>Ga0214923_10006875_pt1 | contig 12594 bp, 16 predicted proteins | sample LL1510_MetaG_FD_177993 | JGI IMG/M metagenome (GOLD analysis project Ga0214923, IMG submission 177993) | Freshwater microbial communities from Lake Lanier, Atlanta, Georgia, United States - LL-1510 | ecosystem: Environmental > Aquatic > Freshwater > Lake | place: USA: Georgia | collected...
AACCATCGATTACATGAGATGATTCTGTGGAACCATCGATTACATGAGATGTTTCTGTGGAACCATCGATTACATGAGATGTTTCTGTGGAACCATCGATTACATGAGATGATTCTGTGGAACCATCGATTACATGAGATGTTTCTGTGGAACCATCGATTACATGAGATGTTTCTGTGGAACCATCGATTACATGAGATGTTTCTGTGGAACCATCGATTACATGAGATGTTTCTGTGGAACCATCGGTTACATGAGATGTTTCTGTGGAACCATCGATTACATGAGATGTTTCTGTGGAACCATCGATTACATGAGATGTTTCTGTGGAACCATCGATTACATGAGATGTTTCTGTGGAACCATCGATTACATGAGATGTCATTTTCTTTCTATTATAATAACAAGATTTAATCAAATGTGAATTACATATTTATTTATTGGTTCTATTGAAAACGAAAACTTGATTTTCTATTGAAAATGAACTATTTATTGGTTGTTTTACAAAATGATTTTACATAAATAATCCATGATTCAAGGAATGCATTGATTTTTGGTTGAGGTTTCACAGTATCTTGAATCCACTTATTAATTTCAGCAAGATCTTTTTCATATTCTATGCTACTTGATGAGGTACAAAGTCCATCTTGTTCAAATCTTTCTGGAAAGGATGGAAATGACCATAACACATAGTATGCAATCTCATCTTTTCAACCATAGCCAAAAGCTCTTGCACGATACTATCCAATGTATACGATATCTGAGGAGTTATTTGATGAATGGATTTCAAGTATACTTCCAATGTAGAATGCATTGGATAAAGTAACATAATTCCATAAGTGGTTTGTTTCTTGCGAATAAATACTTGACAACTTGGTGCATTGTCCACATTTTGAAACTCTCTATAATATAATTGATGTAATCTACTCTCATTCATCCATAAATGGTTTCTATCACCTGATAACTCGGTAACCTTGATCGCACATGTTGTATTAGTTATTCTATTATTTAATATACATATATCTTTACCACAAGTTCCATCAATCACTTGATAAGTTTCACCTACACATGACGATTCATCCACAATTCGCTGCACTAGATATTGAATTTCAAATCGTTCTTGTCCTTGTTTTTGTTGTTGTAATTGTTGCTGTTGTAATTGTTGTTGTTGTTGTTGTTGTAATTGTAATTGTAATTGTTTTTGCTGTTGCTGATGTAATTGTGATTGTAATTGCTGCTGTTGTTGTTGTTGTTGTTGTTGGTTATTATCATTAAGTAGTCGTGATGATGATTCAACAACATTTTGTAACATGTGTTGAACTTGTCTAAGTGTTGGTTCTTGCTGCTGTGGTTGTGGTTGTTGCTGTCGCTGTTGTGACGGTTGTCGTTGTGGTTGTTGTGGTAGTGGTCGTGGTGGTAAAAGCGCTGCTCTTCTCATTTGAACTGCAAGTTCTCGTCTTTGTTGAGATCGATTTACATTATGTTGTGTTCTAGTAGATGGTCTATTATTATGATTTGAAGGAGCTATTATATTGGATTGATTGGATGGAGCTCTTATATTTGGTTGTCTATTACTATTATTATTATCTTGTAAAGGAGCCAAGTTGACTAGAGCAACTACTGGTCTATGATTTGGGTCAAGAGCTTGATTAACATCTTGTAACGCTCGATTACGTCTTGGGATAAACCGTTGAGGTACAACACTGTTCCAGAATAGTGCATGGATCAAGTTTTCAAATCTCGTTTGACTAGTGTATCTTGTAATCTGTTTGTACACATTACCTTTGAATAAAGCACGAAGTTCATTGAAATATTTATCGAGAATGTAGGTGCAATCTTTACAACTAGAGTTTCTAAACACTAATCCTTCAACAATACGTAATACATTAATATCATCAGCGTATCTAACATCTGAACCCCATCCAAAATCAATGAATATGAGTTTTTTTGTGGCCATTGGCTTCATTTTTAAAAGCAATGTTACCGAAATGACAATCATTATGACTTATTTCACTTCATTCCATTGTTTTAATCATATCAATGAGCTGCCTACCTATAGAGTCTAGTACATCATCTGATAATCGTCTGGGACCATCTTGAAAGAGATTATCCAGTAGACCATCTAACTTTTGCATAACTATAATAATAAATAACTGTTCCGTACCAAAACCTGATCGAAGTTTTACATAACAATGAGAATGATATTTTACTCCTATTCCTACATCTGAGAATTTCTTTAATACATTGACTTCCTTTTCAGTTCTGTCATCAACTAATTGTATTTTCACTGCAATATCAGGATTATGTGAGGAAGAATTCTTGACTGAGAATGTAGCACCAAATACACCATTAGCAATAAATTTTTGAAAAGTCATTCTTTGTGTACATGATGACCATTTTATCATCTTTTTGGCAAAATTCTTTATCTTACTTTGAACTTGTCTACTTTGAAAATCATCAGCATCTGGAACAAATCGACCGAGACTTTCTCCTCTAACCCCAACTCCATCGTTTTCACTTCTCATTGTTAATGTAACAGTATTTTGATTATTGCGATCCATTTTTATTTTTTGTTTTCATTTTTTTTTCAGTTTTCCATTACATCGGTCAAAAGAAAACTGTCAAAATGTCAAAGCGACATATGGTACCAGCATTCGAAGAATCCAGGACCTTAGTACCAGCATTCGAAGAATCCAGGACTGTACCAATTCAAGTTCAAGGTCGAGTCAAAAGAGCTCGTTATAATCCAAAAGGTGAAATGGTCACAATACCCAAGATCATCAATACATCAACCAAATACAATCTGCAAAATCTCTTTCGAATGTATACTCAACTCTATGACTTTACGAAAAGACTTCAATCGTTTACCTGTTTGCTTCGTTGGGACCGACACTTTATCAGTATGACTTCAATTAGTTATCCAAGCTATGTACATACTCAACTCCCACCAAGAATGAAAGAATCCATACCAAGAGCATTCAGCCAAGGAGCAATGATCACAGCAGCAATCGATGCCATTCAAATACAGCCATATATCGAACTTGCAATTGAAGCTGGATCTATGGAATGTGTTACTACTAATTATAACAATGGAAAGCTGATTGAATTTGTAACACCCGAAAATCAAGTTTATTGCAAGTTCGCGGTCTATAATAAGGATATGAACAAGACGAGAAATTTTATTTATGAAGCGTTGAACACTACATTGTCGAGGAATGAGTTGGACCGTGAGATCATTTCCCTTTATCGTCATGAATTGGTTGACTTTGTGGAGCAACAATTGTGTGCTCCGAACATGTATGACAGTATTGTTTATGACATTCACCGAATCTTTGGCGAAAGGCTTCATCGAGATGTACTCAATTACCTTTGTCAATTCGTGGATGAACCTACCAATTACTTTTACCTATTTTATGTGAAACATCGTCTTGATTTATTGACTGGTATTGATCAACTTATCACTTTTGACCAAGCCACTGTCTCCATATATCAGAATGTAATGCAAATAAGGTTGAATATGGTGACTCGAACCATTAGAACAACAACCACTATTGTAACACGTGGTGTTGCAAAAGAAACTGAAAAGACCTTTTCCATGAGGACCAATACCGGATTTCATCAACTTGTACGCGATATTATGGAGCTTCTTCATGTACATTGGCCAGAAATCATTTCCAAAGTCGCTGATTATTTATTTGAACTTTACAAACGAATAAAATAAAATGTGATAACCCGAACTTTTTCATCATTGAAATAATTTATTAAAATGGAGTTTGGAAAATATAGTCCCATTGGGATACATTGTTTTGCTTCAAATGATGAAAATCATAAAATAACATTAAAAGACATGAACATTTGTAGTTATGATCGAAAATTACTAAAAAGATTATTCATCACATATAATAAGATACCTCCTCGATTCTCACCAAAACAAATGAAAAAGTTGAAAAAATTAGATTTATATTTGGATATTCCATTGGTACAGGCCGTGTTGGAACCAATGGCGACTTATTCATCTTTGAAAAGATTGATAGATAATGAATGTCAAATTATTCCTCACAAGTATTTTAAGAAATATTTAATCCGTTCCAATGAACCTTCCAGGGATCTCCGATCAACGGATGACGTCAAAGGGTTAACTAACTATGGTGAAAATCGAGAAATAACCGTTTCAAAGAACGAAATGCTAAAACCTTTAGTTGAAGAAGCCATATCTCATGGCGATTTGAAAGTGGTCAAATTTATATGTGAATATGGAGGATATTTTACTAATTACATACATCGCTCTGATTGTATTGGATATATGAGTACTGCATCTCAATATGGTCATATCCATATATTGGACTATTTTTACAATTTATTTGAATCCGATAAAGGTCACTACGATTGGGGAGATGTTCCAAGTTACAAAGCTGCTTCTTATGGTCATATCAATTGTCTCGAGTTTCTTCGTCAAAAGGGATATCGTTTATGCACATGGAACATATCTCGATTTGCAGCAGAACACAAACGATATGATGTATTAGTCTATGTTCATGAAATATTATCTAAAAATAGTAGAAAAGGATCATGTTGTGATCCAGATATTATTGATTGGACATTGGCAAGAAGTGGTGATTTGCACTCTCTTCAATACTTATACAATCGAGGATGTATTAGACCAAAGTTTCATGATATATCTGTATGTATACAAGCTGAATCAAATGGTCACAAAGAAGTTTTGGAGTATCTTTTATCGGTTGGGTATAAATTAACAAGAAGTTTTTGAATAAAATGATGTTTATGTTCAAACTTTTTTTATTTTTATCTTATTGATCGAATGAAACAGGTTAAAACTTTTCTTTCTTCTTATATTTTATACTTGTCAATAAAGTCGTGACTTGTTCATATGGGATAATAACTCTTTCAGGTTGATCAAATTCCCAATCTTCAAATTATAGAAAAAAATCCAAGATTATTGTTAAATCTGAAAGAACTATCTGATGCCGTCTTTGAATATGAACTAAAACTAATCAAAGTTCAATAAAATTATTTATTGGTTTGAGAGTGTGATTTTTTAGTATCTATTGCACGAAGACAGGAATTACAAGGATTGGTTGCATCACATCCAAGTCTATGACGTGGAACATGTTCTTGTTGTTCTGTTTGTTCTGATAAAAATAAAGCCTTTTTTACATCAGGTGGTTGCCATCCAGTAGGTTTGAGAATCTTTCCATCGCTTTCTCTAATAATAAATTTTCCAGTCAATGGATCTCTCTTTGCCATATTGGCTTGATGAACTTCTTGAAATACATGATCCAAGTTCATTGATTTCTTGGAAGCTGCATTAAGAATGTAATACATAATGTCTATGAGGGCATCAGCTTGTCCTGCACAGACATCATCATCCGTTTCAAATGTTGAAATCTCTTCGTGAGTATCAATTCCCATACATCTTTGTAAAACTTGTCGACATTCATCCATATCTTCACACACGGTTTCCAAAAGTTCTGTAGTTTCAGATAAGATCATTTTTACTAAAAACTCGACTTCCTTTCTTGACATTTTTGTAGGTTTGTTGGGAAGAGAGTCTTTATTGGTTGCTCGAGTAAATTCCAACACTTGCTGATACATTTTAAATCTTTGTTGGTACAGAGAATGCTATTGCAAAAAAAAGACGGAATAATTAAAGACGAGATATCTCTACAAAGGAATAACTCCTTCCTCTTCTTCATTAGTTTTGTGAAAATGGAGACAAAACTTGGTAAGATTATATACACCAATGGCAATATTTCCAATAGTACAAAATAGTAAGAATATGGCGATACTTCCAAAAACTGGGACAATTTCAAAATGTCTTTAGTAGTGTATATCTTCTCAAAGGATTGATAATTCAATATCGCAAGGGTAATAGCAATAATTAAAGAATAAGAAGTTGAACAGTAGGAAGTAACGATTCCATAAACAGCTGCAATATTAAACTGAGAATTGTGATGACGAGGTTGTTTTACTATGAATTGAATGGTACCATTTTTGATGACCTTTATTGTATCATACTTAACCCATTTAATTCGAGGATAATCTGAATTACTGTCACTGTAAATACTTTTTGGAATGTTATGTTTATGATTTGATAATTGTTCTACATGATGTTGAAGAGTGTATAGAATTTGTTCAAAACAAGAGTTACTTTGTAACCTTTTTGGTTTTTTCTGTTTTGATTTTTTCTCTGGTGTAATAGACCTCATACCCCGATTAGCCCTAGCTTCCTTAAGCATTTTTGTCTGTGCTCTGGTTTCTCGAATCATATCAACAATTCGAGCTCTTATGTGATCATCCATATTTATTAACCCTTTAAAATAAAGGGTGGGTGGCCTTCCAGTCTCCAGGGGCTTTTAGGAGCCCCTGGGACGTTAGAAGGTTAAGTATTTCTTCTTTTATAATTATAATAAAAAAAATAGTATAAATATAAAAAAAAGAAAATGGAATATTGGTTTTGGATAATTATAGGTGCTGTAATTTTTATCCTCTTATGTGCTATTACATTTGTTATATATAGACGTAATAAGAAAGAGAAAATTGGACCTTCATTAAATGACAATCAAAAGGGATCATCTCAGCCACCACCCCCACTACCATCAAGAGCACCATCAAGAGCACCACCTCCACTACCATCAAGAGCACCATCAAGAGCATCACCTCCACCACCATCAAGAGCACCATCAAGAGCACCACCTCAAGAACCAGTGAGAGCACTACCTCCACCATCAACAAGAGCATCATCCCAAGAACCAACAATAGCACCATTATCAAACACAAATGAAGGCAAAGCTATAGTTGATAGAATTATAAAGGAATGTACAGAGTCAGATGTGAGTAAACAATACACTTCATCGACGTGCACTCGAGAGATAATGGAAGAACATGGTGACGAATCTATAAAAGACATTCTTTTTTTTATGACAAATGAACAAATTGAAAAACAGCGATATATAAAAACACATGATGGGTTATACTATTTTTCACATCAAGGTCCCTATTCATTTGACATTACGGATAATGATAGAATCGAAAGTCATATACTAACCAAATTGAATAAATATGTGCTATGTACGACAACAGTAAATCGTCGTCTTCACAAATTTTCAATCATTGATACTGATACGAAATTAGATCTCGTTGTATTTCCTTTGGAAAGTGAGGCTGATAAAGAGTATGCTGAATCTATGTTTCTCAAAATAGTATATACAGTCGAAAACACATAAATTATTCTTCAATAATTACTGTCGTCACGATTATTTGAATACGTTGTTATAATCAACGATCGAGTTTTATATAATAAATAAACTATTTTTTACAATGAATATATTACAACATTACTCCACATACTCATGACGCCACAAAATACGAGGGGTTTTCATACACTGTATATACACCCGAAGGTTGAGAAAAGAATAAAAATATTTCTTTTATTCGGAAAACACAAGTACATCAAAATTCCATTCTCCAGGATATTTTCCACAGTAACACTTTATAATACCAGCAATATCATTTGGTATATCGCACAATTCATAAAGACATAATTGAAGAGGATTAAAATGTTCCAAGGCATGTGTTCTCAATGATTTGATGATGGTGTCAGGAATATAGGATATACGAAACATATCCTTGCAGATACATTCCAAGCCTTCTTCAACAACCATGTCGAATGAATGAGAAAAATGAAATGATCGTTTTTTTGGAGGAGAAAGATATCGAGTCTCGATTCTCTTGAATAATGGACATTCATTAAAATAATTAAATCCTATAGTCTTTTCTTGAATATTTGGGTTACATTGAAAAAAAGTCCATTCCAAACAATATTTACGAGTCAAGGCCAGTAATTTATCAAAATGTCGTTGATATAACGAAGTTAACTCTTGATAGAGCAATTTCATGGGTTCAAATCCGATTTTGTATCTTGTTTTCGAATACTTCTTATCATCGTAAATGATAATCAATTCTAATAAAGTTGTTTTCATAAATGGCGTCCAAGGTACAGAAATATCTTTGGAAACATCTCTTGATATCGATGGTTCTTTGGAAACATCTTCTATACATTCAAGTTTAAAATGCTTATCGAATCTAGAATAAGACACAATATAATTCCCAAACTGAATATAACGTCTCTTATTATCCGAATTCTTCCATTTAGTTTCAGGATCTATTAATTTGATAATAGCTTTCACAAATGCAAACTCTTCCTGGGTAGTTAACCCAAGACTCATGTTTTATGTATATCACAAGAAACTATTTTGTAAGGCTCGTATTTTTTTATTTCGATACGTAGTTAATAACTAAATTATAGTCAACATTATCATGTTTGATTGGGAATAATTGTCTATTATTTGGATCCGGCTTGGATTTTCTCAAAGTAATGGAAATTAGTTCATTGTTGTGTAATTTATATCGTAATTCAGTATTATCTTTTAATATTGGATAATACGCGATATTCTTATAATAATCATTGTTTGATGCTTTTAGCTCGACAATATGTTCTTTGATAATCTTCTGATCTTCTGAAAATATCATATCTGGTGGATACCAAAGTTCAGTTTTTTGAGGTATTTCTTTAGCAGATTTTGTCTGTATCTGACCTTTTTCATACAAATTTGGGTAGAAATCAATATTATTTTGATCTTCTTTTTTTGATCGTTTTGGTCTAAACCTATTTAACCTTCTAACGTCCCACCCCTTATGATAAAGGGTTGATGATTCCATTTCTTCTTCTTCAGCAGATTTTGTCTGTATCCGACCTTCTCCATACAGATTTGGGTAGAAATCAATATTATTCGGATCTACTTTATTTGATTGTTTTGGTCCAAACCTATTTGGTTCCATTTCTTCTTTTTCTTTCTAAATATTCAATTTGAATCGGATATGTTTTTTTCACCAATTGTCGTGGGTGATCAAATAGCAAAACGATTACTTGAGCTTGGTGCTGATCCTGAAAGAACGTGTGGTGCCATGTATTTTGCTGATTCAACTGATCAATCACCCAAAAAAGAATAACCATATTATGTTCCATCACATGGCCATTCGCCAACCCTAACGGATTAAAATGTAAAAAGAATAATTTCCCGTATTTATATTCTTACCTGAATTGATAGTAATATGGATCAAGCAAAGCTTATTGCCAATATATGTACACATTTGCAGTATAGTGATGATTGTAAAGAGTTAATTAGTCAGGTCAAACCAGAGAATATAGATCAACTATGTATAATACCTAGATTTGGATCACATACTATGTTATATACTGCAGTTTGGCAACGACGAGTCGAAGCTGTAAGACAATTACTTGAACTTGGTGCCGATCCAAACAAAACTTGTGGTGGTATGCATTATTCTGAATCGTGGGACGAAATGAACACATCTGATCCGAATTACGTACCCACAACTCCATTATATACAAATAACCTTCATGAAGCTATTCAAAATCAAATTGTGATAAGTAAAGAATTGAAACAAGAATCACACAAGATTATACGTTCTTTGATTGAATTCAAAGCTGATGTAAATATCGAATTGGATATATACACACCATTGTCACGTGCATTACTCTATGAACATTTACCTACTGTCAAATTATTATTACAAAGTGGAGCAAAAGCTATTCTCACCGGATATGAAGCTAATACAAAATGCACACGATTCGTCAAGAAATTCATTTCATTTCGAAGGAAATGTGCTTTATTTCAAAAACAAGTCTTGTTACTAAAGAATGTATCCTATATTCCAAACGATATCCATTCCATCATAAAAGACTATTTGAAACCAAAGATTTTTTATCGAATCGAGAATGGAAACCAAAAGATTTCCAAAAGTTATTTCCTAGTATAAAATAAATGTTCCGAGCTTCTCATCGATTTTGTATAGTGATCAAATCAAAATAAGATGAGTGATACAACCTATGTATTCAAGTCATGGTTGTGTATGGGAACCATCGTAAACGAAAAGTCTAATGAATATGATGGCTTCGCCTATGAAGAGTTGTCAACGAATCGATATCTTAAATATCTTTTTGCCACGTATGTACATCTTCCCAATATCAAGGCGATTGTGGAGTACATCAAAAGAGACGATTCTTCGTTTGAAATGTTTGTACCTATGAAAAGTCTTGAAACTCTTCCATTTTCAATTCAAAACTCTGGATTTGTCAAAGAAGTGAACTCTACAAAGACTCTGGAAAAACCCTATTGGGTGGAAAAAGTCTATCTTGTGACATCATCTGTATCTGAAAAATATGTTCCATCCGTGACTTTTGGCAAGGGAGCTTCATTTGAAAATACCTCGAAAATGAAGCTATTCTACAACGAACCATCATTGCAACATATTCACACATTTGTATATCCAATTCGATAATACATGAATTTTATTATTTATTTATCGTCTTGTCCATATTTTGGAAAAGTATCGTCCACTTGGGTATCCATGACGAACCGTTGCACCATGGTAGATTAGGATCTGTATTTGTCATGGTTGATATATTTAAAGCTACATTACATGGTAAATGTAATAAATGAACTCTTGATTCAATACAAGTTTGTTCAATACATTCTAAATATTCATCTTGCTCAAATGGCTTTGCATCACAGTGTTATACAATAAGATGATTTTATAGTTTTGTTTGAGCTTTGTTAACTTTTCTTTCGTGGTAAGTAGAAATGTATTCGTGTCTGAAAATTTGGAAGACAGTGTAGAAAAGTTTCCAAGATTCCAAATCAACCATTGCATTTCATTTTTATTCAAAGATGATCTGAAAGATGATCTAAAATAGGAAGAAAAGGGAATATAATCTAACCAACTTGGTTTTGCTATGACTTTATCAATCAAGATTCTCTTGTCTTCTAGAAAACGTTCTTTCAATGCTTTTTCATGAAAATCCTCTAATCTTTCACCAATTAGTGTAATGTTGCTCATTTTTATTTATTTAAAAGACATTTGGTATAAATTGTGTTTATTATTTTAATAAATCAAATGTGTCTTTGAATTAATCTGGTGGACATGGAGATCTATTTGACTCAATCAAAACGATAATCATTACAAGAAAAAATCCTCCAAATAGGATACCTTGCTGTTTGTCATCTTTCGATATTTCTTCTGGTGTTTTAGCTAACAATTCCTTCATATTAGGTAGGTCAATTGATTGTGCGCTAATGTAATTAGGAAGTAATGTATGTTCTAAATGTTCAATACTTTTTGGATTATCTATCTTTTCATCTATAACTTTGATGGATGACAATAACTCTTGTCTTAGTTTTATCAAGTCTCGAATAGTTCTTTCTGTCTTGTTGGAGATAGTTGGCTTATTTGTTTCGAAAATGTCATTCTTGTGTCTGATCGGTTTCGTTGTAACAGAGTTGGTGAATAATCGTTTTGAAGTGAAAGGACGATGTATAATTCGTCTCCACATTTCCTATGTAATTTTACATCAAATTGAACATGATTATGAAAATCGGATTTTATTTCCTAAAATGAAAGCAACAATCACCACCTTGACCTGAAGTGAATTCAAACTCCAGAAAACTTTGAGTTAATTTGTGTAAGTTTTGGAGAGGAGTTGAAACCTTTCGGTTTTCTAAAGTTACTAATCGTACAATTAACCCTTTCACTATATCATTTGTTGCTCTAAACTTGCGACTTGAGTGGTGAAATTTGATGATATAATAACCATCAATGATCGAAATTGATTTGATACCTCTTGTAACCCATATGTCATCCTTGATAGACATGGTATCATCCAATATGATAGCATTAGAATCAATAGTATTATTCGATAATAATGGTTCTTTCATATTTGTATTTGTATTCATGTTTGATTTTTGTAACGTTTATATCAAGGTTTACAAAAGAAATAAACACATTATTCCGAGGTATTTGTCTCTTTGCTTTTGTTGAAATCAATTGTAACCATGGCTACTCCCATTCAAGAAGTTATCGGTGTTTTTGGAATTTTATTTCTTGGTTGTTTTTTGGTGGGAATTCCAATGGAATTTCTTTGTAAAGAGCATAACGAGCCATGTAAACCTTTAGAGTATATGATTGATGATCGTCGAGTGGATTCAAAACATCCTATTAACAATACTGATGTAATTCTACCATTTTCTCTTTGTAATGAGAAATTACCAGTTATTGATTTTCAAAAGCCAAGCTTTCCTTGTGTTATGTTAAAGGATCGATACAAGATGGAAAAATTCATGGTAACTTATCAAATTCGAAACTTTACTGTTTACAACTTGGATTCTTTAACTGGTACTAAAGTCCTGGAATTTGGAGAAATTACTGGTTCAACCATTGTATCTCGTTATGAATCAAAATTAGTTCCAACCCCTTTTGAAGACAAAGAAGTCCCATATCCTTCTTGTAAACCAAATTATATTGGCAAGTGTTTTGATAGAGTTTCTCTAGAATCACAAAATAATGTCACACTCATATGTGCTTTTGCATTTCTCGCATTGATCATATTAACCTGTTAAGTTTGGCGAGAAACCGCCACAACACTTTGTAAATACAGAATATTACTGGATATGAAAAGATATATCCGCATAGCGGATTGAACTTGTATAATTTTCG
>Ga0214923_10006876_pt1 | contig 12593 bp, 14 predicted proteins | sample LL1510_MetaG_FD_177993 | JGI IMG/M metagenome (GOLD analysis project Ga0214923, IMG submission 177993) | Freshwater microbial communities from Lake Lanier, Atlanta, Georgia, United States - LL-1510 | ecosystem: Environmental > Aquatic > Freshwater > Lake | place: USA: Georgia | collected...
TGACTACGGATCAGGAGGTTAGAAGTTCAAATCTTCTACGGCGCACTTGGGTTGCGGCTGTAGTTCAATGGTAGAACGCTAGCCTTCCAAGCTAGACACGAGGGTTCGATTCCCTCCAGCCGCACCATTGATATACAGAGACTTACATAAGCAGTGCTACCAGAGTGCTACTTCTCGCTTTTCTATTTCTAGTTTTTTTGCGCCTTTGATCTCGGACACTTCGATCCTCAATAGCAGAAAATTTAAGGTCTATTACCGCTAGTATCTTTTTGCCTTTCAAGCTCCTCATCCCTTTGGATCCGCCATTTTCTCCACTTCGTTTCCGCATCATCCTCTCGCTTCACCTTTGGCTCTTCTTTTTTCGGTCCGAATACTTGCTCGATCACCCCGCCAAATATGATTCCCAGCAGCTTGTAAAATAGATGCATTCCGAGCCGTTGCTCCGAATCAGCCTCAAGCCGCCACAGCTGGCTGGTAAAGGAATGGCTGGAAGCTCAGGAACATCTTCCGAATGTCCTCAATCGCTCCCAATGCCTTGGTAGCATCCATGAAGGTCCCATATTTCAGCTCCACCAACGGAGGCAGCTTTTCCTCATCCAGTTCTCGTACCCCTTCATCCACATACTGACCCAACACAAAGTCCAAGAATGCTCTCTGCTCGTTGCTGTACTTGGTCTTCAAAGCCTGTTGGGCATAGGCAGCTCTCTTCTCTCTGGTCACAGGCGTCATCGCAAAGGCCACATAGGCCAGGACATCAAATAGGTCGCTCTTCTCGGCATCAATCAGCCTTTGCATCTCCGTCATCTGCTCCTCGCCGTAACCCTTTTCGGCCAGTCCATCCAAAAGCTTTTTCCGAGTGTCAGGCACACTCCAGATCTTCCGCAGATTAGCTTCGCTCTTCAGATTCTCTGGCAGATCCCCATACAGACTTTTCAGGAATTCCACAGCCGACATGGGTTTTCCGTCAGGACTCCAATAACTGGTCATCGCCATGCTCTGGATCAGACGCTCTTTGCCGTCGGCCAACTCCACCTTGATCTTCTTTGGTCTTTCAGGCGGATCGTCTGGTGGCAGCTCTTTTGTCCCTTTTGGCCGTTTCGGTTTCTTGCCGTCTTCTTTTGGATCCTTGGGTTCTGGTTCTAGAGGTTCGCCATCCCATTCTGGATCTTGAAACAGGTGATGCGCCTTCACGAAATCGTAAATCGTGAAGAAATCCTTTCCCTCAAACAGCCGCGTTCCTCGACCAATGATCTGCTTAAACTCAATCATGCTCCTGATGGGCCGCATCAAAACGATGTTTCGGACATTTCGGGCATCCACACCCGTTGAAAGCTTCTGCGACGTGGTCAGGACGGTTGGGTAGATCTTCTCATTGTCTTGGAAGGCCCGCAGATGCTCATCACCCAGTGAGCCGTCATTGGCCGTCACCCTTTGGCAGAAGTTCGGGTCTTTCACCTTCTTGATCTGGTTGATCAGGTTCCGGACGGCCAGCGCATGATCCTGCGTGGCGCAAAAAACCAATGTCTTCTGGCTCTGATCAATCTCATCCATGAAATCTTGGACCCGCTTCTTCTCCCGCGCCTGGATCTCGATCACGCGGTTAAAGTCCTGCTCGGTGTACCGCTTGCCAGTTTCAATCTCACCCTCGATCAGCTTGTCATCCGAAGTGTAGACGTACTCATCCAGTGTGGATGAGATCTGCCTGAGCTTAAACGGCGTTAAGAAGCCGTCATTGATTCCGTCTTTTAGCGAGTAGATGTAAACTGGATTGCCGAAGTATTTGTATGTGTCGGCATTCTCTTGTCTGCGCGGCGTGGCCGTTAGCCCAAGCTGCACGGCAGGGGAGAAGTACTCCATGATCTTGCGCCAGTTGCCCTCGTCGTTGGCGCCTCCGCGGTGACACTCATCGATCACAATAAAATCAAAAAAGTCTTTGGGATATTCCCCGTAGTACTCCGTATCTTCTGGTCCACACATGAAAGTCTGAAAGATCGTGAAGAACAAATTCGCATTCTTGGGTACGGCACCTTTCTTTCGGATGGTGCCTGGATCGATCCTTGTCATTGAATCCTCAGGAAAGGCTGAAAACGAATTGTACGCTTGGTTCGCTAGAATGTTTCTGTCCGCCAAGAACAGGATCCTTGGTCTACGGGTTGGCTCTCTGGTCAGATTCCATCGGCTTTGGAACAGCTTCCAAGCAATCTGGAATGCGATGAAGGTCTTGCCCGTTCCAGTGGCCAGCGTCAGTAGAATACGATCTTTCCCGTCCGCAATCGCTTCCAGCACCTTGTCTGTGGCCGTCTCTTGGTAGTAACGGGCTAGATGACTTCCGCTCTTATCCTCGTAGGGAATAGCCGCAAACCGATCCCGCCACTCATTGGGCTGGGCATAGGTCATTTTCCACAGCTCTTCGGGTGATGGGTACGTGGCCAGCTTGCCTTCCTTGCCCGTCTGCATGTCGATTCCGTAGATGCCTTGACCATTACTTGAGTAAGTGAAACGGATGTTCATCTTTTCAGCGTATTTCTTGGCTTGTCCCACACCCTCGGTCAGATCCTCATTCCACGCTTTGGCTTCAACGACAGCCAGCTTGTGGTTCCGATACACCAGAACGTAATCCGCCTTGTCGGTCTTGCCTCGTTTACCGAATCCCTCGAGCCTCCCAAGCGTAATAGCATATTCCCTCAGGATCCGACTTCCATCTGCCACACCCCATCCAGCAGCCTTCAACGCAGGATCAATATGCTCTGCTCTTGTCTCAGCTTCGTTCATGGCTCAGAGATTCCCCGAAAATGCTTCGTGCAGAATGGACTTCTTTAGTGATTCCAGCGCCTCAAGCTTTTGCTCGTAGAGGCGGGCGAGGCATTGGGTTTCGGTTTCGAGTTCCTGAATTATCTCAACGACCTTCCGTTGTTCCGCCAAAGATGGTAGCGCAATTGGGTACGGTTCGAGGGTTTCCTTAGTCACGCCAATCTGCCCTGCCGCACGCGAGGAGTGGTAAATAACGTATTGTAGAATTGCGGAATGCTTAAGAAAATAAAACAGGTAGTCGCGTGAGAGCTTTGCTTCGTCTGGCACTGCTTTCATGAGGGCAACATTGTAGGCTCCTTCGATCCCTCGGAGGATTTGAAACAGCGGCGGCCCATATCGGCCAATCATCACGTCATCCGCATTGCAGAATCGCCTAGCTTGGTTCCGTGGAATGAAAACAACGTATTTATCACTCTTGTAGTCGCGAATTTGAATGAGGCGGATGCTGTCGGCCTTCTTCGTTTTCGAGAACACGGACTTCGGCGGTTGTGAGCCGCCAACAATCTCGATTACTTGACCCAACGTAGTTTCTACCCACCCCTTGCCGCGTTGGGAAAATACAGACTCCAGGTGGCTCTCAAACAGCGCACGGGCGTTTTGGTGATTCTTTTCGGCGTTCTCTTTTGCCTTGGCTAGCGCAGCAAATGCTTCCTCCAGCTTTGCCACAATCTGTTTCTGTTCATCCAGCGGGGGGAGAGGAAACTGAAGCTGATACATCGCCTCTTTGTCGAGGTGCGGAATAGCAGCGCCAGTCTTCGCTCCGTTGAACACCTCAAACGTGGAAGCAAGAAATGCTCGGAGGTAGTCGTCATTAATCTCCGCCTTCTTCGCGATTTTTCCCATCGTCGAGGAAAGGATTCCGCGAAAGCCGGTGAAGACTTCGCCAGAGTTCGATCCGTCGCAGATGATGATAGTGTCTGATTCTTCGACAGTGACTGCGTTTCTGTCTTTTACAGATGCGTATTCGGCTTCCTTGCTTCCGCGCATCACTTTCGCGACCAGATACGGCAAGTCGCCATTCGATGAGGTTACCTTCAACGCTGGTTTGCGGCCCTTGATGATTTCACAAACCTCACCAAGGCGTTTTGTCTGCCACTCCTTTTTCACAGCAGCTTTTTGATTCCAGCAAGCACCTCCGCGCTTTCCTTATCCAGCTCTTGGATTTCCTTTAAGATTTCATCTGGTTTGCGGTGGACAACTTCCTCGCCACCATCTGGATTCTTCACGGACAGGTCAAAAGTCTCCTCATCAAGATCCTTAACATCTCTTGTCCAACTCTTGTCCGAATCCTTCATTGTCTTTTGTAGCTTCTGGAACTCGGCCAGATCTTCGTCATTCAGCGGATTTGTTTTGCCCATGTTCCGTCCTGGCTCCAGCTGGTAGTACCAGATCTTCTTGGTCGGCTTGCCCTTTTCAAAAAACAACACCACGGTCTTCACTCCCGCCCCGATAAATGTTCCACCTGGACAATCCAGAATCGTGTGCAGGTTGCAGTCTTCCAGCAGCATCTTCCGCAGGCTGACCGATGCATTGTCCGAATTACTCAGAAATGTGTTCTTGATCACCACTCCTGCGCGTCCACCAGCCTTCAGCATTTTAATGAAATGTTGTAGGAACAGGTATGCAGTCTCACCAGACCGGATAGGAAAGTTCTGTTGCACCTCTTTCTGCTCTCCGCCTCCAAATGGTGGGTTGGCAAGAATGACATCTACCCGATCCTTTTGCTGAATATCCGATAGATTCTCGGTCAGCGTATTGGTGTGAATAATATTCGGCGCCTCAATCCCGTGCAGGATCATGTTCATGATCGCAATGATGTAGGCCAGCGACTTCTTTTCCTTCCCCGTGAAGGTCTTCTCCTGAAGGGTTCGCATGTCCGCCGTGGATAGCTTTCCTTGTCCCCGCATGTGCTTGTACGCCTCGCACAGAAACCCAGCAGAGCCAACTGCCCCGTCGTACACCCTTTCCCCGATCTGCGGATCCACCACCTGAACAATGGCTCGGATCAGTGGACGGGGAGTGTAGTACTCACCACCATTCCTTCCAGCGTTGCCCATGTTCTTGATTTTGGCCTCGTACAGCATCGACAGCTCATGCTTCTCGGCCTGTGACCCAAACCGCAGCTCGTCCACTGTGTCCAAGATGTCCCGCAGGGAATACCCGCTTTGGATCTTGTTTTTGATCTCCCCGAAGATCTCGCCGATCTTGTACTCAATCGTGTTCGAGGTGGTGGCCTTCTCTTTAAAGCGGTGCAGGTAGGGGAAGAGCTTCTTGTTGACGAAATCTATTAGGTCATCACCAGTCTGAGCCTTGTTGTGGTCTATCTTTCCGTCTTTCCCCTTGGGGCATGCCCAAGATTCCCAACGGAACTGTGGCTCTAGGATGAAGGCGTGTTTCTTTCCCGCCAGTTGCGCTTCCATCGCCCTTTCCTGCTCCAGCCCGTCCAGATACTTTAGGAACAAAACCCAGCTTGTCTGTTCCGTATAATCCAGCTCCGTAGTACAACCCGCCTCTTTAAAGAGAACATTTTCAATGTTTTTGAAAGCCTGCTCGTACATGGATATCCTTTATGCCGTATTTGTGGTCTGGTGACCAGCCGTAGAACCAGTCCTAATTGAGCGGAATCCCATCCAAAAACCAAAGTGCAGGATCATAATCACGCTTCAGATCTACCAAACGGGGTAGTACATCGGCGGTACCATGATTTCCTGCACTCGGTTCCTTTCTTAATTCGTAATCAGCCTTGGTTCAGGGCTTGGGGGCCATTGGTCAGCTTCAATTCCGTAGCCGAAACTGGAAGCCACCAACGCATTCCTGAACATCTGATTTTCCGCAAAGCCGACTGAAAACGAGGAATGTTCATCCACGATCACGGTGATTTTCATCGCAGGGACTTGTTTTTTGACCCTCGTTAAAAAATCAATCGATTGATCATATATAAACTGTCCTTGCATGGTTAGTTCACCTCTGCCGGGATGCGGTCCTTGTGACTGGTTCTTATTGGTTTTCTTGCTCATCTTTTACCTCCTTTCTTGTGTTAAAGGGAGAACAGGGTGGTTTCTGGGATGTTGGTCCCTGCTTTTTGAGAAAAGGGAAACCACTACCTGTCTCCATCCGACGTCAGCTTTCTAGTCCTGGAAAACCTTTATCGGCTTCCGACCCAAGGATCCATTGGGAATCTTTGGCTTTCTTTTTGCATTCACCACACAGCATGATGCCATGCTCTTCATCGGTGATAACCGACTGATCAACCTGTTTGGCATAATCGTTGCCAAGGCAGGTGAGCATTGAATGGCAAAGCGTATTATTGGCTGACTGAAACACAAAACAGTCATTGTGATTCACAAATCCAATAATTCTGATTCCAGCTAAGATTCCTTCGGAATCGTCTATGAGCTTTTCGCAGCGCTCCATGATCTGTTTTGGTGAAGCATGTAGCTCCTCCATAATCTGTTCATAGATGTCGTCGGTATGCTCAATTTTCTTGTCAGTTTCCGTAGTCAGATTCTTTTTAGTATTTTTATGGTTTTTGTTCATTATTTTCCTCCTTTCTGATTTTGGGGTTCTGTCCGCGCCGCTTTTGCTTCAAGGGGTTCAAATGTTTTTCATCTGAATCCTCATTCTTGCAAAGAGCTATCACGTCTTCACGGGTCAAGGGGTCTTCACGGTATGTCAAAGGCTCCTCTCCGGCCTCTTCCGCCATGTCCTCCCGCATTTTATTGCTAATCATCTCTGATAAGTAGTCCATCAGCCTGTTGTGAAGGGGATATGACCCCATCTGCAGGCACATGTACTGCTCAGGGTTCAAAATCCCGACAATTCTCAACCCTCGAATAATCCCTTGGGAGTCCTTTAATAGTGATTCGCACCTAGCTTTAATGGTTTCGGGCGTATGCAAGTTTGGCTGCTCGTCCATAAAGGCAATTGGATCATCTATATTTGGATCCTGTTGATTATTAATATCTAATATATCAGTTTTACTGTATTTATAATGTTTTTTCATATTTAAAAGTATACCCTTTACTTAACAAAAAGACAAGACATAAATACCTAAGCTACAACAGTATATGCATATTTATAACTTGACTTTAAATAAATCCATGATAACAACAAATGTAAACAATTAATATATTGAATAACAACAAGATATATAAATAAAAATTAGAAATAGCTGGTACTTAGCAATATAATACTAGAAAGGGTTCAAATCCTATTCAGCCAAACGATAAGCTAGCGTGTGGTTATCCGATCCTGAGGTTTCAAGGCTGCTTCTCTGGTCGAGAGGCTTTTCCAGGAGGGAATAAGACCAATGCCAAGTTGGGCATCAAATAAACAAGCGGGGATAACACCCCGCAGATCGCACCGCTGTGGAGTCAATATGTGGGGTTTGTGGTCACCGGCATATTGTCTCGTGCATGCTTCCGCCGAACTCAATTCGGTTCTGTTTTTTAGCATTCGTTACAGCCGTTCCTTGAGACAGGAACGTGAAGGAAGATCCGGCTAATACCGGTACAACTTACTGAAGTGGCTTTTCAGACTAAACATCCTAGCCCCTCAAAAAAAGTAGGCTTATGTCATGCATCCAAGATCCTGATCAGGCAAAAACCTGGTCGGGTCTTGGGTGCATTATTTTAAATATATTTCCTAAAAAAAGTTAAGGCTCATATCCAAGCAAACATCTTATTCTATTAAAATTCTTAAACTTAAGCCGAAGGCTTAAAATCAACCATAGGTTGATTAAAAATCACACGAACCTTATCAAAGTGTAATCTTTTATATGGAAACAGCGGCAGAATTTAGATCAGCCAAAAAGGAGCTAGAATTACTCTTTGGTAATATTTACTTAACCTACGACAGGAATAACCAACTTTTGCCCTATTCTTTCACTGGATTGATGGATCAACGCGTTTTTAAAGAGTTTATTCGTAGAACAGTGACCACCACCCAGGATGTCTCTTACCTACAATCTGGCTATGCGATAACTATCAGCGGATACCCAATGCATAAACAGGAGGTCATAGAAGCAGAGCCTCATGTGCTGCAAAATGAAACAGCCTATTGGACCATTTATACCAAGAAAGACAACGACCCTATCCAGAATATTATCCGATCCCTTTAATCCGCTTCATACTCAAAATCAAATCCCTCTGGATAACCCTCAAAATAAATCAATATCTGGCCTTTATGATTCTTTTGATAAGAAATAAGCCCAAATACCCTCAACAGTTCAATGCCGCCTATTAAATCAAATTTATATTCTTTATTCATAAGACCAAAATACTCTGGATCAATTATTGTAGTGTGATTTTCATAAACATATTCCTGTAACAACAAATAAAGCTTAATACTGGCCAAATTGATCTTATTCCTTTCAAAACTCTTAATGATCTTCTTAGGTAACTTGTAAAAAGAACCATATTTCATTGATCTTTTGATGATTCTTAACTTACTCATATTTAGTAGTTACACCCTCAAATCTTCAAACCGCCCCTTAACCCAGTGCCGCTTGCTCCTATCGTCGCCCCGCCAATTACAGTTATCAGCCACCAATAATCAGCAATCAGCCTATGGCGGTTAGCTCGTTGATCACTCGCAGCGGCACTAACCTCTCTCATCTCTTTTTTTAACTTTAACATTTCATCAACGTCCTAACCCGTTCGCGCGTTGCGCTCACCATCCCATACACCCTCGCTTGCATCATCCTACGCTACGCTTCGGATCATGCTCGCTTCGGAGTAAGAAGTTGGTCGGGCCGTGTTGGCGTTCGCTACACCGCCCTCCGTAAAGCATCGCTAAGACTCGTTCGCTTTCCCCAGCTCCTCGTCCGCCATTGACATGTGTGGCTCGCTTCGTCGTTCACTTCGTTCACTTCCCGCGCTCGTTCCCACATGGTGCATTCGCAATACCAGCACGGCCGCGGCTCTTCTTTGACAAAGGGAGATTTTGTTTGTGCTGGTTTTGCTTCATGCCATCCCGCCAGATAGATTTTGTTCGTCACTCCTTCGTCGTCCTCACTTGCCCCATGGGTCTCGGCCCTTGCGTTCGTTGTTCAACCTATGTGGTGGTCCAACATCAATAGACGATATTCAACACCCTTTCCCGAGATGTCGCTTATCAGCCACTCGCTCGCTGTGTCGGCTTCGCCGTCAACGCTCTCTCCGTGGCCGATTCGCTCCAATCCGGCGTTCGATATCCATCCTCAAACCCAAAACACAGACGTTTTTAGCTTTGTTGCTCGGTTGGCTGCCATGGATCGGCTTTAAGGCGTCGGATAACCTCGGTAAACCGTTCGACCTGCGGTGCCTGTAATTGAATCGACATGTCCAGTTCTTGTGATTGTCCCGCAGTTTCGAGCTTTTGATGCATCTGGGCGCAAAGATCATAGAAGGGGGTAAGAAGTGTCGCTGTCCATCCAGTCATTGTTGGTAGCAGTTCCGTGCCGTCTGGGTAGTGCTTGAGGGTCTGAATTTCCAATTCCCAATCCACACAAGCAGCTAGCTCCCCGCAAACGCCGTTCATCCACAAAATGATCTGCTCTGGGTTTCCGGGTTGTCCACTTGGACCAAAGGCTTGTGTGATCCGTTCCTCATTGCCGTAGGCATTCTTTAATCGGTCTCCAATCTCTTGGATCTGGTTGAGCATGTAATCACTCCATGCTGCGGGTTGTCTAAAGCCTGTAACTGTTCGGATCGGCCTTCGTCCCCACGTCGCGTCCTCCCAATCCTTTTTTAGTACTTCGAACCGAATCTTCATAAGCTGCAAAACAAGTCGCCATTCCCAGTTTTCCGGCTTTTCTAAACCGAGTCTTGCACACTCCTCATCTGTTTGAGGGTAGCGTCCGGGATCTGCATTGATGGGTGCAGGTGCATCCAGCGGGTATTCGGTTGGTTGGGTTTCCGCATCCACATCAATGATCGGCGCATCAGGTAGTTCTTGCGGTTCTGGTTTCTTGGGCGCGATTGATCCAAAAAAGTTTATTAAGTTGGTGAAGAAAAAGAGGGCTGCACTTATTCCATTTAGTAGAGCCGCGATGCCATTTACTGTGTCGCCGAAATCCGCTTTTGGCGTCCCTGTATCCGTGCTTTCGGCTGGTTTATATTTGGGTAACTCACGTCGTTCTGTTTTTACTGCTGGCGGCTTTTCTTCTTTTGGTTTTTCAGCCTTCTTTTTTCTGCCTGTATGCCCAAGTGGCTTAGTTCGATAAGAAAGCCCTGATCCGGGTATCCCAATGGTTGTTCGCAGACCCGAAGAGGAGAGATTTGTTGTAAGGCCTCTACCGCCTACCGACATCGAGACGCCACTCTTCGAAAGGTTCAGCCTAAGTCCGGGTATCAGACTGATTCGTTTTTGGAACCTGAAACCCATATCAGCAGTTTAATAGTGGCCAATTATCATGATTTTATGTCTGGCCAGATTATTGAAGCGAGGCTGTAGATATTCTTTCGAGGAATAAAGTGAATCTCTAGGTGTTTAGTATCATGGTCAAAACGCCAGCTATCTAGGTGGGTTAGGAACCTCAATCGCTTTTCAAATGTAGTAAGCCTTACATGTGGATCTTTAGAGGTCTTTAAGTCACTAAGAAATTCCAGAAGTCTGTGTTTTATGTCGTTTGGTAGTTCTGGAGCTAGATAATCGAGAAAAAGCACATTAAACGATATATGCGGGGTACGAAATTTTCCGTCGGTAAGTTTAAACTTACTAAATGCTGGTACTTCTAAAGCTATTGGTTCTGAAAATTCATTCCTTAAAATCGCGCCATTATCCTTTGGTGTTAATCTGTTTTTAAGAATGACATGTGTTGGGCTTGTTCTATTTTCACGTCTTTTTGGGATCTCATAACCCCGCCACAAATAATGTAGTTCTTCCCAAGGTTGCCTAAACCAAGCTTTCTGGTTTCGTCGTACCTTGTCCCAGTCAATTCGCCGTGCCATTCGTCATGGTAGTGTTGTGATGCTTACTAAATCAGTAAAAATGCGCTCCCATATCCGCTCATATCCATCTGGTGCAGCCGCTCCTAACTGGATACTCGCGGAATGGTCGCTTCATCAGTAATGAGCGGGGAAATATCAATACAGTCACCATGCCATTATTGTGACAATATGTCCCATAAGATATATTTCAAAAATAGGGGGTATATTACAAAGCCTTTCAAGTTGTATATAAATAACAATCAATGATATATAAATAAGGCAAAAATCGGTTTTTTCTTTACTTTATTGCATATTTAGAATATCATTTCTGAATGGTTAGGACATTAATTAATTCAAATTTATATAGTTATATTATTGAATATAAGAGCTTTATACTAATTATAGTTATCCTGTTGCCCATCAATCATATATATTTAAATTTAATTAAATCAATTTTGGGGTGTTTATGCAGGTAGTTGAGAAGCCTCATTCAGTTTCATCTTTAGCAAAATTAATCGGCGTGGGTGCAAAGAAGATCCGCAACCTAACGAAGGATCCTACTTTTCCTGTTTTTGAGGGAATGATTTGGTATTCGGATTTTGTGGATTGGCGGAAGAAACACCTACATCACGGTATTTCATCAAGTCCTGGATCGAATGCCGTTGATAAATCTTGTGAACCAATTCGTCTGAATGATTTACCAGCCTCATCGCCAGTGCAGTTGGTACGTCTTCGCGCATCATACTCGTAATCTTGGTCACCCTAAGACAATGAAAGCAAAGGTGCTTGAGTCCCAGTTGGCGGTGCAGGAAATCTCTTCCAAATTCTTTGCTAGCCATTTTGGGCAGCTTACATGTGATCTCTTTATTTTTGAGGCTTTCCAAAAGCGGTTTGAGTGCAGTCGGCATCGGAATTGTGAATCCCTTACTTGCTCCACCTTTGGGAGCAGGGAAGGTGATTGTCTCACGATGAAAATCAATGCACTTAAGTGGGATTTGCGTTTCCCGGAGTCGGCATCCTGTGGCGAGGCTGATCTCAAAGGCGATCCTCATCCACTCTGCTTGTTGGGGTAAAGCGGCTCGGACTTTGGCGATCTCATCTTCGGTAAAGGCTGGTTTGATTTTAACTTGGGCTTTAGCCAATCGGAGGTTCTGCAGTGGATTGGTGACAGCCATTCTGCGATCAACAGCCATTCGCATGACTCGGCTGAATAACCGAATCTCGTAGATGGCAGTGTTTCTGGATGCGGACTTTCCAGACCTGCGTTTCTTGGTCGTTCTCCATTCCAGATAATCCAAAGCTGTCTGTGGCGTGACATCAGCAGGGGAATAAACATTTTTCTCCAACAAGAAGGAAAGAATCCTGTCCCAGCGATCTAGGGTTCTTTGCTTGGTGGCCTCGGTAGTGAAAAGGGGTTTGAGGGCTTTTTCGACCCAGACCCATCCATCTGTTTGGACTTTCCCACCTCGCATTAATTCGGCGATGGTGGCGTTGCTTTCCTCAATCGCAGCCGCCTTTCTGCCTTCTTCGGTGTCATGCCTGAGGCCAGTACTTCTGAATCGTATTACGCCCTCTTTATCTCGGTATTTGAGATGGAAAAAAGGGCTTCTTGGTCGTTTATGTAGAGATGCCATATAACTATTATAGTGCTACCAGTGCTACTTTTCTAAAGTTTCTTTTAGATCTGTACAGTGTAATTCAGAGGAGAAATGAGCAAAACATGCGAATTTCTTCTCTGTAATAATCACGAGGGTTCGATTCCCTCCAGCCGCACCACTTTTTGATAAGAAAAATAACTAACCGTCCGTTCGATTGAGCCCCTTAAGACCTGCCCCCTGTCTGGTTAGTTGCTCCGCGACGACTGGTATTGCC
>Ga0214923_10006877_pt1 | contig 12592 bp, 15 predicted proteins | sample LL1510_MetaG_FD_177993 | JGI IMG/M metagenome (GOLD analysis project Ga0214923, IMG submission 177993) | Freshwater microbial communities from Lake Lanier, Atlanta, Georgia, United States - LL-1510 | ecosystem: Environmental > Aquatic > Freshwater > Lake | place: USA: Georgia | collected...
TCGTGCTTGGACTTATGAGTTAAGAGGGGTATCGGATCATCATGGTTCACATATGGGCGGACATTATACAGCGCAATTTAAGCATCCAATTTCAAATGAGTGGTGGATAATGGATGACGAGACCGCGCATAAACAGGTTGGACCAATAGCGGGCGCATCAAATTATATCTTTTACTTTCGTCGTAAATCATCGTAAATCACCATATATAATTAATATATACTTGTAGTCGTATATAATTAATATATACTTGCTGATGTATCCGCTAAATTAACAACTTTATATATCCCTTTGTTATGAATTTTATTCTGACCGAATCCCTCAACCATATTTTTATTTAGCATTACCGTATTAATTTTACCCATCCATCCTACTTCCTCTCCACTACCACATACTCTGTAGTGTACATGTGGCTCTAATTTACCCTTAAAAGGTACTTTATAGCTCTGGGGATCCCTTATTTTAAGCACGGCTTCTCCATTACCATTTGAGACGGCGACACCCGCATTTTGGTAATCAAGATATGCGTTTTTCCAGGAATTGAGTTTTTCGCCAGAACTTGGTTCAGCAGCCCAATATATAATTTTAACGTTAGGTCCAACATTTATTTTAACTTCCCTTGTGGCACCGGGAGGATCACGTGTTTCTAATACAGAGCAAGGGACAACCATTGGACCTAAAAATGGCAAGTATGTATCTCTGTCAAACATTATTGCCAGTGCACTAACTCCCACTAAAACATATACGCATGTGGCAAGAACACTTTTACCAAAAATGCGTGATACAACATTTACATTGAAAAGACCAACTAAAAGCCAGTTAAGGCCGCCAATAATAAGAAGAGCTATTGCGATTTTAAAGGCTAATTTTTGTAAATAGTTTTGAGACCACACGCCGACAAATCTATTCTCATAAAAGTCGTTCATTTCTAATTATAGTTATTATAAATTATTTATAATTTAGTCTAAAGGATTAAATTGTAAATAATATAATATGTTGCTAGATATTAAAAATATAACAGTATATATAATATCACCAGGTACAGACAAATATCGTAGTAAACTTATAACAGTATTTGAACGAGTAATTAACGAAGGTTTTAAAAATGTTGTTTTTTTTAAGAGCATACCTGATCCTAATAAAACCGTGAGTTTGACAAATACAGTTTTAGAAATATTCAAACGGGAATTAAATAATGACAATCCCTTTATAATTCTAGAAGACGATTGTGCCTTCTTTACAAAGTACGACCAAATAGAGATTCCTGATACAGCAGATGTATTATATTTAGGGGTATCTTTATGGACGTATCCATATAGCACTAATACACTTTATTCAATGTATCGGCCAGATATTGTTTACAATTCTATAGATACAAATGAATCATATAATAATACTTTAGTTAAAATTAAGGGTATGACTGGCGGGCATGCAATTTTGTATATTTCTAGAGAATTTATTAGAACATTTATAGAGAAAATGACTGATATTTCAAAGTATATAGATGATGTTCCACATGATTTATTATTTTCATCGCTTCATCCGTTATTTAATGTTTTTGGATTAAAACAACCAATGTTTTATCAAGATGCGACTCTAGGAGGACAAGAAGATGTTACTAAATTAACATTTGATACCGAGTGCTATAGATAAATTAATTAGTGTATTTATTTCTTCATATATTGATTCATTCATATTATTAATAATAGTGTAATCACTTATCCTATTAAGTAAATGATACTCTGAAATATCATCGACTGGACTTTGTATCTGTCCTTGACGAACAATATGAACGGGTGTAACAGTATATTCTGGAAACATATCTATTAGGATTTGTAATTCATTAGGATATCGCCAATCTGTTATAACTATTTTATCTGGTACTAATCCAAGTTCATATATTTCCTGACAACAATGTTTGGCAAATATACCAGTGTCTATTTTTCTTAAACGCAACGCTTCATCTATGAGAATTTGCCGATATGTTCTTTTACTTGAATCAGATTGGCATACTTCTAATTTACCCTCTTGTGTATGAAGTTGAGCGAGGGTACAGTTATAATCTTTCGCTACAATCTTTTTAAGAGAATCGGCGAAGGCGAATCGTTTATAATTATATTTATCACAAAGAATCTGACCGATATAGTCCTTTCCCGAATTTGAAAATCCCCTTAGCACAATAATCGACATTTTCTAGACCCTAATTATTTTTAGAGAATACTCCTTATATTGTTATATTTAAAGGCCTAAAAAAATAACTATATATATTATATAATATGAATAGTTATTTTGATTATATTAATCCAAATTCTATACATATTATATTTGATAAGCTTCCTAATAAAAAACATGTTTTAGACCCAAGATCACCAGCCCAAAGATCTCCAAATAAAAGATCTCCGAACCTACGAAGACAGTCTCCGCCTAAGCTATCATTGGCATCAGCGGGTGAATGGGAGAAAGAATATCCGCATTGTCTTAGTAATAATACATATTATACAAGTTTTAACTTAAATTCTATTATAAAAAAAAGCAGTGTTCCTATTTTATCATATACCTAAAGACATTTTAATTTTAATTACAAGAATGCTTGAAAAAGCTTCCAAAATATTTGTGGCAGGCCACAAAGGGCTTGTTGGTAGTGCGATTGTAAGAAAACTTACAAGCGAGGGATATACTAACTTACTACTTAGAACATCACAAGAATTGGATTTAACCGTCCAAGCGGAAGTAGACACCTTCTTTAAATCTGAAAACATTGAATATGTGTTTTTAGCGGCGGCTAAAGTTGGTGGTATATGGTCCAATAATATATACAGGGCCGATTTTATTTACAGAAATTTAATGATACAAAGCAATATTCTTCATGCGTCCTATAAATATGGTGTTAAAAAGCTGGTATTTCTAGGTTCTAGCTGTATATATCCTAAAGAGTCTGCCATTCCAATAAAGGAAGAGAGTTTATTAACAGGTCCTTTGGAATATACTAATAAACCATACGCTATTGCCAAAATCACGGGCATTGAGATGTGTGTATCATATAGAAAACAATATGGTTGTAATTTTATCTCATTAATGCCGACTAATATGTATGGGCCGAATGATAATTATGATTTGGAGAATTCCCATGTTATGCCTGGACTATTGCGTAAATTTATAGAGGCAACTAAAAATAATACACCGCATATTAATTTATGGGGAACAGGCAACCCTATGAGAGAATTCCTACATGTGGATGATTTTGCAGAAGCATGTCTATATTTTATGAAGACCTATGATGGTGAAGATATTGTAAATATAGGAACGGGTCAAGATATAACTATAAGGGACTTAGCATATATGATAAAAGAAATTACGGGCTATAAAGGTGAAATTAGATTTGATACAGATAAACCCGATGGGACTTTAAGAAAAGTATTGGATACATCTAAAGCTGCCGAATTAGGATGGACACATAGTATTAATTTAAAAGACGGTATACGACAGACTTATGAATTAATTAAAGATATATTTTAAATATACAATATATACGCATTTTTAATATTAGTTAAATAGTAGAAATGAGTAGTAATAATTCAAACCTATTAAGCACTCCAAAACATGGAAATACAGCTGCGTCTAAAGAAGGTACTGTAAAGTGGAATGCTAAAAAAAGACATTATGTAACGTCTAAAGGAAAGCCATTAGTGTCACATAATAATAATGAAAATAATCAAACGGCAATGAATGAAAAAATAGCTAGAGAACTTCAAAAACAATTTAATAAACAACCTAAATCTTTAAATAAAACAGCAAAAAAGGCAAAAAGTCCTGTTACTATATCTATAAATACAGGTGCAGCTGCTATTGGACATTCTACTAAGAGAAATAGATCAGTAAAAGCAACACCTAATAATGAAATGTCTAAAACTGTTACAAAAATGATAGTACCTGAGCTAAAAGAAACTCTGACCGCTCGTGGTCTAAGTACTAAAGGACTAAAAGCAGACTTAGTTAAGCGTCTTCTTAATGCGATTAAGAATAATGCTAACTAAAAAATATTACCCTAATACGCTCTACACATACAATCCAGGCGGCGGCTCATCTGAATTCTCCTTTTTCTTAATGAATAGTTTAATATGATCCGTTTTTACAATAAATGGTAATGAGAAGTCTTTAATGTGAAATGGAAGATCAGGAGAATTAAACATGCGCAACATATTAATCTTTTGAGTAATTTGTTCAATTGACCGCTTTAATTCACGCACACCCTTTTCATCATTCGCATACTCTTTAATGATATATGTTAGAATCTCCTTTGAGATGGAAATTCTCTCACCTAAATTAACGTCCTTTAGGGCGACAGGTAGAAGATATTGCTCAGCAATAGCCGTCTTTTGCTTTAGATCATATCCCTTCAAATCAATTACCATCATTCGATCAAGCAGAATCTTATCAATCTTATTAATATCATTCGCGCTAAACACAAACATAACTTTACTAAGGTCAATCGGTACTCCCGCGAGGTATTTATCCTCAAAGTCCGCATTTTGTACTGGATCCGTCAAATGAATGAGTAGATTCATAATCTCTTCGCCCTTCGGTGTTTGAGAAATCTTATCAATCTCATCAAACATAAGTACAGTACTCATTGACTTTGACGCAATAAGTGAATTTACAATCTTACCACAATGCGATGACTCATATACCAGCTGATGACCTGTATACGTACTAGCATCCGAATCGCCGCCAAGTGAGATGAATTGAAAGGGCCATCCGAGAGCTTTAGCAATTCCATTCTTAATCAAAGAGGTCTTACCAATACCCGCTGGACCTACAAGTAGTAGTGAGAGGCCGCGATGTTCTGGATTCACAATCTTTGTACTAATAAACTGCATAATTTGAAGTTTAGATTCTTCCTGGCCGTATACAGCGTCATCCAGACACTTCTTAGCATTCTTCATAAACTCTGCGCATTTATCACTGCCATCTTCCAAACGGACATTAATATCTTTACAGACTCCAAATGGAATACTGACAACCTTGTCTAGCCATGCGCGTAGTTTGAAGTATTCGTTGCTGGACTTTTCAAGACTCTGGAGACTGTTATATTTGGAGAGAATCATAGCTTGTACATCAGGGGGCAATTTAAGAGTTAGAATCTTAAGCATTAGGTCAACACCTGAATCGCTTACTGCGGGTCGATTTTCAAGAGCAGTAATAAGCTCTTTCTGCTTGTCTAATGTAAGCCCTTTAAATTGTGCAATTTGTTCGTCAATAGTATTCTCCTCAACTGGGGTTGTAAGAAGCTTTACAAACTTCTTAACATTTTCAGGCTCCTTCTTCATATTGTATTTTTTAGGCTTCATCATTGTATCTCTTGATCCACCACCACCGCTTAAGGCAAGAAGAATTCCTCCAAAATCAGTATTTGCTGCTTCCTCTTCCTCTTCCTCATCATTATCATCAGTATCAGTATCACCAAGATCTTCACTTTCATCATCCTCATCCTCATCATCCTCATCCTCGTCGTCATTGTCATCGTTATCGTCATCGTCATCATCGTCATCGTCATCGTCGTCATCATCATTCTCATCATCATCCTCACCTTCAGATGAGTTTTTAGATTGCGGACTCCTACGTTTATAACTACGTTTCTTGTCTAATCCACTAAATGGGAATTTACGCTTAGGTGATATATGAGCGGGTGGCTTTTTGTAAATAATTTGGTTCTTTTTTTTCTCTTTTTCTAAGATCTTATTTACTTTTTTGCGGGCAACTATTGCAGCAGCTCGAGGTGGAGAACGTTGCCTAGAAGGGGGCATAGATTCATCAGATTCGGTATCAGTTTCAGATGTATATTCAGGTTCTAATTCAGATTCAGATCTGTCTTCAGATACATCATCATCATAATCAATTAAGTCACGAATGTTTCCCTTTGAATCTACACTGCTATTGTCATCATCATTGCCGCTCCCTCCATTACGTTTAAGGACTCTCTTTGAAAACTTCTTTTTCTTGGATTTTTTATTATCAGATTTTGGCATTCTATTTAGACTATTAATTTTAAAGATCGTTTAAATCACGTTTTCGTAATATAAACGATATTATAATTAAATCAATTTTTACCCAATTAATCTATTTACGACCACGTCTCTTAGTAAGAGAACGTATTGCTTTAGAGGTTGTTCTATCAATCGATTTAGTTGTATTTTTTAATGTCTTTACTGTCTTATACACTAAAAAATTAATCTTTTTAATAGCATTAGTTGCTACAGCTTTAGTCGCTTTAATTGTTTTAGGCGCAAGAGCCGTATATTTCTTTATTGATATCTTAAATTTTTTATTCGATTTTCTTTTCATTTCTATTAATAATATAGTATTTTAATTAATCTAAAATTTCTGAATGCTTTCATATACATCCAAGAAAGTAAAGCGCGCCTTATTGCTTAATCCCAAATATTCACTATTACGCATAGTAAGATGATGAATACGATGTATGATATCAGTTTTAAGACTTTGACGAATAGTTTCAATCATATTTCTCTTATTCAAATCAGTATCATCACCACCATAACTATCCTCCTGAATTGCCTTCATAATCTTCATTAGACAATCTCCATATTCCTCAATTAGTTTTAAAGCTTCAATAATCTTAACATTATTCTCAATTTGTGTAATAATCTTTGTAACCGTTTTCATAAATATATCAGTGTCAATTACATTATACTTTATTAGCTCGGCCAGAAATTGCGAATAGCCGCGACGATACTTCTTTTCAACATTTCTTAAACATACTTCATTGTAATTTTCAGCCTTAGTATCTACTACTTCCTCAAAGATTGCCATGTATACAGAATACAGATTGGCCATTTCTGATAGCAATACTGGATAACGTGCACTTAATTCACTTAGTAGTTTCGCATATAGGGGGCAAAATATTTCTTCACTTGCGGCTTTTTCGAATACTAGCTTCATAAAGCATTTAATCATATCAGTTTGGCCGCTATCAATAATATGAGTAATAAACTCCTTAATTTCATCATAATTCAGCTCACTAAACTTATTAAGTTTACCAAGAATAATTTTATTAAGAATAGTGTCTTCTACCTTATCTGAGTTCTTCTTAAACTTACTTACATATTTGGGATGTACTGTTCGAAATCCATCTTGTGTAGGTTCATTAGCGGGCAATATAATAGTATTTGTAAGAGGTATGCTAGCAGGTGGTTCAGATACAACAGACTCTTTAAATCCACCCTTAGTTCGATTACTAAAAGCGTAGTGCCCTCCTCCACTATTACCATTACTATTACCGCTATTGCTGTTATTACCACCATTACCATTATTACCACTATTACCACTATTACCACCATTATTTCTCATTGAAGATTGATCGCTAGAGTGGCGATTATTAAAGAAACTATTACCACTGCGAACTGAATATGATACAGACCCAGATCCAGATCCAGATCCAGATCCAGATCCAGATCCAGGTGTAGTTCTATATGCTTGAGTAGCACTCTTAGTGGGATTAGTTCCACCAGTTGGTCCACGACCACCATCACGCCAATCTACTTTCTTCCATCCATTAAGATCTGTTCCACTCTTAATACAATTGTGAATTGTCTCAATTGAGTTAAGAATGTTAGGTGGTAGCCTCATTTCTCTCCCTACGGCCGCCCTTAGGCCACGGACAACCTGAATATCTTGGACCGTCGTCGCCATTTAATGTTTAAGGTTAATTAAGTTTTAAGCTGTCTTGGAATACTAATAATACCATTTCTATCATGAGAGATCAATTTTTGATTAAAGCCGTGTTTTATATTAAATTAAAATTAATTCATTTGACATAAGATGAGTTCAGCCGAGTCTATTATTAATACTGACAAGTTTTCCGATTGGATAGGGCTTCAAACTAAAGCAAGTATACAATGCCTAAATAAACAAGTAGATGAATGGAATTCAGATCCTAAAAAGCTAAGTTCACTAAGTAACCGCTTTAAACGATTTAAAGAAGCTTTTAAACAGGACCCCACGTTTTATGCGGAATGTAATGCTATATTTAAGGAGATTTCAGAGAATGAAGAAAAACTATATAGTCTAATAACAAATGATTCTGAGCTTGAAAGAGAATCATACAATGAGATTCTCTTTTTTAGACCTCTTCTAAGACCGCTCAATTTCATTCCTCTTGTTTTGTCAACCTGGTCCTTTATTCGCGTATATTTTATACCTGGTCTATCTTTTATTATTCCATTTTTAACACTTTTAGCGCCCTATATTGTACTAAAATTCGCATTTAATATACCTATTACATTCAATAATTATGTAAACATTCTTCATTCAATGGTTTCAGGGAAATTAATGGATCCTAATGCCACAGATCAATCTGCCCTAGGAACGATATCTCCTGTTAATTTCCTCAAACAATTCGGCGTGGTTATTGTCACCTTTATACAAGGAATTATTCAGCCATATTGGTCCTACAAACATCTGAAATCAATCGATGATATTATTACTGATAATGGTAGATTAGTATTAAAATTTAGAGAATTATATATGCGTTTACAAACAATACTTAATAACCATGGATTTACTTTCTTTAAGTGCCCCCTACCTGAAATTCGGGGGGAGCGTGATGCTACTGCGGCGGCCATTCTTAACTCTTCTTATTTCAAATTAGCGCTTAAATATATTGGATCACTTGAAGTAATTATGGCTTTGGCAAATAAGGAGGAAATGAAGCCAGTTATATGGGTAAAATCAAAAACGCCCGTCTTTAGAGCCATTGAAACATTTGACTTTCAGGTTCCATATAGTAGTCGCAAAGTTATTAGTGCCAACTTCAATAAAAATATACACGCTTTACTTACTGGACCCAACAAGGGTGGTAAATCAACTGTTTTAAGGGCATTATCTATATCCGCATTATTGGCGCATACCTATGGCTGCGCACCAGGTGTTATAACAGCTACGCCATTTACAAAAATGTTTGTATGTTTAAAACCAGATGATCTTCCTGGCTCAAAATCCCGCTTTGAACGTGAAATTGAATTTACTGCCAATACTCTCCAATTTACGGAACGTATTCTAGTTTTCATTGATGAACTATATCACTCAACAAATCCCCCTGATGCCTTACGTAGTTGCCAGATATACTGCGATCAATTGTGGAAAAAGGAGAATATTGTAAGTGTAATAAGCACGCATCTTTTTGAATTAGTGGAGAAATGTGATAAAAATATCCAGAAGCTGTGCTGTCCTGCGACTATAAATGAGGATGGTGATATTCAGTTTGAGTATTCATTGAAAAAGGGAATTTGTAAGGTGAGTAGTGTTGATGAACTATTAAGAAATAACGGATTACTTGTATAGTAATTTACACCTTTTTTCATTTAAACCGCTGATTATGTTAAATTACTTAAATATAAATTGAATAATATATATATATGTCAAGATTTATAAAATTAACTAATTTTTTATTAAATACAAATGATATACATAAAATAGTTATACAACCGAATAAATATTATATTCATATTGTGAGTAAAAAAATAGAAGGGTTTAATTGGGGTTTTGGTATTAGCAATATTTCTTCATTTACTTCTGAAATTGAAGTATGCGAGACGAAACATTCAATTGATTACAAAATAGTTTCTGATTGGATTAGTAAAAATGAATAGACATTTGAAATATTAAAATGTGTATGATATCGCTATAGGCCCAGGCGTTTTAAATGAAAAAGGTGTAAAAGGTCTAATACGATTCTTAATGCGATTCTTAATGCGGTGAAAAAGCATTTGAAAATTCCTTAGAGCACGGCAGAATGACATCTCTAAGTGATACCCTTACAGTGGGATTAGTACTTGTATTATTATTTGGCTCGATTGCCTTATATTTATACACTCGTCTTCAGCAAGCCGAGCAGAAGATTAGTCTTTTAGAGTCTATTTTGCTTGATCTTAAGATGAGTGCTGAAATTAAATCATATTCAGAACTACCGGCATCTGAACTTCAAGAAGATAGCCGTCCTATACAAGGTGGATACGCAGCTTTTAATGATGATGACGGCCCTAATGAAGATGCTAGTGAAGAAGTTGAAAGTGCTTGCCCTGTAAAAGTGGTAGCAGCTGCTATTAGTGGCCTTTCTGAAAGCGTTACTCCTGACTCTAAAACTACAGAGTATGCGCCACTGGATGACGCAGTACATACGGAACCTGAATCCAAAGAGTCTAAGGAAACCGTTACACGGATGTCCGCCAATTATGAATCAATGACGCTAAAGGAACTTCAGACACTTGCTAAAAATCGCGGAATTAGTGGTGCAGGTACTATGAAAAAGGGATCCATTATTGAAGCCCTCAAAACATCGGATCGCTCTTCCACTGTTGAACCCGGTTCAACACTATTAGGGAGTGGTTCCAGCTCTTTTCTTGAAACTAGTGGGTCTTTTTCTACAGCATCTGAATCTTCTTAGGTCTAATTTAATAAGCAAAACTATTGGTAAAGATAGATGGCGCAGCTTAATCAATCTGGATTTAGTAGTAGTAGAATGCCGCATAGCCCAAATTTATACCCAAATCCGCCATTTGGTACAGAATATAAGGCCGCCCAAAAGGCTTACGTCCCACCTGTCAAAGATGTTTATCCCGCAAGAGATAACCGTTATCCCGCCTACGCTGCCCCGTTACAGGATGCGCGCCTGGTAACCGACTATAGACCCCAATGTACTAAAAATATCCGTCCCGACGCCCAGTATAATACTAAACTCTGGCTAATTCATCATGGTGAGGAAGTTATGGATGAATCGCGTAGACGACAAGTGGAATGGACCGGCGCATCGCTTACTATGGCAAACACTGTTCCTCCGCCGGCTGGTATAGTACATTCCAATCCTTTCTATTCTGAGATTAATCCAACCGGCTTCAAAAATGGTATCGGTATTGAACGTGCAGATGTAGAATGCCCTGGACTTTTTGGAACCTTTACTTATGATCCTACAATGGCCGAAATTCGTAGTAATCGTAAGAATATTGGATTAACTTCATACTATGAAGGTGGACGAAATTCGCAACGTGGCAAGTTTCCTACCAATTAACAAATTAACAAAATAACTTAAAGACTCCGCATTATAATTATATAGGAAGAAATTCCTCAAAGGTCGTGTAACTCAGATGGTAGAGTGACGCTCTTATGATTTATACTTAATGATAGTATATTTTGAAAAGCGTAAGTCGTGAGTTCGATCCTCACCTCGACCATTATTCTGATTAATGTTATTTACTCAGAATATAAACCATAACTACAATTAAATACTAATGGCCTTTACTAAAATTATAGCATTTGACATTGGTATTAAGAATTTGGCCTTTTGTATTCTTGAAAATAAAAAGAATGTTATCGCGCTTGAAAACTGTAATATTTTAGAACCTGTCGAGCATGTCAAATGTTTTATGTGTTCTCTTAAGGCTTCATATAAAGCGGGAGATAATGTTTTTTGTAAACGGCATATTCCTGGGACTCATACAATTCTTAAGGAACTTGATGCCAAAAAACTACCCCCTGTTAAAATCCTTAAAGAGCTTGTTAAGACGCATAATTGTGTTACCGCAACTAATAGCACAAATAAAGATAACTATTTGGATGCCCTTTATAAGAAATTCACGGCGCATTTTGAGCAGCCAAAACAGGCCAATGCCTCCAAAGTTAGTTTAGAACTTATTCATGACGCTTTAAGAAAGTTCGTTCAAGAGAAGTGGGAGCTATTCTCGGATTGTACACATGTTCTACTAGAAAATCAGCCTGCTTTTAAGAATCCGCATATGAAATCAGTACAGGTCCTATTATTTGCGACGCTAAGAGAGAAATTTTTAATTAATAGCAAAACCCCAGAATATCATCTAGTTCATGCCAAAAAGAAAGTAGCAGATGCTAAAAAAGGTGATGAGGGCTACAAAGACAGAAAAAATAAATCGGAAGAGCGTCTGAAAACTCTATTTGATGATGGAACTATTGTAAATCCGATAATTTATGAAGAATGGAAAAAGACAAGCAAACGTTCAGACATGGCTGATGCGCTTTGTATGTGCGTTGACTTTTAGACTTATAGTCTTACAGATTTCTGTATATTTATTAAGGAATATGAATATCATTAATTTAATATCAATGTCAGTAGCATTACTTTATGTAATTCCACCTGTTCTATATGTTATTACTAACAATATAATACACTTTAAGGCATTTTTAGGAGTAATAGGAACAACTCTTATTTCAGAAACACTGAAATACTTTTTTATAGGGAATCTAAGTCCACGTCCTGAAGGTGCAAAGGATTGTAATTTGCTATGTAATGATGGAGATCAGGCGGGCCGACCCGGTATGCCATCGTCACATTCAGCTGAAGCGGCATTTATTTTGGGATTCTATTACCAACAATACAAAAATAAATATATTAGACTATTTTTGGTAATTTATACGGCTTTAGTTATGCTATCAAGATATTTGAAGAAATGCCATACAATTAGCCAAGTGTTTGTGGGGGCATTTTTAGGTCTATGTCTGAGTTGGTTATCGGTACAAATACTTTAGATAAGCTAAAGCGTACACGCATAC
>Ga0214923_10006878_pt1 | contig 12590 bp, 11 predicted proteins | sample LL1510_MetaG_FD_177993 | JGI IMG/M metagenome (GOLD analysis project Ga0214923, IMG submission 177993) | Freshwater microbial communities from Lake Lanier, Atlanta, Georgia, United States - LL-1510 | ecosystem: Environmental > Aquatic > Freshwater > Lake | place: USA: Georgia | collected...
GACGCGTTTATGGTTCACAACTCTGATGTTTACTGTGACGCGGATCTATCTAAGCTTGTAGCCGCGCATCGCTCGACCAACGCCGTGGCGACGCTGGCGGTAATGAGACGCACCTCAACGAGGGGCCTATACTTTGATGATGCCATGCGACTTGTAGGGTGGACGCAGGAGAAAAATACTACCACTCCTAAAGGTGATCTATTCGCGTTTGGTGGCATCAGTGTATGCTCGGGAGAGATCTTCTCATATATGGATGAGCGTGACGCATTCTCGATTATCGAGCCGTTTCTTCAGGCGGCGCGCTCTTCTCACCGGGTAGGCGCGTGTGAGATTTCGCCGGATTCCTGGATTGATATCGGAACACCGGAACAACTAGCGAAATTACAAGGGAGGTTGAGCGCGCAATGATAAGAGTGGGGTGCCGTATGCGGGAGGTTACTTTCGGTATTATTATTGGAGCAACTATTGTTTTCAACCTTCGTCCATTTATAACGCACGCCGATACGTCTTACCCCACTGACTCGCTCATAAGGAGCGAGCCACTCGATCAGGGTCGGAGAGAACTTGTACGAAGCCTAATAGATGAGACGCTTGATGAGATAAAGCGAAAGAGAGTGCGTGATTCCTTGTGCCCATTAGATGTCTCTCAAAGTCGATTGAGCGATGAGTCGGCTAAGCGAGCGCTACCAATCGTTGAAAATTCGGTGGTAACGGAAATATTATTCGAACGACCTGACGAGCCAGCAAGCTCCGCCCCAAAGCAGTTCTCATTACTCGTCGAGTTCTCTCTCACTCGAGTGTTGCTTCAACACAGTCTTCCCCGATTTCCGGGTGATGCGCCGGGCCAATCAGTTGTTTTTCCAAGTGGCACGAGTCGAGGCGTTTGGCTTCAAGGAAAGCTCGGTGCTGATATATTCGCCCTAGTGCCCTCCGTCAGGGAGTGCGGCATACGCGCCGTGGTGCTGTGTCCCCGGTCCTTCAAGCCCCAGGACATACTTGCTGACTCTGGCTTTAAGCCGAAGGGTGTGCGAGTGCTTGTAACGGCTAAGGCTGACGGAGTGTTTGCAAATCCAGTTGGAACGACCGGTAAAGTGGTTGCGAGCATTCGCGGTAGCGATACCATTCGCCTTCCCAAGGAATGGTCGAATTCAGCGGTAGGAAACAAGGAGCCGGCAGCCGCCATCAAAGTAATCGCCGCCCGAAATGATCGCTCCCAGTGGCCACCATTTTCACCCTTTACGCTCCCGTGGCTTGCCGCCGTCGAGAGCAGAACCGACTTCGGCTCGGAAACGCTCGTGTATCGGTCATCCTCTAAAACCACCAGTGTAGAGATCTCTGAATATCAGGTGAAGGAGATTCCGGCGATCGCCGTTGGCTATTCCGAGTACTCGGTAGAAGGCGGAGCGTGTTATCTTCTCGCGGAATGGAGTAAATCGAGCTTATAGGTACTTGGCCCTCTACGTTGCAATAGCCTTTATTGGGTGGCGTCCGGATCGGGCGCTGTAATATCCCGAATCACTTAGGCTTTTCTACCTCTAGTTATGCCCGACTTCCGACCCGGGCGTGATCGAAAATGTCACATTCTAGCTGCAACTATCATAACTCTTTAAGGCTGCTGGCCTATCAGGCTCATTTGAGGAGAAGAGGTATGAGCGTACATGTGAGAAATTCTGGTAATCATGCCCAAGGTGCTGAGCCGGGAAGTCCGACCCCCACGGTTCCACAGAATGCCATTGACCGCGGTAGAATCTCCATCGACACGGGGAGTTTTTTCGGCCTTGTCGCACATACATGTTCACGCCTCATCGACGCCATTCGTGCCGCTCGATCTGATTATATCGCAAACACCGCTCTAAAGAGTCTTGATTTTTCCTCTCTAAAGGGAATCCAATCAATCGAAGATCTCAACACGAAGCTAGAGTCCTACAAAGCCGGGTTGCCCCCGACAGCATCTGAATGTCTCGAGAGAAGTCTCGGTGCAATAGGAATATTCCAGAAGACTCAAGCAGCACAAATCAGTGGCAAGTATTTAGCGATAGCCTCAATCTTACAGAAAGCCGGATTCTCTATCGACGACAAACAACATCCATCGACATGGCCTACGAAAGCGATGATCGATGCAACAGTCAAAAAATTAACTCCTGAAGAGAAACTCCGATTTGTTCAATCTCTACCGAAACTACAAGGACATCTAGATGAACTGGGGGTGATACATGATAGGATTGAATCCGCTCTCATCAAGTATGTCGGTGCTACTCACTTGTTTGTTGGGCAGGTTGCTGAATTTGAGCAAAGCGAGATTTACCTAAATACCTCCTCCGGAGCCGGGGAGAGTTTTCGTAAGGCCGTCGAAACTATTGGGGAGGCCCTGGCGATTAAATTGGCGCCCCTGCTTGAGGGTGTTGGCTCTGGAGAAACACTACCAGATCCGACCGAGGTCAGAGAAAAGGCCAGTGCTGCCCTCTCTCACGTGATAGAGTTGGCTCATTTAGATCACAGCTTTAGAAACAGTGGCGACTACAAGAATCTAAGTTTGAATTCAGTTGATCTTTACTCCGTAGAGACCAATAGCCGTGAGGCCGTATTCAGCCCGCTGTGCCAAGCGGGAGCTAATGTCCGGGGCTCCGATTTCACCGCAGTGATGGACCAAATCCCTGTGGCAGCTGCACGAAGTCTAGGGTCATTAAAGAGCCTACAGGAAGCAGTTTGTTCATTAGACAACCTTGAGAAAACTTCAAAGGTATTCCTGGATAAGAATTCCGACCTCAATGAGAAGGCGCAGAAGCTCTATGAAAGTGGCCATGGTAAGATAATAGATTCGCTCCTAGACAGTATCGACAGGATCGTCCGAGATCGCGACATTGAATCGAGCGCAATCTCCGAGGCAATACACACCGCGCTTGAAAAAGCGGGGGCTGAAGCAGTTAGTTTAGAAGAAAAGACGGTCCAACTTTCTGAAGCCCTTAAACGAGCTGATGATATATCTCGGAAATTGGACTCTACTGTTGCATACCTTGCACCAGCTTCGCCTGGCTCGCTCGATAAACAGATCGAACATGGAAAGGTGTATGTCCACTTATCAGATAAAGTGGCCGATAGCTTGCTGGAATGGGTCAAGGCGGAAAGGACTGGGCCGCAGGCTTTACTTGAACAAGCTCTCTCCTCTAGCACCGCTGAAATTGATACTATTCTTAAGAGCGTGGAACAGTTCCAAGTGGCCAGTGCTCGTATTCACGATCGGCTAGGTGAAGTAGGCAAAGCATTGTTGAAGGTATCAAAGAAAATGGACCGTGATGAATCTAATGACGATCCGTTTAAGAACGATCCCTCCCAAGAGATCATCGTCAAAAGAATGACGACTTCAGCTGCATTTGTTAATTCGAGTGATTCACAAAAGCAGGGTCTCGAAAGCGAAATAAGACAGGTATTTGCCACGGCCACGAAACTCATGGAAGAGACCATCATTACCAGCTTTCAAGCCGACACCGCGCGAATCAACTCAGGTGGAGCCGCCGCCAGTTCCCTGAAGGAGAGCCTAAAACCGCTTGTTTTCTGCAATCGAACTTTGGATATTTTTGAGGAACGAATGAAAACGGAGACTACGTTGAGGAGCTCCGCTCGATCAATTCTTGACGAGGTAACGGAAATTAAAGCTCGACTAGAGCAGGTCAGGCTGCGTGCTGTAGAAATAATGGCGTTGGGTTCTCGAAACAGTCCTTACGGCAAGCCACCAACGTGGAATGATTTTGAATGAGTTCGAGGAGAGCAGGCGTATGAGTTTGAGTGAGAGAGAGATTGCGGATTTTATCTATAACCTGGGCAAGTATCATGGGGACTTTGATAAGGTCGGCGCCACCGCAGCCCGTTGGATACAACGAGCCGAGGAGCTTGAGGCTAAGCGCAAACTAGAGAAACAGCTCGCAGCCGATATCAAGGATGGCTCTCTTGAGGGCCTCCTTCGGGCTAAGGAGACGATGAATCATCTATTCGATACACTGATTAGACGTGCTCTAGACCATAGTGACGCCGCGAATCAAGCTTAGCGCGCAAGGTGGTTGCGACCAGATATATGCTCTGATTCTTCCGCATTTCGGCGCCAGACCAGGGTGCCCTCCAAGACGGTCCATGCGGCCGCCGCCATGCCGCGCCGATTTGCGACATTTTTAAATGGCATCGTGAGCGCTTTTGAGAGATTATTCTGAAAGTTGCTGTCGTTACCTTTCAACGGATCTCCTGTGCCTTTAGTTACTACAAGCACCGATGCTCTTGGAATCACTACAATCACTTTATGTGACGAAGCTAATCTCAACGCTATGAGCGAGGAGATGGCGGCTGAGTTTAAAGCCACGATCCTGTCCCTTAAGAAAGCGGCTGCTACCAATATCATTATCCTCACGGGAGCTGGTAAATCTTTTTCGGCGGGTGGCCATCTGGTTATGCTCGACAGAAAACGAACGCTCACACCAGATGAGAATCAAAGAGGAATGCGCTCGTTTTACGACTCCTTTCTTTCTATTCTAACCCTTAATGTGCCAATAATCGCGGCGCTGCAGGGCGCGGCCGTTGGCGCGGGACTCTGCTTGGCCTGCGCAGCAGATATTCGCATCGCCTCCGATGACGCTAAACTTGGATTCACTTTCTTGAAGCTCGGGCTCCATCCCGGTATGGGAGGCACCTTTCTGGTGCCCCGAGTGGTAGGCTCAAGCGTTGCTACGGAGCTCCTCCTCACAGGCCGCGTAATTTCAGCTCAAGAGGCCCTTAAACATGGGCTCATATCGAGAATCTCCACGCCTGAAAAATTACTCGATGATGCCCGGTCCATCGCGCACGAAATGCTTGCATGCGGCCCAACTGCACGCATCCAGCTCTTGGAGACCATGCGGCGAGATCTGACAGGGCTACCAGCTGCACTCGAACGAGAGGCCCAATGCCAAGCGATTAACTACGCCAGCCCAGAATTTGCCGAAGGGCTCGCTGCCGTGCGGGAAAAGAGGGTCCCCTCCTTCGCAAAGGGTGCCTCAATTGCTCGGAAATAAGTTTCCTAACTTGCGTTACCCTTTGCGGTTCATGGGTTGGGCAACATCATCACTGTTTGCGAAGTGCCCATACAACACCCACTGCCACGATGATGGTATGCGCGATTGAAAACCACATACCCTCAAAGTTGCTAGTCCCAACGGCTGTCTGCAGAAGCCTCAGCGTAATCACCGCGGTGATCGCGGCAGCGATTGCGACTAGTTTCTTCATTGAGAACGATGGGATGCTTTCCATTTAGATGCCCTAATAGTCCATATTTCGGCACTACATCTGCTTATCCTAAAAAAAGAGCGGCCATTCGGCCGCTCTCCCTAGGGCTATACTATCTCGCAACACTACTAGCGCTCGCGATGCTACTAGCGTAGCAGCGTCAATCGCTCCTGTATCGCGTCAGGATTTCCCTCGTACTGACGAAGGCTCTCTTGAAGCGAGATCGGATCGAGATCGAGGTGGAGCGCTACCCACGCGAAGCTAAATGGTCGCTTCGGGGTTAATTTTCCAAACAGCCATTGACGTGCGCTACGAACAACATGTCGCTCGCAGTGCGCGGTGCCGAATGCGTCACAGATAGCTCGAGCAAGTACCGCCGCTAGGAGATTTCGTTCAGGCTTTACGGGGGATGCTGCTTCGGTCTCGTCCTCGGGCAAAAACTTGTTGGCAGAATTGCTCATAGTCTCTGTCTAACTCCTGTTAATTACGACTATTTAAGGGAAGTAAAGAAAGGTGCTTCTTTGAACTGCTTGTGGATTAAGTGAGTTACGAGACGGAACCTTCCGTGACCTGAAACCTTCAACGCCTACCATGAACCGATGGCCTCTTTTGGTTGCAGAGCTCTTGCTATTGCAGTTAAGTCTCTGGAATGTGGTTAGCATCTCTATAGCTTCCCTAACCCCTAAAACTTTGCAAGTAGCTGGGCTCGTTCGCAAATCTTGAGGCTGGAAAGTACATTGGTTGAAGGTAGGCGTCAATAGTATTTTTAAGTTACTTTAAGTAAGACGATGTTCTAAATAAAGCCTCTGTCGTCACTGCTTGGTTTGACTTTTCAAAACTCGAACGATACCATCCCCGACTCGTAAAGCATTAGGAGTTTTCATGAATTCGGCTGTAGGCAAAAAGAAACTTTTTATTAGCAACCTCGATTTTGAAGTCACAAGCGAGCAGCTTCGCGGTTTGTTTGACGAGGTGGGTCCAGCGGTAAGCGTTGTTGTCGCTTCTGATCGTGAGACGAAGCGCTCAAAGGGTTTCGCGTTCGTTGAGATGGAGCGCGAAGAGGATGCTAAGAAAGCTATAGAGACACTGAACAATCGCACGGTCAATGGTCGCCCGATGAAAGTGTGCGAGGACCGCGGAAAGAACGCTGGACCAGCAACAGCTAGCGGCGAGGGTCAAGAGGGTGGTCGTAAGTTTGAGCCCCTACCGTCAATTCAGAGAATGCAGCTCTTCAAGCGTCGCAAGAAATTGGACCCGTTCAGCGAAGATCCAACCAAGTCGATTGACTACAAAGACGTTGTAATGTTGTCGAAGTTTGTCAGTGAGCGTGGTCGCATACTTTCGCGTCGTTTGACAGGCCTCACTGCTTACAATCAACGAAAGGTATCAAAGGCGATAAAGCGCGCACAAAGCCTTGGGTTGATGGCCTACACTTCGATTCAGAGCAATAAATAACTCGTCGCTTTGCCAAAGAGATGCAGTTAAAGCCGGCCTCACGGGCCGGCTTTTTTATGCCGTAATTTCATCGAATAAAAGGTCCAACCCACCTAGCGTAGCGCTTGATGGATAACGTAACTGTGATAGAGCCCGTCGCGGGCTACGAGCTGGTCGTGAGAGCCATGCTCAAACACGCGGCCCTCATTAAGCACGTAGATCATTTCAGCGCTCCGAACCGTGGCAAGGCGGTGTGAAATGACTAACAGGGAAGCATTTGGAATATAACGCCGAATGGCGCTGATGACTTGGGCTTCTGTATGACTATCAAGTCCAGAGGTAGCCTCATCTAGGATTAGAAGAGATGGCTTTCGAAGTAATGCGCGCGCAATCGCGATGCGCTGCCGCTGGCCACCACTCACCAAGGTCCCGTGCTCTCCTAAAACGGTGTCGATTCCATGCTCCAGTGGCTCGATAAAATCAAGAAACTCCCAAGAATGAATGGTTTTAAGAACCTCATCTCTTAGCAATCCACTGGAACCAAGGGTGAGGTTTTCGAAAACCGAGAAGCCAAAAAGTGCAGGATCTTGGGGAACCCATGCAATTGATGTGCGCAGCTCCTGCTCAGAGATATCCCGTAAGGGACGGCTGTTCATCCTAATCTCTCCAGATGTTGGCACATAGAGCCTAAGAAGTAGTTGCGCAACGGTGCTCTTACCAGAACCAGATGGGCCTATCAGGGCCGTAATGGTGCCAGGCCTGAGAGTTGCCGAAAAATCCTCCAGCACCACGGTGTCTGCCCGATCAGGGTACGAGAAATTAACATGTTGTAACTCCATGGTGAGGTCAGCGTCCCCTGCCCTAGCGGCCCCGAAAACCGCCTGGGGTTCGGTTAATACTGACGATCGGATCACTTCGAAAACTCGCTCAAGCCCTCCCAATCCCTGAATCAGCTCCGCATACGCTCCAACCAGAAACGAGAATGAGACTGCCACAATCCCTCCATACAGAACGAAAGCAGCAAGCTCATTAAGTGGCAATTCCTCTGCAGATACGAGATGGACTCCAAACCCCAACACCAATAACAAGAGAATATTTAGAATAAGACTTGCGCCAGATGAAAAGCGAGCACTAATACCAACTCGATCTAGTCCGGCCTCAAGTACACGCGCGTTAGTATCCCGATAGCGACGAACAACATCACCACTGGCCCCCAGAGAGCGAATAATCTTAGCTCCTGAAAAACTCTCAGCGGCAAGGGATGTAAGCTGCGCTAGAGTCGTCTGATAATGACGGGAGGCTGCTTTGAGACTATGGATGAAGCTTGCGGATACACAAACTACGATCAAGACGCTCGCTACCAGAGCGCAAGTAAGTTGCCACGACATCCAGGCCATCAAGAACACTCCGCATACGACCTGTAACCCGTATCTAATTATAACTGAGAGCTTGATCGCAACGGCTTCTTGAACAAGTGCAGCGTCGGAGCTGATGCGTGTTGCGAGCTCCCCTGAGCGATTACGATCAAAAAAAGTAACTTCCTTGGAGAGTAGCGCCTCAAAGAGCTGGTTTCTAAGGTCAGAGTATACACCCTGCCCGATCAGACCAAAGAGATATGATCGCAGGTAAAATGCCACACCCTGAGCCACAAAAAGTCCGCCAAGACCTACCATAAGATACGGCAATTGCGCTCGTACGACATCACGATGGGCCGGGTCGAGAGCTCGTCTAACCAACTCCGGGAAAACCAGATTGATGGCACTTCCGAGCATCAGAGCTAGCAGCGCCCCAAAAAAACGGCCGCGATACGGAAGAGCGAGTCCTATCAACCTACGTATCGAGGAAGTAATGTGAGGCTTGGATGCCGGGGGTGTCGTGGCCAGGATATAGTTATGCATTGTGAGCAACTCGGTAGCTTGTGGTGTTATCAATCAGCCATTAGAAAGTCCCTCTAGCTACCAACGAGCGCAGGAGTCTCTCACGAACAGGGGCTCATTTACAGCGCCGCGACTCATGTTTTCCTCCCTCGAAAGTCAAAAACCCCTGGAGAACAGAGTTAAGTCCTCTACGGAGCTGTGGAAGTTAGGTGACAAAACATCCTAGACGAGGTACTAGCAGAACTAACAGAGTGGTCAAGCGTGGTGGGTGTCGAGGTAGAGAATTTCGCAGCTCTGACGGACCTGAGTATCATCCTCAAGGATTTTGCCGGGGCACCGTAAGCCTTTCAATCCCACCCTGTTAGGATGAATGGCTTAGGATCGCGCAGGTGGTAACGGAACAGCAACTTCTGGATACAGTCGAGAGAATGCGCAGCATCCCATTAATCCGGGACGGTCTCAAGCTTCTTAAGGAGAAGTTGCCGCATAATCTCTCGTATCACTCGTGTGCTCACACCGATGAGGTTCTGCGCGACGCGCTGCTGTTTGGATTAGTAGACACGCTATCCCCGCGTAGCCTCGAGCTCTTAGCCATAGCGGCGGTGCTACACGACGTGGGGTTCATTCACTCACCCCAGGCTAATGAGCCGATCGCGGCAAGATATGCTCGAGAGGCTATGCTCAAGGCGGGCGTATACACCCAACAGGAGATTGACCTTGTAGAGCGGATGATTCTGGATACTGCACCTGTCTGTGAGGATGGCCACATCCGGTATATTCCGAACACGGAGCTTTCAAAGTATCTGCTCGACGCGGACGTCGGAAATTTTGGTCGTGATGACTTTCATACGAAGAGTGAGTTAATGCGTGCTGAGTCCGGACAGGATGAGAAGCACTTTCATGCACAGACGCTCCAGCTCCTCACTGCTCACCAGTGGCACACGCCTGCAGCAAAGACGCTACGACAGACCACAAAAGAGGCTAATCTTGCGTTACTACGGAAGCGGGTCCGCGAGTCTTATTAGCACAACAGATACTGTATTAAGAGTTAATTACTCTCTCGGACCCAGGAGTCATAGTCGGGAAACCCGCTTTTCTCGAGAAGTCGCTGCTCCACCCCGTGCTGCACTGCCTCAGCAAAGCGCTGGGGAGAGATGTGCGCGCGTAACTTCTGAAGCGCTGTCTCAACGTCGGCTCGAAGACTGGCGTGATCATCAGGATTCGGCCGAGTCATGATTTCATCAAGCCTCTTCTTGCGCGCTGTTAAGTACGCCACTTCCAAATCAACTTTTGCTGCCTTGGATTGATTGGTGCTTCTATGTTTTTCGTGGGGTTTCTCCCCCTCCCCGCTTGGAAAACCAAAAGCACCCTGCTTGTTTTTCTTATCACCTGGAAGGGTAAAATCTAAAGGCCGTTCAATAGCACGGTAGAGAAAGCCCGTTGGGCTCCGGCTGACCAGCGGGCTGTTCCCCGAAACGAGCGCATCAAAGTGAGCGATTATCGCCCGCATGCGCGCGAGGATGTCACTCCCCTGCCCCGCAGTCAATCTACGCGCTTGTTTCTCCGCGATGCCTCTATGCACCAGAGCTTGAATTATTACCTCATCAGTCATGTGCGCTTGAGTGTCGAGCTCACACGTGTTTAATGACGCATCGGGGTTTCCATGCTGAGTGCCATTGTGAGTAAGCGTTTTCTTCGGAGCATGGGCTGCAACTAGGACAACTTCTGTCGACCGTCCCTTTCCAACAAACTCAAAATCACTGAGCATGCCTTTATCTCGAAGCTCTTCAAGCGCTGGTTCTAATTGCTGACGCAGAGAGCTGGCGTACACATAGTTGCGCGATATGCCGATCTTTTCATGCGCAAGCACAAACAGATTGACCTGCATACGAGAGCGGTACCAGAAATGTTTGTCGAGGTACCGATAGAGCCGTTTGGATACGGCGCTCTGTAAATCAAGAAAAAAGTCGAGATCAAGTTTTTTAATGAATCCTACTTGGAATGATTTAAAGAGAACGTCACTCCAGGAGAAGAAACTTGGTCGAGTATCTCTGCCATCGTTTATTTCGTACGCGTCAATAATTCCGAAATTTCTGGTGCTATGAAGTTTTGTCTCATTGTCATAGAAGGCGTTGGTGGCCTTGATACGAACACCGCTTAATCTATCAAGCGCATTCTGCAACCTCGTGTAGCTACGACCCTCAGTCGTCCAACGCAGAATCTTGAGAAGCTCATAACGCGTGAAGTGCACCTTGCGATTTTGAAGACCATCATCTGCTGTCAATTTGAGAAGGCCTAGTAGAACTTCATCATCCGAGGATGTAGGTAAACCAAACTTATCGGCTCCGGTGATAATCCACCTCCGATTAATTACATCTCCATTCTTGCCTTTTACGAAATCTGAGAATTCAAGGGTTTTGACTGATGGGTCCGCTCTTTTTGACAAAACGGTGAGAGGAAATTCAGCAAGGTTCATCTCATCTCGTGAGACCTTTGCTGGAAGCGGGTGTGATTTCTTGGGCCCGTTAATCGACAACGGCGCGTCATCTACAGAAAAACTCCGCGCCATCGAACCAACGTCTGACTCCTCATTTCGCATAGAGAACAAATCTTTCAAATTCATCAGTCTTCTAAGTGCCTGCAAACTTCTGCACCGCAGATTGTCGCTCATTTCTCGGGTATACTTCTAGAACGACAAAGAGATCCTTCAAAGAAAAACGACGACACCTTAGCTTACTTTTAGTTAGTTAAACAATCTTTTCTTAGATAACATGTTTCTTAGTGAGCGGAGGAAAAATTCAATGTTTTTTACCTGTTGAGAGCGTAAATTTATTTGAGTTCACGAGCCTTTTCTTTCATAGCTCGATAGCGAGTTATCTACACTCACGTATCGGCTGTTCTCAGTTCTCGATGATCTATTTTTCAGCTCACGATATTCCTTATTTCAAAGCTCGAATAACATTAGTGAGGAGACGCACAGCATGAAGTTAGGAGCACTTTATATCGTGTATTGAAGTATAAAACTTGGCAGATTGGGGAGATGGTCCTTATGTCACATCACGAAAGCTCGGATCAGATAACCGATCGAGCTCTTAATCAGGATCTTTGATAAATCCTGCGAAAATTCGTATCGTGCACCGACTTAAGAGTGGATTTTCCCCTCGAACTCTGCGAGATTTCTTATCTCGATTCACGACTCTTGGAGGTGCGTGTGGCAATAGCGATTAGCGTGGTAAATCAGAAAGGTGGTGTGGGCAAGACCACCACAACGGTCAACCTAGGTGCGGCTCTTGCTGAGAAGGGTAAAAAAGTTCTTCTCATAGATATAGATGCTCAAAGTAACTTAAGCACGCACCTTGGTCTTGGGGTGAAGGAGGATGCCGCAGACCTTGGTGAGGTGGCCAAAGGTCCAGAGTGGACGGTCTACGATGTACTTAAAGGAACCAAAAGAATTCAGGATGTTGTCCTCAAGAGGTCTGCCAACTTGGATATTGTTCCCTCCAGCTTACTGCTTAGTGCGGCCGACTTGGAGCTCGGTGGTGTTGTGGGCCGAGAGCTTCTTTTGAAGCGGGCAATTGATAAGGTTCGGGACCAGTACGATGTCATTTTAATTGATTGTCCTCCAACGTTGGGGCTTCTTTCTCTTAATGCGTTGGCAGCGGTCGATCAGGTGATTGTCCCGGTGCAGAGCGAGTACCTCGCTCTTCATGGAGTTAGGCAACTACTTGATACCATTGATCAAGTTAGGAGTGTCTACAATCAGAACCTTGTAGTAGGAGGGGTTCTTATATGCTTACACGATAGCCGGAAGCGTTTGGCTAGGGCAGTAGCGGATACGATTCGAGCCTATTTCGGGGACTTGGTGTTTGATACAGTCATCCGTGAAAACGTGGCATTAGCCGAGGCCCCTGCAAAAGGCCAGACCATATTCGAGTATATGCCTAAGTCCCCAGGGGCCGAGGATTATCTAGCTTTGTCTGAAGAGGTGTTACATGTCGAAGCGTAGCTTTTCATTCGCTAATAACCCATTAA
>Ga0214923_10006879_pt1 | contig 12589 bp, 13 predicted proteins | sample LL1510_MetaG_FD_177993 | JGI IMG/M metagenome (GOLD analysis project Ga0214923, IMG submission 177993) | Freshwater microbial communities from Lake Lanier, Atlanta, Georgia, United States - LL-1510 | ecosystem: Environmental > Aquatic > Freshwater > Lake | place: USA: Georgia | collected...
TTGAATAATCAGAATCAAACACTCCAGTACTACCAATTAAAACGTTATTAAAATAAATTTTATCCCTATCTGATATTGAATGTATGTGAAGAATTAAATCTTCAGATGGTAATTGAGATATATAAAAAAAAGTATGAAGATAATATGTATTTTTATGAAAAATATTTTTAGGATTAGATGGAATTTCTATCTTTAACCAATGAGAGGGTAACTTGGTTTCAGAATATTCCCAAACAAATCCATTTGAACTTTCTAAAGACAAAATGGATTCAATTTTTTCTAGCTTTATAATTCTCTCGGGTATTTCATTAGAAAGTAAGGGAGATAAACTAAAGCTAAACAAAAATAAACAAGAAAATAACCAATTATTCATAAACTACTCCTTATAATAATAGTTCTCAGAAATGAATAAATCAGTTGATTTTTTTAAAAATTTATGTTATTATTGCGATAACGTTAATTATTCCTTTGTGTTGACCATCCAACTAGAAAAATCTACTAGAAAGTCCCAGATCATTTTGCTTTCAGGATCGGGAATATTAGATTTTTCTAAGGCTTTCTTGTAACATCCCAACCAGGCTCTTCTTGCTTTTTCATCAATTATAAACGGTATATGTCTCATTCTCATTCTTGGAGGCCCATATTTTTGAACATAATAAGAAGGACCACCCAATACCTGAACCATAAAATCAGCAGATTTTGGAACACTCTCTTCTAGAGACTCTGGAAACATATTTCTTATTGTAGAAGTTTCAATTTCATCATAAAATAATTTTACTAATTCTCTAATCTTATCTTCCCCTAGTTTTAAAAATATTTCTTTTGAAGGTGGAGGACCTTGAGGAGGTCCGCCTGGTGGGACATAAATTTCTCTTTCCATATTCCTAAATTCTAATATATTTTAAAAAAGGACAGCGAAAAATGAAAAATTGCTTTTCACTGTAAGCTCTTCTTTAAATATTTTTTTAGAAGGTAAAGTAATGTACAATGTAAAATCTCTAGTTGAGAATCTAATTGAGGGAAGTGAAACAGATAAAGAGAAAGCAATTAAAATTCACAATTTTGTAAGGGATAATATAAGATTTGGACTTACAAGAAAGCTAGATTTAGCCTCAGCAGAATTTACTCTTGAAAATGGATATGGACATTGTAATGCAAAAGGTGTACTATTTGTAAGACTTTTGCGAGAAGCAGGCATCAATGCTTTGCATCATTTTGTAACCATTCGTAAAGAAATATTCCAAGATGCTTTTCCAGCCCCTATATATAGTTTATTTCCCTCTAAACTCAGTCACTCTTATGTTGAGGTGAATATTAACGGGAAGTATATCAAAACAGATAGTTTTCTTTTAGAAAAAGTTTTATTTCAAAAGTTGATGAACAGGCTTATAGATGAAAATAGATTTTGTGGTTATGGTTTAAATATTAATGCTAAATGTGATTGGGATGCAAAAACCGATTCTTTTTCACAATTTCATAGAAATCTTTTAGAAGAAGATCATGGTACTTTTGAAAATCCATTGGATTATTATTATGAATATCATTCTTATAAACATCAATTTCTTGGAGTTCAGTTTTCAATTATATTAGATATGATTGGTTCCATTTTCAATGGTCAATTTGAAATCTGGACGAATAGTGTTCTTAATCATCATAGAGTTTCTTAATTAAAATTTAAAATTATATTTTATACTTGCCTCTGAGGATTGATTTGCCCCAGAAGCAGGCTTTAATCCTATTTCGAAAGATTCAGAATTAAATCCTTTATAATAAAAATAACCCGAGAACACCAACATTGAAATAACACCTCCAATTCCAATATTTTGCCCCATTCTATATTTAGAAGTTTCTTCCTCCACTTGATCTACTAATCGTTGTTGATAGGCAAGAGATTTAAAGAAAACATCTCCATATGCAGAGGAGTTATTTGCCGCTAGTGCCAGTCCCTGATAAAAAGTTAAAGAATTGAAAATAGCTTTCCCATAAAGTCGATCTTTCTCATTAGATTCTCTATATCCGCTATACATATATAATCCATAGAATACTAACGTGCTATATAACGAATAATTTCCTAAATCAAAATTACTATAATCTAAAAATATATTATTATTATGTTTATAATATAAATCTGTTTCACCTTCTTTTAATTTAAAAGAAAAATTTTGAATAGTATCACTTGAGACTTCAACGCCTTGGTACTTGTCTATATATCCTATTTTAGATATTTTAAGTCTGTTTTGTCCGTAGGGAACCTCAGCAGAATCAATTGGAGAAGTCCCTAGATATTTATTTCCATAATAAACATCCGCTCCCTCAGGAATAGTTTTGATAGATATTTTTCCAATAGATAAAATTTTCTTTAATAAGAATGTAAAGCTACTATCTCCTGAAGAATTAACGGATAAATTTTGCTCTAATCTAGTGTACCCTTCTTTAATAATTAAAATTTTATGTTTACCCGGGAGAATTGGTGCTTTTAATAAAGGACTTTTGCCTAGTAATTCCCCATCTATATAAACGAACATTTCATTTTCTGGAAGTGTGTTTATGCTCAATGTAGAGGCTCCTGAAAGAAAATATTTATTTTTTAATTCAGGGATCATATCTCTTATTTCTTGAAAAGCTCTTTTTAAAGTTGTAGAATAATTAAATTCTTCAAACTTACCTAACTTACTTTCAGTAATTTCTATTTTAATAGATAACTTATCCGTGGATATTAATCTGTAATCTCCAGTAATAATATAGAAACAATTATTTGATTTACCTTGTTGTAACGAGTCTTCTCTCAGAATTGGTTTTGATTCATTTAATACTTTCATCTCTACCTTTATATATCTTGGATCATTATCTATTGACTTATCTACTAATGTACTACTAATCTTTTGATCATTTATTCCATATTCATATTGTACTTTCATAGGTAGAGGTTTTTCATCGTACGCATACTTGATAGATTTAAAAGTCGAAGCAAGAATAGCAGGGAGTCCTTTGGATAAATATTCTATTTGAGTATTATTTTCTGTATTTCTGAATGGAAATAAACAAATAGTTCTTGATTTTTCAAATTCTACATTAGCAGGTATATAAACTTTAGAAAATTGAAATACATCCTCAGAATATAATTCTTTTTTATCGAATAAAATTAATAATATTAAAAGTAGATAAAATAAAATTTTAAATTTAAACATAAATATATTTTTTAAATAAAATTTATTACAAATATTAATTAAAATATTAAAGTGATTCATTAATTGTTTTTATTTTTTTATTATTATTAATATTAAAAACATTTACAAGCAAAAAAATACCTAAAACAGGTGCAATAATTGATAATGGGGACTTATCAAAGTAATCTCGTGAAAAAGAAATTTGTTCCCCCAATCCGGGACCGAAATAGTCACTACCGAAATTTATTCCCATATAGCTATATATAGCAATCGTCATTACAATTGAAGGTATACCTGTTATAAATAAAATTTTAATTAATGGGAATAATTCTGGAATAATATGTTTTTTGAAAATATAAAAATTAGTTCCTCCAAAATTCTTTGATACATAAACAAAACCGCTATTTGATATTTCAGAAATTTTTGAATAAATAGTTTCGTATGACATAGCCCAATCTGATAATACTAAAGATAATAAAAATATTTCAAATCCTTTACCAAAAGAATATATTATCACAAGAGCTATAAGCAAAGAAGGTATAGATAAAAATACTGAGGAAAATGAATTAATAATTAAACTTATATAGCGACCGGAAGAATAAGAAACTAAGGATAAAAATAATGAAAAAAAAATAGAAAATATCTTAGCAGGTATTGCTATAAACAAGGTTGAAATACTTCCATAGCTCAAAAGTGTAAAAATATCTCTACCTAATCTATCACAACCTAATAAATGATTAAAATTTATTTCGCAAAAGGTAGAACCTAAGGCAATCCTGTTTGGTGAACTTAAAAAGATAAATCCTAATAAGATAATTATTAAATAAATATATTTCATAGTTCCTGAATATTCATTATACTTTGTTGGATTATTCGTGCAAAACGAGTAAGTGTGTAAAATATAATCCCAGAATAAAGTAATAATGCTCTTAATAGATTTTCATCCATATTCTTTATGGCTGTAAAAGTAGATTTTCCTATTCCTGGAAAAAAGAAAATTTCTTCTACAATCATCGCTCCTGAAAGTAAAGAGCTTAAATCTAAGACTATAAGAATTAATATCAATGGTAATATTTTATATAAAATATATTTGTATATAATAGTAAAATCTGAGAACCCTCTAGTTTTTAAGATTCTTATATAGGGTGAATTTAATTCTCTGGTTCCTACTTCTAATCCAAAAAGATATATTCTAGAAAAAGTTCTAACCCCTAATGAAACTCCTGGAAGTACCAAGTAAGACAAATTCCATCTTTCATAGCCACCTGGAGGAAGTAATCCTAGTTAAAGAAAAAATAATATAAATAAAAAAATAGCAAATAAAAAAATAGGTGTAGATAGAATTAAATTACTAAGATTTATAAATAAAGAATCTATGAAAGGGTTATTATTATAGATACAATATAAAAAAGTAAATATAGCTATTATACTTCCTAGTGTCACCGAGAAAAAAGCTAAGAAAAAAGTTGGCTCTAGTCTTTCTAAAATATGTGAGTTCACAGATTCACCCGTCAAAGTTTTACCAAAGTCAAAAGTTAGTAAAGATTTAATATTACCTTGAAATACATCAAAAAAATTTCTTTGAACCATCTTACTTTGTAAGTCGGATTTCTTAACTCCACTATCACTTAGTAAATAATATGAATCTTTAATTCGTAAGGATGTAAATAGGGAAGTAGTGACAATAAGTGATAATAGAAAAATAATCAGACGAATGGATTCTTCTTTAGCCTTCATTAAACATTTTTAAATGCGGAAATAAGTTCTGAATGAGTGTTTGACTTTATAAATTTATCTCTTTCATCTTTTAAGTTTAACGTTTTGGCAATTAACGCTAGTGTCTTAATATGATCTTGGAATTTTTCTTTAGGAACAATAAGTAGAATGAAAATATGTACTGGTTGTTTATCTATTGCATCAAACATAATTCCATTTTTTGATAATCCAATTACTACTTTTAACTCATCTACTATTCCAACTGAGCAATGTGGTATTGCTACCCCACTTCCAATTCCTGTGGACATCGACTTTTCCCGATCCAAAAGAGACTCTATCAGCTCTTGTGCATGAAATTCTTGTATTATCTCAATTTTAACACCATGTAGGACTAATTTCTTAATCACATCTTCTTTATCATTGGCATGAAAGTCATAAATAACATTAGTATTAGTAATTAAATCTAATAGATGATTCATTTTAACTTATTTCTTTTGAAGAAATTTAAATTGATAGCATTTGTATCTTGTGTTAATAAATATAAAATACTTTGTATTATAAAAAAAGTAACTGGTATCATAATCGGAGGGAATCCATAACTTCCTCTAATCAACAATAAGGTAACTACCCCTGTAAAAACAAGCGAAATGATAGAATAATTTAAAGAAAAACCTTTATTCCTCCCTGGTGCAGCAAAAATTAGATACCAAAGACTAATAAGTACAATACTTCTATTTTTTAGATATTCTAAATTTTCTCCAAAAAAATGAAATATTAGTCCTCCCATACCAATTAATAAAATAAGATCCAGGAGAACATTCTTTTGACGAATTGAAAGTGTTATTACTAATAGAGGACTAAAGTAACCAATTTTTTCAATAATAGAGAAAGAATCAGGGTGGAAGGATCCTGTTATACTTTGGTTTGTTCTAAAAAAATAACCAGATATATTTGTATGGTCTATAAAATAGTATAGAGAAGATGAATCCTGAGAAAATAATTCTTTATATAAAAAAGATTTACCAAATATAAAAACTATAGTTGTAACTAACAGACTTAGATATAGACTCATAGGAAAATAAATTGATTGAATTATATTTTTTTTGTAATACAATCCAAAGAGAGAAATTCCAATGACTGGTATTGTATACCAATTTAAAAAAATTGGAGGAGTAATTGCCCAAAATAATAAAATTTGATAAAAAAAACTTAAGGGATAAAGATAACCATTTCTGGCTCTATAGTATATAAATACACCGCCTGAAATAAGTAAAAAAACTCCAAATATAAAAATAATCTTTGTATGTTGAACTAGGCTAAATAAGACAACAAATAATAAAATTATTATAGCTATAATATCTATAACAAAATCAGTAGATAATGTTTTAAAGCCATTATCTGAAAGTTTAATTTTATGAGAGGGCAATTAGCTTCCTCGCTTTTTTTCAATTCTAAATTGAAAGTCAATATTGGCTGGACAAAATACAGTGCAGATTCCACAGTTTATACAATCATCTTTTTTAAAATCATTAATATTTATATTTAATAATGCTTTCGGGTTAGCATTTACTGGACAATAATAATTACAATCTCCGCAATCTATACAAATCCCTTCATTTACAGAAGTGTTCTTTGCTTCGCAAATATAGAAACTACTATGATTATATATACTATAGATAAAATCCTCTCCTATTTCTAATACGGGCTGTTTGTTATAGAGAGAATTTATTGTAAAAAATTTATATCTATATTTATCCTTGAAATACTGCAAAAAGTTACTTAAGTTAGTTCCATTTTTAATAGTAAAGTATTTAGCATCCCCTTCAAATTTTCCTTTTTTATTTAAGATATTTACACTTACTAATCTTTCATGGAAGGGAGAATTGTAATACAATGCCTGTAGTAAATAATAGAGAGTTTCTGGGCCAATATATAAAATATTTTTATGAGAGATAAACTTAGGCTGTGTAATGTTACAATATTTTTTTAGAAATAAATTATATAGACCATCTGGATATTTGTAACTTACTTTTTTTTCGACTAGGAAATCTAATACTTTTGAATTAGGAAAAGTCTTTTCCATACTTTTCTTAAATGTATCAAATTCGGGTTTATATTTAGATAGAATTACTGATTTATAATCATAATTTCCTTCAGCAGTTATGGGGGAAAAAACTATTAAACTTTCACTTGAGCCAGCAAATTCTTCAACAAACTTTGAAAAAGGCTCACAATTAAAATCCAAAGAAACAACGCCTAACTCATTTAATTTAGATTTTATTTCATTTATATTAAACTCTTTTCTTTCATACTTCGGTTTGAAATTTAATTCACCATCAATGCGAAGAGAAATATTATTATCTTGGGAATTTAAAAAAGCTAGTCCATTGATAGGTGAGAGGACTTTATTAGAAGAATCTTGGTATAAAAGCTCTCCGATATTTACACGTCTAGGAAAATCGCCAACAGGAGAAAGATTGCGAGAATGAAATTTTGAAAAAAGTAAGAAAGATGAAGAAATTACAGGGGGTAAAACCTGAACACTTGATTTCTTACTCTTTTCAAAAACTTGGGAAGATTTTAGTGTGAACAAGAAATCCTCCTAATTTAGGAGGGGCTCTTAATCAAATAAATTTCATCTTTGATAGGTAATTCTTTTTTTAAATTTTTTATATAGGGTAGGATCTCTCCCATTTCCTCATAAAAGTCACAATCTGCTTGCATTCTTCGCGCTACTGTAAAATATTTATAGAGCTTTTCCTCTCCTGATCTCTTCGACCATTTCTTTTTATTGCATTTTACTCGAAGAATATATTTGTCTTGTTCTGCTTCAAAATGTCTAACAACCACACAGTGGAGGCAATTTGCGCAATAAACTTTTTCACTCATGATATATAGTACCGCCTAAACTTATGTCAAAATAATTCCGATATGAACAGAGTCAAGCTATTTCAGATACAGTCTCATTTCTAGTGCTTAACTTTTCGGATAGCTTCCAGGTAGATTCCTTGATTGTATTAATAGCAACATATAAAAATCCAAGACCATAAACTACCATAAAACCAATAATAAAAGGCTTTCCTACTATAAACGAAATATAAACACAAAAGAAACAATAGAGACCCATTGCAAACTCTAAAATTGCATGAAAATCAAGTGGAATTTGGTATTTTAGCCTATCTTTTAAATTATCTTCACTGGATTCTATCTTAAATTTAGGAGTTCGTTTGAATCCTGATTTTATGCCCAAAACTGCTTCTAACCATGCTCTGCTATTAACAATAGACACGCCTGTTCCTATCATTATCATAATCGGTAAGAATCCTAATCGGGATTTCCAATCGGGATAAATTTCTCTTTGAGAATATGCATAAAAAATCAATGGTCCCACAGAGCCAATGGATAGCAAGGTAGCGGCTATAAATAAAATTGTAATAGGAAGATCTGTGAAACTAAACCCTGTCCAATATTCCATTAGGAGAAGGGGAGCGGTTAGGAGAATGTTAATTATCATTAATGGACAAACAGAATAATTAATTAGGTGGATGACCGCCTCACCCTTGACTTTCCATTCCAGGGGGGCATCCCATATCTTAGGTAATAATTTTACAGCCGTTTGAATAGAGCCCTTGCACCATCTAAATTGTTGGGATTTATAGGCTGAAATCATTGCTGGAATTTCTGCTTTGCAAACAATATCTTTTAAATACCTAAATTTCCAACCCTTGAGCTCTGCTCTATAGGAAAGATCAAAGTCCTCCGTGAGAGTATCATGTTCCCAACCACCAGAGGAATTAATACATTCCTTTCTCCAAATACCAGCTGTGCCATTAAAATTCATCCAAAGGTGATTTGCATTTCTTGCTACCTGCTCAATCATAAAGTGCCCATCAATCCCATACCCTTGGGCCTTGGTTAGGACATTGTAATTTTGGTTTATATGACCCCATCGAGTCTGAACCATTCCTATTTCAATGTCCTCAAAGTAAGGTAGTGTTTTTAAGAGAAAATCAGGTTCTGGAACAAAATCTGCATCAAAGATAGCGATAAATTCTCCATTAGATACCTGCATTCCTAATTCAAGGGCTCCTGCTTTATGACCAGTCCTATCTTTTCTATGTAAGTGATGGATTAAATATCCCTTATTTTTATAGAATTGCACAATCGAGTGAGCCTTTTCCACAGTTTCATCAGTGGAGTCATCTAAAACCTGAATCTCAAGTTTATTTGTAGGATAATTTAAATTTATGATTGAATCAATTAATCTATCAACAACGTAATATTCATTGTAGATTGGCAACTGGATTGTTACAAATGGAAGGGATGGATTAGAAATGTCAAAGGTTTTATCTGGATCGGAAGTGCAATACTGAGTATTTTTACGATATAAATAGACCATCAAAAGGGAATGAAGCCCGAATAGAAATAAAAGAAAGATATCGGCCGAGTAAATAAGTACAAATAAACTTGTAATAATTGGTAACATAATTACAGGTTTTTTCAAGCATTTTTGAGGTCAATAGGGAAAAGTTGGATTTTTCTGAAACAAGCTAAAATACCCCTGAAGAGTCAAATTTAAGAGACTATTTTAATTTAAATATTAGATCTCGAAAATGAGAATACTCCTCTAAAATATCTGGATTATGGAGGGACTCCCGATTGGTGATTTGTTTTCCTTCCAGTAGATTTTTTATGATTAGTTCAACTTTCTTCATATTTCTAGTATAAGGTATGTCTGATACTGCAAAAACATAAGAAGGAACATGTTTAGGGGATGCCTCTACTCTTAACTTTTCCTTTAATTGAATTTCTAGTTCTTGAAAAAGGGCTCCTTCTTTCATTTTTATAAACAAAATAACTTTTTCCTCACCCCCTATATTGATTCCAACTGCTAATGAGTCCATAATTCCTGAAATTTTTTCAATAATTCTGTATATATCAGAGGTTCCAATTCTCACCCCACCAGGATTAAGGGTAGCATCCGATCTTCCTAAGATGATAAAACCTCTTTCTTTTGTTTGAATCCCGAAATCACCATGCCTCCATACATTGGGAAATTTCTCAAAATAGGCCTTTTGGTATTTTTCACCATTCTCATCATTACCAAAATAAACTGGCATGGATGGAAATGGTGATGTGCAGACTAATTCTCCTTCTTCATCAAAAACTTCCTTTCCAGAATCATTCCATATTTGAACATCCATCCCAAGTCCAGGACCCTGAATTTCACCCCTTCTAACAGGACTAAGCGGATTTCCTAATACGAAGCATCCATTTAAATCTGTTCCCCCAGAAATAGAAGATAACTGCACATTGCTTGAAACATTTTCGTAAACAAAATCATATTGATCGGGCAGTAGGGGAGAACCTGTGGATAGAATAGTTTTTAGGGTTTTTAAATGAAAATGTGATACTGGACTAAACCCAGATTTTTCTAAGGCAGATAAATATCCTGCAGATGTTCCAAAAATAGAAATTTTATGTTCTTCTGCAATTTTCCATAATGTTTCAGGACCAGGAAAAAAAGGATTACCCTCAAATAAAAGTAATTTAGAGCCAACAAAAAGTGTTGAAACCATCCAATTCCACATCATCCACCCACAGGTTGTAAAGTAGAAAAGTGTATCACTTTTTTGTAAGTTAAGATGAAGTAAATGTTCTTTGACATGATTTAATAAAACTCCACTTCCTTGAATCATGCATTTAGGTAAACCTGTAGTACCTGATGAATACATAATATAAACAGGATTATTAAAAGAAAATTTATCAAAGGGAGAAGTATCCTCAATTTCAGAGTACATGTCATTATATAGTATTGAATTATGAAATAAAGAGATATCAGGAATTTCATTCGTAAATGGATAAATTATAGTCTTTTTAATTGTATTTATGGTAAGCGGTATCTCTAAATAATCTTTTAATTTTGGAATTTTTTTTCCTTTATAAAAATAACAATCAGAAATCAAAAGTAATTCAGGTTCAATTTGTCCAAATCTATCTAGTATTGCAGGAATTCCAAAATCAGGAGAAGAGCTGGAAAAACATGCACCGAGAGATGTAACTGCTAACATGAAATAAATAGTTTCAGGTACATTAGGCATACAAGCTACAACCTTGCTTCCCTTTTTTATACCTATTTTTTTTAAGTATGATTTTATTTTTAATGTACTTTTAAGTAATTCTTCATTGGAAATAAATTTGGTATCTCCGTCTTCTTTAATTGAAATTATACAAGTTTCAGTTTTTTGTTCAATAGGAAGCCTCAATCTGGAATATAAAATATTTTCAGTAAAGTTTAATTGAAGATTTGGAAACCATATATTATTTTGAAATACATCTTTTTTTTCTAGAATTGGGTTAATTTTTCCTGTATAACTAATATTTGAAAATAATAGAAATTCTTCCCAAAAGATTTCAAAATTTTGGACTGACCACTTGTGCAGGGAATTAAAATCTTTGATTTTTAAGTTAGAATATTTATCTGATAAGAGCACTATAAATTTGTTTATGTGTGAATTAGGATTTTCAATAGGATTCCATAGAGTTGGATTCATGGTATAATTAAAAAATAAATTATAAAATCTTCAAGAGAAAAATAGAACTCAAAGTATTATTAAAATTTTTAAAAAAAAATCAAACAATTCTCTCTTTTTTTGGAAATATAAGTATAAGGAGAAAAATCATGAAAATTAATTTTAGAGCTCTGGCATTAAAATTATTAGATTTTACACTGCCATTGCATTGTACTTTTTGTGAAAATAGGGATAAATTAAGTTTAAAGATTGGGATTTGCAGGAAATGTATTCCCTCTAAAAGCCCTGATAGTACGATAAGATGTGTAGTTTGTAAATCACAATTGATAGATAAATTTTGTGAGTATTGTTCCTCTCGAAATATATTCTTTGAAAGGCTTGAATACTTATCAATTAAAAAAGATTGGGAAACTGATTTAATAAATAAAATAAAATTTCATGATGAGCCCCTATTGAGTAATTACTTTAGAATGGGTTTTAAGAAAAAATGGAAAATATTTCAATTTCCAAAATTTTCTTTTTTGACCTCCATTCCATCAAATAGTAAAACTATAAAAAATAGGCCTTTGAGACCAATTCATTCTATAGAAGAATTTCTAGAAGAAAAAACAGGATTAAAACTACAAGATATGTTAAAAAAAGTTTCGAAAGAAAATCAGTCCGGTAGGACTTACAGGGAAAGATTTATCCATGCATTTTCATCAATGGAAATTAAACCAGAGTTTAAAAACAACCTAAAAGGAAATATACTTTTAATAGATGATGTTTTTACAACAGGCGCTACGATGAATGAAACATCTAGAATCCTAGTTGAAAATGGAGCAGAAAAGATATATCTTTTGTCATTATTGCGTGGAGAGTAAAAATGAAGATTAAATTTAATATGAATTTTTGTTTATTATTTCTATTTTTAATTTCATATATCTTAATAGGAGATGATTTATCAATTGATTTTCCTAAAAATTATTTTACTCCCAATAATGACGGAGTTAATGATACTATGAAATTATATATTAAGTATATTGATAATAAGAGAAAAATAATAGATTGGAACTTAATAATTTCAGATGAAGCTGGTAAAGTAATTAAAATATTTCAGGCTTACCATGGCAACAGAGTAAGAAAAAATTTAATTAATATATTTAAAATGAATCAAGAAGAATTTTTTAAAAT
>Ga0214923_10006880_pt1 | contig 12586 bp, 3 predicted proteins | sample LL1510_MetaG_FD_177993 | JGI IMG/M metagenome (GOLD analysis project Ga0214923, IMG submission 177993) | Freshwater microbial communities from Lake Lanier, Atlanta, Georgia, United States - LL-1510 | ecosystem: Environmental > Aquatic > Freshwater > Lake | place: USA: Georgia | collected 2015-10-15
ATCCGATGGAGTTCCAAGCGTCAGAGTAGATCCGATTATCACCTCTACGTTGTTTGTTGCCATGGGGGGCGCAGTAGTAAAGCTAAGCGTTGCACCGCTAATGCTGTAGGTTCCTTTTTGTTGATAGACCCCGTCAATGTAAACTTGAGTGTTTTCTTTTGGCCCGGGCGCAACACTTAGAACGAAGTCTTTTTGTGCTCCGTTTCCAGAGAAAGTGTTCACTATAATGTTACCTCCTACCTGACCAAAATCCAAAGACACCCATTTGTCAGGTGTTGGGTCGGTGTCCGGCACAAGAGTAGTCGAGGCGTTGTAACTTGAAATTACTTTTTGAGTTGAGTTGTCGTCGAACAGATCTGTTCCAGATCTTATGATAGTAATAGTGTTTCCAGATTGATCTGGTTTTTTAATCCCTATCGCAAAGGATCCAGATAGGTTAAGACTTGCAATCACTGGGAGCGTGACGGTTTTATTTCCGGTAGAAGTATCAATGACGTAAAGCTTTCCCTTGGAGTTTTGATCTAAGACGACATTGGTATTTGTAAAAACAACATCACTCCAAACTACCGAGTCAGATACCGTCGAAACTGAGGAGGCAATGGCAGATATAGCGCTTGCGGCAGCTTGAGCCTGTTCAGCGTAGTATCTTGCTGAATATTCGGTTCCATCTACCATGCCACCAAGATAAGTCGCCCAGTCTTTAGCAGAGCCGCCGCTTGGGGCACCTCTTCTCTGCACTCCGATTGCGTACTCCTTTGAGGAGTATTCGGATCCGCCGGTCACGGGAGCGTCAGTTTTTACAGCCCACTCTTGCGCTTGGGCCGCAGCAATCGCTGCGCTTGTTGATGCGGTAATGGCCGCAGCAACATCAGCCGATGCCATTTCCGCCTCTGGCTCTCCGTTAGAATTGAACGATAAAATTTTGCCAGCCCTTAAAGAGTCAGCCGGAAGCTCTTGGTTAAGCCCTTGAGCATCAGATATTGGGAACCTGACAGATCTATCAACTTTTTCTTTAATTTGCTGAGAGATAATTGTTAGTCTGTCCAAGCTGTTATTGATCACAGAAGGATAGAAACCGCCTTGGTTTGTTAGGTTTGTTGGTTGAAGAATCTCAACATCGCTTGAAATGGTTATCTTGTAACCCGATGCCAAAGCCGGGGCTATGACAATTTGCCCTCCCGGATCTGAGTTTTGATCTGAGCTAAGCGTTACCGCGTAGTCGGCCCCGTATTGCAAAACTGTTTCAACTCCGGTTGTGGCGTCTTGCTTTACTACATAGACCTCCTCCCCATCAAACACCTTAAAGCTAAACTGAAACGCGGTAGTGACCCCGTTAGTTTGAAATGGTCCGGCCTTTCTAATTACGCTAGATATACTCACGATTTTCTCCTTTTTAAATTATACATTACCTTTTGCCTGGTTTGGGTCCTGACATTAGCAAGCCCACGCTGTCCATGAAGCCCTCGGACTCCCCATCAGATATTGCCATTGCCCCAGAAATTGTTTTGTATGCTTGTGCGGTAGGAAGCTTTAACGTAATGCCCAAAATAGAGTTTGCGGCCTTAATAGATGCCTCGTTCCAGTTCCCGTCCGCGGCGGTTTTCCAAAGCATCATTGCCTCTCCAAGAGCCTTTTGTCCTGCGGGACCGCCATAGGGACGGTACTTGTCTTCTAACCCAAGGCTATATGCTGCGGGCTTAGAAAATTCTCTTACAAAAGGAAAGAGATTTAGCGTGTAGTAAAGAGAGTCTCTTAATATGGCCTTACCCCTCTTGTCCTTATCCTCCTCTGGCTCTCTGTGGAGGTAGCTTCTGATGGCCTGGGTCACAATAGTCGGCGCAATAAATAGGTAGAAATAGATCTTTATTAGTTCCATTATTGAAACAACGCTCTCAAAATCAGTTTTCTTTGTTTGATCTATTCCCATGTTTAGCGACGAAGAAAAGAATCCGTAAAACATAGTAAATAGTTGTTTAAATGAATTTCCTTTTTGAATAGAAGCAAGATGTTGCACTCCGCCAGCGGCCTGTGAGTCTATGACGGCCTGATCTGATAGAGCGATAGCGGTTTCTTCGTCGTGACCCTCGTACATATATTTTTCATACGCTGAGATCCACGATATTGTGTCAATCATTCCCTGGGTAAGTGCGGTGAGCCACATAAACGCTTTATCGAGGTTTTGTCTCATCGCTGTTTTGCCAGCTATCATTTGCCTTATTTCTGAGACATCTCTGTCGTAATTTGTAGACCTAGTTTTCATGAAGTCTGACTTTGACTGAACAAACCTGTGAGCCTCAAACACGTTCGATCTGTAAATATTTAAACCCCTAAAGAAAAACCTTTCTCCAACCTTTGCCACAGTTTGAAATAGACCAGTAAAGTTTTGAATGGAGTTGAACAGATTCAGTCCTAGTTGAGCCTGTGCGGTTCCGGTTCTTATGTGATCTGCTACCTTGTCCATCCATCCCGACGCGCTAACTTTTCCTGAGTAGTATTTTTTGCCAATCGCTATGTCTTCTAAATGTCCGCGTATATGCTTAATAGCGTTAGAGCCGTAGGTTTTGTTTATTGCCTCTGCAATTTTTTTATCACTAAATATTTTATTTGCGTCTATTACCCACTCATGCCACGCAAGATCATGAATTACGTCCTCGAGCCCCCTAAACACCCCGTTCATGTTTAACATGATGGGGCGACCCTTTACCTCGTCAACGCGAGACTTTTTAAAGGAGTCTCTTGGCTTGGAGGCAAACTGCGTTCCTTTAAGTCTTGTTCTAGCCTCCTCTTCGTCCATTTGATTTAGAGCTGTTGGGCTTCCTTTTGGATCATAGACTATGGGATAATATCCACCGCGGTAGGTTCCGTACTTTGTTTCAACTTGCTTTGGATCTACCCACTTTGGCTCGACGCCAGTGACGCGCCTTTCTTTCTCGGCAATCATTGGTCTTAATGTTTCCATTAGGTCCCATATTGATTGAACGGTATCCCACTCCTCTTTGCTTAAAGAGTTTAAAATATCTTGAATGGCATCTTGTGACCAACCCTGACCGTCTAGCAAGCGCTGTCTATTGCCCTCGTTTCCCCAGTTAAGAGCAACGGCCATTCTGTTTTCCCAAGAAAGGTTCAGGTTTATCTTTTCAAAAAATATGGTGTTTCTAATTGGGTATGGGCCAACATTCTTTAGCGTCATAAACGGCTTAAGAATATCGCTAAGCTTGGAGGCGTACTCGTTCATTAGCAGCGCCTCTTTTGAACCTGCCTCATTCATTGGCTTAATGATTGTTTCCCAAAGTATTCCGGCGACAGCAAACCCGTCCATTTCTTGAATTAAATTAGCAAGCTTTCTGTGCTCGTAATAATAACTATCTCTCAGCTCTTTTATTGTTTCAAAGGGATCTACTCCGCTCATGGTAACTGGCTTGGATCCCTTTTTGTTTAGCAACACACTGTCTATAATTTGATTTCTTAAAACATCAAACTCTCTTTTTTGTTTGTCGGTATGAAGCTTGTTTGCGTTCCTTGCTACATACTCTAAGCTTCTAAGCGAATCGTGAACCGCAGTTAACTCGTTAATAGTAAGCTCTTGATAGTTTACTTTTTTGGCCGACCTAACAACCTCGTCGTCAACCGCTGGCGCATTTCCGTTTTCGAAGTCTTGGTTTGATAACCATTCAAACAGCGTTTGCCTGTCTTCGATGTACCTCTTTGGCCTAACGTCTAGCTCATATTTTTCTATGATAGCGTCTATCGCCTCAAGGTATCCGTTGCCAGCCTTGCCTATTCTTTGACGCTTATTTTTCTCAGAGAATGTTTTTGCATACTTTCTTATTTTTTCGGCTCTTTGCTGCGCCTTGACCGCCTCTAAATATAAATAGTGATTTAAAAGCTCGGCTTCCTTTTGCTCTTTAGCTACATCAAAGTCGCCCTTTGACATGGCTTCGAAAGCCAGCTTTGCTGCCTTTCTCTGCGCGTTTAAATAATTGTTTGGGTATATATCCATGATTTGCGTGTCGCCAATCATGGACATGGAAAGCGCCTTAAAGAACGAAAGCGGTTTTGTTTTTGCGGCATTTTTCTGGGCCTGTCTTTGTGGCTCTGTTAGGTTTTTAACTTCTTTAATTTTTTTATTTATTATTCTAAGCTCGGTAGACATCACCTCTTCGAGCTTTTCATTGTGCATGGCTTTGATAGCCTCTTCAACAAGAGTGCCGTCGTTTAGCATATCGCCATGCTCTTGTTGCATGATCCTTTCCGTTTCCGCCGTCACAAAGTCTTTTTCGTTTGGAGCGTTCTTAATTGCAATTAACAGCTCTTGTCCGTTTTTGTAGCCAAGGTACTTTGCCGCTTCATCAACGGATGCGTTTCCGTCCTCAAAAAATATTCCGCGCTTGTTTCCTTTTATTTTTTTCTTTAACTCCGCAAACTTGCTGTCGGCATCAGCCTCATTAATTCTTAAAACTTTGCCATCTATTTCGGTTCCGTTAAGCAACGCCGATAAAGCTTTAACGTCTTTTCTCAGGCTGTAGGATTTTTTAACCCGCTCGGAAACTATTTCTTTTTGCTTTTTCCAGGCCGCATCACGCTCTCGCTGCTTTTGCTTAATAAGCTTGGCAAGAATTTTTTCTTTAGCAGCGTCAGAAACTCCTCTAACATTTTCAGAATAAACTTTCCATTCAGCATCCGTAAGACCAGCGTCTTTAGCGTTTGAAAACATTCCGACATATTGTTGCTCCTCTTTTATTTGATTTATTTGTTCTTCGCTGGCGTACATTCTATCGAACACACCCCGAACGTCGTCGTTTATCTTTACGTTAAGTTCTTTTGCCGTCCTGTAAACAATGTTTACAAGCCATGCCTTGTATCTAGCAAAAGCAGATCTTAGTTGGTTTGAGGGAGCGCGGCCCTCTCTTACATAAAACTCATGCGCTCTAGCAAACTTTTCGTGATGCTCTCTTGTTATCTCGGATCTGTCTTTTACTCCTAGCCAATCCAAGATCAACTTAAAGTCTTCTTTAATTTTTGGATCAACGCCCTCTTGTTCTGAGGCGTCAGCAAGCAGCTCTAAGTATAAATGCCCAAGCTCATGAAGAACAGTTGATAGGTCCGCTTTTTCAAGTAGGGAAATGTTGAATTTTCTTTTGCCGGAGTTTTTATCTATTTGGAATGTTATAAATCCATGCTCTGTTTCTTTTTCCTGAAACAAGGGAAGCCCGGTCTTCATCACTCTTTCTTTTATTGCGTCCGTGACTTCCACAGACTTTGCGGTTGTTTCCTCTTCCCCGTCAATGAACCCAAGTTTTACGTCTTCAATCTTTGCTTGTTTGTCAGTCTTGGCTACAACTTCTTTTAAAGCTTTGGGAATGATCTTGTCGTAAACGTATAGGAGGCCCTCTTTTCTTGGCTCTTTGATGCCTTCCTTCCCGGCTTGCATTGCGTTCCAAATTTGATCTGTGATGCTAATAACAGACCTTGTTGGCTTTCCGCTTTCGCCAGATATTTCGTTTACAATTTTAAGTAACTCTTCTTTTGTGGTTACTACATTGTTTGATCCAGCCAAAAGACCCCTGCGGCGAGCCTCCTCTTCTATGTTTACGTCCCCCGCCACTCCTCCGCGCTGATTTATTGAATCAACAACAAAGAATTTTTCTGGAAGCGATGCCCCCTCTCCAAGATTGCTTTTTATTTTTTGTATTTGTTCCTCGGTTAATTTATCCGAGCTAGTCCAGGCAATATTTTCTGTTCCCCATCTGTCTACCTGAATCTTTCCTGGGGCAAATACTATTTTGTCAAAACCCTCTCGAGCCGCCACAACCAGAAGCTTTTTAACGGCTAGAGACGTCCATGCGTCGGTATTTAAAAACGGAGAATTAGGGGCTATGTCTGTTAGTGATGCAGCTATCTCTTCTCTTTCTTTCCACAGCTTAAGCAGGTAATCAAAAGCTTGCTTTTCTACTTCTGAGGAAAGCTCGCTTCTTTTTTCGGAAATTTTCTCTTCACTTAACGCCACGCTAAAACCAATAGTGTAGCTGTGTGCAAGAGTAATAGCGTTAGCCACCTTTTTCCTAGCCTCAATAGAAAGCCCTGGTCTTTCGTATACCGCTGATATTTCTGCCTCTTTTTTATTTAGCTCCGCTTGAATTTCTTCCTTTGTTCCTCGCTCCCTAGACTCTTGAGCAAGATCGGATTGAATTTCCTCAACAAACAAAACCTTTTTTCCGTTTTCGTCAGTCCTGTCTGTCGTTCTAACGCTTAAAAGAATGTCCGGTTCGTCCCAATGAGATTTGTGACTAGACCCCTCTAAAATCTTTGGAAGCCTCAGCAAAAACTCTCTGTAGTTGGTTCCGCCCTTTACTCGATAGGATTGGTATTTAGACCTTTTTGTGGCCACCTCTGCCAAACTTTCTTGCTCTGGCTTAGGGATTTCCGTTGCAACGCCCTCTTCGTTATCGTCAACGGACTCTCTGTTTCTTTCATCTCTTTGCTCTCGAGTTTCAACTCTTCCGTTATCAATGAGCCATTGAGTGAATTTTATTTTTGCTTCTTCTATTGATCCGCTAAAATGTCTTTCGGCCTCGGAGGAGTAATACTCTCCGTTCGCCTCGGATCCAATAAGACTAAACCCGGTAAGAGAATCGGTAAACTCGTACTCCGCGAGTTCAGAATCATAGTGTGACTCTATAGCCCTTTCTCTCCAGTATTCCCCGTTTCTTTCTAAAATTGCATCCTGCAAGCTTGTATAAAAATTTTGTTTTATTTTTTCAAATTTTTCAGGATTAGAAACGGTAGATATGTCATTAATTACCCACCTGTACTTTGACTCAAATTTTATGTCTTTAAACTCAATTTTATCCACTTCAGATTCATCAAATATTTCGTTGTCTTTTAGATATTTCTTTATCTCGCCTACAAAAAACTCTTGCTCGTTTTTGTCATAACTTAGAATGTCTCTATAGGTTTCAACAAGATAATAGTTATATACCTCTTCATCTATCCAATACTCACTAGGCTCTTGCGCCTCTCCCTCGTCCCACTCCATTTCTTCAACAAGTGGCAAGTCTTCGTCGGTATTTCTAACGACTGTTTCATATTTAATGCTTGGGCTCTCCCCCCTTACCGTTTGCTCGAGCTGTACACCGTTTTTTTGTAAAAACTCTATGGCCTCTTCTTTGGTAACTCTATCTTTGGTTTCAAGCCACTCCATGAAGCCTGTCCACTCAAGCTCGTCTTTCTTAAGACCGGGAGCATTTTTTATCCTGTTTAGAAGATCCTTTGCTGGCATCTCCTTGAAATCCATTTCATCAACAGCGTTTTCTAGTGGGGAGTAAAACCCTATCGGGCTTTTTTTGGCTTGAAACAGCGCCTCGTCAGGCTGATACTCTGGAACCTTTTGCATCTCTGCTAATCTTGAAACTAGGTTTTTAATAGGAGAGTCATCGGGTGCAGTGGCTAAATACTCTTGAATCTTTTGAACTACCTGTTCGTTGGATGTTATTTGATCAAGGTTTATCCCGGCCGCTAAAAGCTGCTCTTTAAATGGGGCCGCTAGTTTTGCTATTTGATCTTGCACTCCGGCTGTGTCACCGGTTCTAGCCATGTTGACCAGTCCCTCTAATCCGATTGGCGCTTTTTCTTTTGCCTTAGCCTCGAGATTTCTTAGCTCCTCTCTTAGCGCCCTTGCTTTTTCTCCGCCAGTGAAAGTTGGCTGATTCGCGGTGTAGTAGTCTAGCGCATTTGTATTAAGCCTTCTCGCCATGTTTACATACAAAAGCGCCTGACCAATAGCCTCTTGCTCTGCAACATTTGGCTCTCTCCCGGCTTCCACAAGGCCGGTTTTTATTTCTTTAGCAATTACCTCAAACTGCATTTGCTCCGACTGATTCATCGAGTTTTTCGTTTCCTCGATAGTCGACATTAAATCAGATTGTGCTTTTTTTGATTTTTGCTCAAACTCTTCTTTAAGCTCGGCAGCTTGTCTAGGTGTTAGTGTCTCTGGATCAAACTTAATATCTTGAGCCAAGGCTTCGTGATGTTTAGTGGGGGCTATTCTTTCGGCCCACTTTTCAATGGGAACAATAACATCACCCTTTGTTGCCATGGCCTCGTCGTAATTTGTGGATCCTGCGTGCTCAGCCACTTCCTTTGGGTCTAGCTCTTTAGACTGAAAATAGGTGTTCCACTCTTCAAGTGGCACATAAACATTTTTAACTGGGCCGTCTTTTGTGACGGCCTCATAAAACTCTCGGTATTTTTCTGGGACTCTTTGCAGGGTTTTTGAGTCTTTGGCTTGCTCTCCCATTGCAGTAAAGAGAGCATAATTCTCTTGGGATTTTTTGAATTGCTCCATTATTCTTTTAGACTCGTAAACGTAATTGAATCCCGACGCCACTCCTCCGAATACAAGGCTTCCAACGGCTGCATCTAGCCCGGCCTGTCCGATTCTGGAAAGAGAGTCTGATAGCTTTGCTCTTTCGTATGCTTTAAAATCGTAAGCCTTTGCGCCTTCTCCAACGATGATGTTTACCGCCTCTTGAGTGGCTTCCGTGATCCCCTCAATGGTTGAAGACTTTATAAGCTGTTTTCCAATCCTAGTTAAAAGCTGTCTTTTGGTTTCGTTTTTAAGGGCCTCTTTTACTGATTGCTTTACCCCAACGGTCAAAAGAGATCCGGCCTTTGGAATAAGCCGCAGCATTGCCATTTCGCCAAAATACTCAAGCCCGCCGTTGATAGCACCAACTATGGCCGCAGCACTTTTGGCTACGTCCTCGTCCATTTTTCTGCCAAACTTGGCTTCCCCGCCAACGGAAGACATTAGGTTTGTATCAACACCAAGCTGGCTGTCTGTTTCGACTTCCCTTAAGTTTGCAAACTCCTCGTAAGCTGAGGCGGTTTCCATTTTAAATGCCGAGTAAAACGTCCCGGCTGAAAACCCGATCTTTGCTCCCCTAAGAGCAAAAGCGCCTCCGGTAGCAAGTGCGCCAGCTCCGGTCACAGCGCCAAAACCAATGCCCGTGGCAAATCCGGCCAAGCCCCCCCCGGTCGCCCCAATTAATCCCTCTGGGAGCCTTGTAACAAATTGGCCCCCAACGTATGCCCCCTGCTCTAACGCATATTGAGACTTGCTTTGGGTTTGCTCTCTCCTTGCCAATTCCTCTAAACTTGCTTTTGCTGCGGCTTCTTTTTTTAAGTCGTCTTCGGTTATTGGCTCGCCCAAAAACCTTTTCCAGTTTACGTCGTTCACTCTTTTTTGCTCTAGCGCTTTTACGCCGCCCGATTTTGTAGCAGACCAAAGACCGGCAATAGACTTTAGCGTTTCGTAGTCGTCAGAGGATATGGCTGCGTTGTCGGGATCAGATAAATACTCGGTTAGCTCCGGGTATTCTGGAAACATTGCCTTTAGCTTTAGTTCGCTCGACTTAAGGGTAGATTTTATTTCGGAAGGGTTTTCTTTAATTGCGTCGACGGGAACCCCCGTCTGTTTAGACAGTTTGTAAAACTCAGCGTATTGATCTGGGTTTTGTCTTGCGGCGTAGTCAATGCTTATAGGAAGCGTCTTTTGAATATAGTCTTCTCTTATCTTTTTAGCCAGGTCCTCTTGGGCCTGAGCCTTAATTTCATTTAGCTCTCTTGTGGGAGCAAAGCTTTCAATGTCAGGCGCTTGACTGTCTAACAATGGTATAAAATTTTGTTCGTTATTTTCCACTTATTTCCCGTTTATCATGGCTTTTCTTCGCTCGGCATCTAAGCCCAAAAGAATAAGCTTATATTGTCTTAAAACTTCTGCATCGTTTGGTTCCTCTTTTCCTTGTGCAAGATAAGATCTTTTAATCTTTTCTTTTACATCTTGAGGAATCTCGTCTGATGTCATGTCTTGAATTTTTGTATTTACCTCTGTGTACCCAGAGGTAAAAAAGTTTTGTTTTTTCTTTACATATCCCTCTTCAAAAAAGTTTCTAATAGCATTTCGCAAGTCGCTTCCAATAAGCTTTTTGCCTTGCGCGTCTTGCAGCTTGTAAATATATGTATACAGCATATACAGCTCGTTTGACTGGGCCTTGCTGCCTTCTGTATATGGATCTCCCTGCGTTGCTTTATATAGCTCAAACTCGCTTTTAATAAACGCAGAGTCAACCGAGTTAGCTGTGTTGTTGTCCTGACCAGAAAGTATTTTTTGTCTTTGCTCAATAAACTTTTGTCTATTGGACGGGCTTATTTGAGCAAGCTTCGTTTTAAATTCGTCATTGCTCATCTTAGCAAGCTTGTTGTCATCAGAAAGCTCGATAAAAAGATTTATGTTGTCTTGGCTTCCCTCTTTGTACCATTTAACGATTTCCAAAACCTTTTTAAATCCTTCGGGATTGGAGTTTAGCGGGGCTGATATGTTGGCGGGAAGCTTGCTAATGTCGTAATTTACTTCTGGCCTTGTTAGGGCTTCTACCGCTGCCACAACGTCGTTTTGTTGTTTTTGTGCTTTTGATTGATACAGATCCGACAGCCTTGCTTCGACCTCTTGATTAGCCGCCTTTTTTTGATCGTATGTTGCATTGGGACCAAGCTGAGCATCTACCCATGCCCTAGCATCTCTCACTGTTGGAGTTCTTTCAAACCCAAGACCGGAGTGAAACTTGTCTACTGTATCAAGCACTTCTTTTTTATACTCGTCAGGCAAGTTATCGACTACGCTAGTTTTCTGAGAAGCGGTTTCTCTTTCTAATTTATCGCCTGATTTTTGAAGTGTTTTTCTGGCCACGCTTGCCCCTTCTAAAGCAAGCTTAGCTCCGTCTACCCCTATCTTTGGGTTAAAGGAGGCCACGGTCGCGTAAATGTCCCCATCAAACAATTTAAGTCTGTCGTCGAGAGTCTTTTTGTTTTCATACATCTCTTGCTGAGACATTCCTTTTTGATCAAAGATAATGTTAGCAAGCCTTGCTGACGGTGTCGGAAAAAAGTTTTGCGTTGCCATAGACTCAAATTTTTTACCGATACTTGCGGATATGGCTTTTATTTCTTCAGATCTTACAAGCGTCTCGGCAGATAAAAAATCATCCATCTCAAGGCTTCCCTTAAACTCTTTCATAATGGATCTGGCATTTGAAAGGTTTTTTACATAAACAGATTGTTTAATTGCTTCAAGTAAAGCCTTGGATTTCCTGTCTCGAGACTCAGATTCTATGCTTCCTTGTGTTCCTTTAATGTTTGCAATTTTTTTAACCGCATCATCAATGTTTGACATTTCTTTTCTTAAAACATCAAAGTTGTTAAAATTTGTTCCCATTGTTTTTGCGGCTGTTTTTATAGAGTCGTCCGCTACTGATGCTTGATAATTATTCCATTCGGCAGACTGATGCTTTAATACGTTGGATAAATGCTGATCTTTGTACTCTCTAGCTTTTACAGCAAACATTCCTCTTTGAGTGTCATCAGAGAGATTCTCGGCTATTTTTGAATAAGCCTTGTCCATGTTTTCTTGGGCCTCGGCATACAAGTCCCTAGATCCCTCTGGGCCGAGTCGCTGAAACGCATTGACCCCGCGCTGATTTATAATGCCGCTAGATGGATTAGATGGATCGCCGTACATTTGTTTATTAAGCTCTTGTCTAAATTTATTTGCTGCGTCCGTGGCCCTTACGTCGCTTGCATCAAGTTGTATTCTTAAAATGTCTTGTGAGGCGCTAGATATTGCGTTCCCGAGCTGACCCATTTGGCGAGATGAAATTGTCGAAGCTTCAGGCGTGATTGGGGCCCCAATGTCAGCGTTTGGCGTTGATGTGGGAGCTACTTTTAAATTGTCATAAACTGGAACTTTAGGCATTAGAGAATCCTTTTTCCGCCAGATTTACTTATTGAAAACGGCCTAGAAAGCCCGGATCCTGACGACGAATCTGTCTTGCTTGAGCTAAGCAAACTGTCATATTTATTCATCGAATACCAACCCGCTGCCACGTTTCCGGCACCCCCGATAAGCGACGTTGCTCCGGCCCAAAAGGGACTAATTTGATCTGATTGCATCCTGTAAGCTGCCGCCTGGTTTTTATAATTTAGTGCCTGAGTTCTTTGTCCAAACGCAGCCCTGGCTGCGTTTGTTCTAATGGTCTCAAGATCTCTCTCGGCCATATAGTCAGTAGACTCTAAGATATTTCTAGCGGTGCCTTCTGTCAGCTCTAATCCGTTGGCAGCCATTGATGAGCGCTGCGTTCCTTTGACGTTTGCAACGTCCTGCATCAATGCTTGCTCTTGAAATTGTCCTTTTTTAATCTCTTGATCGGCTGACATTTCGTTTAGCCTAGAGTTTATGTCAGCAATGTCGGCTTGGTAGTTTAAAGATCTTTTTTGATCAATAGCACCAAAGACCGACGAGACGGTAGACATTCCCGCCCCGGTTCCTTGCATTACTGTGATTAGAGCTGGGCTACACATATTGTCCTCAAATAGTAAAAGGGTGAAACAATAAGCCCATTTTACCGTATTTTATGGGCTGATGAATCCTAAACCCCATTCTAACAAGCCATCTTATGCTTGTTGTGTTTCTTGCATCTACAAAATTTATTAGTCCAGAAAACTCTTTTTTCCACAATCCGATAAAAGCTCT
>Ga0214923_10006883_pt1 | contig 12581 bp, 9 predicted proteins | sample LL1510_MetaG_FD_177993 | JGI IMG/M metagenome (GOLD analysis project Ga0214923, IMG submission 177993) | Freshwater microbial communities from Lake Lanier, Atlanta, Georgia, United States - LL-1510 | ecosystem: Environmental > Aquatic > Freshwater > Lake | place: USA: Georgia | collected 2015-10-15
AGTTAGTCTCAGCTTTTAATCTTTCGGTTATCGAAGAGCCAATGCGAGTTGACGATGTTTTGGCCAACCTTGATCATTTCGTGGAGGACAATGACCATTTCGAATTCTTTTGGGTACCGCACACAGGGTGGGCTCTAACTAAGCGAAACAACCGAACACTTGATGCTGCAAAACCGATGGGTAAGTTCTCGCATTGGTACTCGAAGACGCTCATGGAGAACTACGCATTCGGCGCTGTCTGCATGCTGGGTCGGTCAAGACCAACACTCATCCCGAAATTGGCTAGTGCGCTGCCAGCATCTGGACGGAACGAATATTGCGATGCGAGCTACAAAGTTTTCGCCAGTAAACGAATTATCAAGTTTTATGAGATGGAGTATGCGATTCCACGACAGGCGTGCGAGGAAGCGTTGAATCGCGTCCGTAGAATGGTCGAAGATAGTGGGTTCTTCCTGAATTTTCCTGTTGAGGTTCGCTTTACAGCCCCAGATGAGATTCCGCTAAGTACAGCGAGTAATCGAGAATCTGCGTATATCGCAGTTCACATATATAAAGGGATGAACTACGTGCCATATTTCAAAGAGGTTGAGTCAATCATGAACTCGTATCAAGGCCGTCCGCATTGGGGAAAGTTGCACTTTCAGGATGCGAAATCATTGGCGCCTAGGTATGCGCAATGGGGTTTGTTTCAAAAAGTAAGAGATTTGGTCGACCCGAGTCGAACCTTTACCAACCGATATATCGAGACGGTGTTGGGTAAATAATCGTGAAAACTTTTATTGACCTCGGCGTCCCGAAGAAGTTCGCCGATATGTTGTCGCGCCGAGGAATCGAATCTCCGTTTGAAATTCAAGAGGCTGCGCTGCCAGATGGTCTTTCAGGATTTGACGTATGTGGAAAAGCCCCAACGGGTTCAGGCAAGACGATCGCCTTTGGTTTGGTGCTGGCGGTCAGGTTGCAAAAGTCGAAGCCGGGTCAACCCGGTGGTCTCGTATTGGTGCCCACTCGAGAGCTTGCAATTCAGGTTGCAAAAGAAATCGCCATGCTCTGCGAGGGCACCGACCTGCGCGTTGCATCAGTTTATGGTGGTGCTGGTTATGGGCCTCAAGTTAAGGCGGTGCGGGGCGCCAGCATAATAGTTGCGACACCTGGGCGACTCGAAGATTTATTAGAGCGTCGCGATATGTCTTTAAATGCCTTGACAATTGCCGTTCTCGACGAGGCGGACCGAATGTCTGACATGGGTTTTCTGCCGGCAGTTCGAAGAATTCTGCGCGCGTTACCGAAGCAACGACAAGTTCTTTTGTTCTCGGCAACGCTTGATGGTGACATCTCTCAAGTTGTCAAAGAGTTTCAAAACAATCCAAAACGCCATGAGTCAAAGTCGCAAGAAGCCGAGCCCGATATCGAACACAAGTTCTGGTTGGTTGGCCGAAACGATCGTGTTTCAACTATTTCGCAACTTGTGAATCACTACGAACGAATTATCCTCTTTGGTCGCACGAAGCACGGGTGCGACCGACTTGCCAAACAACTTGATAATTCTGGTGTTCGCTCATCAGTTATACACGGCAATAAGAGCCAGGCTCAACGGGAGAGATCTCTCGAAGAGTTTCGTCGCGGAAAATCTAATGTTCTAGTCGCGACCGATGTTGCGGCTCGCGGCATTCATATTGATGATGTTCCGTGCGTGGTGCACTTTGACCCTCCAGCAGATCACAAGGACTATATTCACCGCTCTGGTCGAACAGGTCGTGCTGGTTCAAAAGGCGTTGTTATCTCGCTAGTTGATCCATCGCAGCGGCGCTCAGTCAGCAAATTGGCACGGGACGCAGATGTTGACGCCGAATTTGTCGCGCCCGAGTTTGATTCCACTGACCCCGATCAAGTTAATGCGCGCCCTGGTGAGGTCGGTGGCGTTCTCCTCGGTGTCGGCGCTGCAGCAGATTAGCGAACTAGAAACAAATATCTTGTGGGCGGATGGGCACACGCGGTAACTCTTTGCCAGTGGCGTTGCGTATTGCCGCCGCTATTGCTGGGGTGACCGAAATGCACGGTGGTTCACCGATGCCTTTTGCGCCCAACGGTGCCTGAGGTTCAGGTTCTTCGATCATGACTGCGACGACACTTGGTGCGTCAAGAGCGGTGGGCAACAAGTAGTCGGTGAAGCTCGGGTTACGCATCTTGCCATTGTCGAGAACGATTTCTTCCATCACGGCAAGACCGAGACCTTGGGCGATGCCGCCTTCGATCTGACCAAGAGCCGCTACCGGATTCAAAACTCGACCGACATCTTGCGCCGTGGCAATCTGAATCACTTTTACAAGACCTAGTTCGACATCTACGTCGACAACTGCGCGGTGGGCAACGAATGCGAATGCGACATGGCAGTTGCCTTGGCCTTTATCATCTAGTTCTTCGGTGGGGCGATGGTGATGTTCGAAAGTTTCATCGATCAAGACCCCGGCAGATGCCTCATTGACGCTTATTCGGAAGTCTCCGATCATGTCGACGACATCGGTGTCTTCAATGACCAATCTCAATGGATCGATGTTGAACTTTTTACCAACATGCTCGAAGAGTCGTTGGCGAACGAGGCGGCAAGCACCATCAACGGCGCCACCACTCATCCATGTTTGTCGCGAGGCAGAGGTACTACCGGCCGAGCCGATGCCAGTATCAACTGTGTCAAGAACGACTTCGTCGACGCCCAACACCGAGCGAGCGATTTGAGGAGCAAGAACGACAAAACCTTGACCAACCTCGACTGTGGCAAATTTTAGCGTTACGACACCATCTTTGAGTTGACATCTTGCGGTGGCAAAGTCGTCAAACGTTTCGCTATACATCAAGTTCTTGATCGATACGCCCCAGCCAATACCACGGACAATGTTGTGCGGTGATGATGTAAGTCCAGAGCCGCCAACTATCTCTAGTGGATGAGCAGTTATTGAAAGTGGTGCGGGCAAGGCAATTGCGTCAGTTTCGCGTATGCAACGTGCGACTGGTGCAACGCTTTCGACGACTTGTCCGGTGATCAATTTGTCGCCAGTGACCATCGCGTTGCGTAGACGTATTTCAACAGGCGAGAGACCGCAAGCGACGGCGAGTTTGTCCATTTGGCTCTCGTGGGCGTAGCAGGCTTGAACCACACCGAAGCCTCTCATTGCGCCACAGGGAGGGTTGTTCGTGCGCACCGCATAGCCATCGATGGTGGCGTTCGGGCAACGATACGGCCCTTGAATATGTGTGACACCGTTTATCAAAACCGCCGAACTTGTGGACGCGTAGGCGCCACCGTCAAAAACTAGTTTTGCTTCTATTCTTTGAATTTCGCCATCTTGTTTTGCATGATGACGTATAAAAATTTTCGCGGGGTGTCGATGGACGTGTCCATAAAACGATTCTTCTCGACCGTATTGCATCTTGATCGGACGCGAAGTTCGAAGCGCGAGTAATGCGCAATGCACTTGCAGGCTGATGTCTTCTCGCGCACCAAAAGCACCACCAACGCCGCCAAGCGTTAATCGAACTTTCTCAGATGGCAAATCTAAACATGCAGCAATTTGTTTCTGATCCTCATGAAGCCACTGAGTGGCGACAAACATCTCAATACCTTTGCCACCGCTGTCGGGTAGTGCAAGCGCTGCTTCAAGACCGAGGAAGGCTTGATCTTGCATACCAATCTCGTAAGTGCCTTCAACGATGATTTCACCTTGAAGATTTTGATCTCCGGTGATTATCTGCTGACGTCGAATCACGTTGCCGTCAGGATGAATCGGCGGTGTGTTTGGTTGAATGGCCAAATCTGCATCAGTTAGGGGTGACAAAATTTCGTATTCGACTTTTATTGCAGCCAGCGCGCGGCGACAAGTTTCAGGGTGATCGGCAGCAACTGCGGCAATTGGTTCGCCGACGTAGCGCACGAAATCTTGGGCGAACACTGGTTGATCGCTTGAAATCAACCCGTAAGTCTTCTTACCGGGGACATCTTCAGCGGTAATTATCGCCTCAACTCCTGTGACTTTGTAGGCCATCGATAAGTCGATGCTGAGAATTCGTGCATAGGGGTGTGGGCTCCGTAGAGTCGCACCCCACAACATATTTTCTGCATGTAAATCGGACGAAAACTCGAAACGACCCTGTACTTTTGCCGCGCCGTCAGGACGCAAGGCAGACGTGCCGAGTACATCTCGTCGGGTTGTTGTTTGAATTGCCGAACTCATACAGTTTTTGCTTTTCGAACTGCGACTGCTTTGTCGACCGCCTCGAAGATTCGACCATAACCCGTGCAACGACAAATGTTGCCCGAGATCGCTTCTTTGATTTCAATTTCTGATGGATCGGGGTTTTGTGAGAGAAGATGTTCAATCGCGACCACGAGGCCTGGAGTACAGAAGCCACACTGAACTCCGCCCTCGGTAACAAAGGCATCTTGCACTTCAGTTAGACAGTTGTCTGAAGCAAGGCTCTCAACTGTTTGAATTTCAGAGTCGATCGCCGTCGCCGCCATTACGAGACAAGAACATACGGCTTGTCCGTCCATGATGACGGTGCAACTGCCACATTCGCCCTGCTCACAAGCACCTTTAGTGCCTGGCAGGTTAAGACGCTCACGTAAAACATAAAGCAAACTTTCGCCGACCCATGAGTCACGAATTTGGTGCGTCTCGCCGTTTACGTTGAGGCTATAAATCTCGGAGTTCGCGTTCATAGCGTATTGGCCCTGATAAGCAATCGGCGTGCGAGCACAGCAACAGCATGGCGTCTGTATGCAGCGGTGCTGCGGTGGTCATCAATCGGTTTCGATTCGTTTGCAATACGAGTGCCAAACTCCTGGAGCAATTTTGGAGAAACATTAGTTTTTGTCTTTAGATCAATTTGTGTGGCCAGCCAAGATTCGGTCTCGCGACAGCGAATAATTGTTGGTCCGACCGCACCGAGTGCCACGGCGATTGTGCCACTAAGGCGATCTATAACCAGACAGCATGAAGCAACTGAAATAACCATCGCGTTTCGCACACCGACCTTTGCGTATCCTTGCCAACCCGAAACGATTGGCAAAGTTGTTGAGACGATTATTTCACCCTGTTTACGAGCATTACGTTTAACCCCGACCATAAAATCGTGTATCGCTATCGACCTTGAAGAATCGGCGCTCTGTAAGTTGACTGTCGCATTTAGGGCACTTAGAACCGGCAACGCATCACCTGCGGGTGAACACGTTCCGAGATTGCCACCAATTGAGCCTGCACTGCGAATCTGTGGCGAGCCAACTGTACGCGCTGCTTGGGCGAGTGCTGGAAGATATTGGGCTATCTCACCGTGTTCCATTTGTTGGTAGGGCAGACCGGCACCAATTGTAATTTGCGAATTCTTGTTATCAATTTTCACCAACTTAAGTTCATCAATCTTTCGAAGCGCAATCACATCGGTTGGCTTGCGATGGTTGAAATTGATTTCAACCATTAAATCGGTGCCACCTTGAATAAGTTGCGCCGAAGGGTTGGCCGCAGTCGCCAAAAGTGCGTCTTTTAGTGTGCGCGGAACGAGAACGCTCAAGACACACCGTCCCAATTCGAGAATGCTTCGATCATCGCCTTGACATCACCGAGTGGATACAAAATCGGGCAAGTTGCGCCATTCTTGAGGTAGTGAGTGACTCGCTGTCGCGCTTCTGCTGGCGTACCACTCGCAGTAAGCATCTGAACAATTTCGTCGGGCACATGCTTTGATGCCGCGACGACTTGTTCGTGTGTTGCTGGCCAAGTTAGCACCGAGCCGACTTTGTCAAGTAAAGACTGTGGCACTCCTGACGCTTTCATAATGTGCGGTTGCTGTCCGAGATACTGAGTCACCATTTGTCGAGCCATGTCGAGTGCTGTTTTGCGATCTTCGTGCACACTGCAAACTACGAGTTGTGGACGATCAATTGAATCAATCGAACGACCCGCGCGGTCTGCACCAGCTGTTAATGCTTCCATCGCCCTTTGGTTGTACTCGGGAGAAACCAAGTAGTTGAGTACGACACCATCGGCAATTTCACCCGTAAGTTCCATCATCTGCATGCCAGTCGCGCCAATGTATATCGGAACATTTTTTGGTCGACGATCTTGATACACGTAATCAAGTTCGACTCCGTCGAGATGGACAAACTCGCCATCAAATGTAACTGTCTCATTATTCAATAGAGCCCGAACTGTTGTGACGATTTCACGCATCGCACGCAACGGCTTGGCACGAGAGATGCCAACTTTTGCCGCGAGTGGATCCCACCAGGCGCCGATGCCGAGTATCACACGTCCCGGAGCGAGATCGTCGAGGGTTGAAAATGTGGCGGCAAGACGAGCAGGATTGCGACTCCAGCAATCGACCACACCCGAGCCAACTTTCAGTGTTTTTGTAACTGATGCGAATGCTGCCATTGGCACGGTGGCTTCGCGCACGAGACGACTTTCGGCTTGCCATACGGATTCGAATCCTTTGCTCTCGGCGAATTTTGAAAACTCCATGCCCTCAGAAATCTTGTGTGCATCTTGCAGATAAAGCGCAACACGCGCTGAATTTGTCTTGTTCATTTTCACGCCAACCTTTCAAATAGCCGTAGGGCTTGTTCTCTAGCTTTTGCACGTACCTCTTGCAAGTCGACTTTCGTTGGTAAACCATTTACCAAGACTTTCTGGCCAGCGATTTCAACATCAGTCACATTCATGTTTGTTGTAAATGCCGCATGCCAAGGACTATCGGCAAAGTCATAATCAAACGTCACGACATCCTCCTTTGCATCTGGGAACATTTCAAGAGAGTTCTCTAGCCATCGCCAAACGGTCGTGGGCTCGGCGCTGACATCGAACTCGCGTAGTCGAGCGTAGGCAATGCGCGCCTCTTCGATCATGTCCGCGCCGATGCCGTCAGTGCCTAGCAGAATTTTATTGCTTCGCTCTGAGGGTTTCGCATAACCAACAGCGTTATTCATATTAGATCGCGCATTATGTACGATCCTTCCGTTCAATTTGCGATCGAGATGAACAGCGTGAATGAGTAACCAATCATCTTGTGCAAGAGATTCAAGTCGTGCTCCTGCCTGAATATCATCGACACCTTCGGCAACATGTATGTGCACACCGACTGAATGTTTCTTAGCAAGTTCAGATGCAGCGTTTAAAGTCTCGTCACTACAAGTGAATGCCGCGTGAACACCTACCATTCCGACGCCTCCTGAGGAAAGAAATTGCTCGCATTCGGCAAGTCCTCGTTTTGCGGCTTCGGTCATTTCGGACAATGGAGACACTTTCGAATGCAATTGACCTTTGTTGTCCCAGCGATCTGTTACGCCGTAACAAGAATTGACTCGTATGCCGACTGCTTTGCACGCTTCGGCGATTGTTTGCAACGATCCTTCGATTGAATTCGGAGACTCATGATGGTCGATAATGCACGTTGTGCCGCTCATCAGTGCCTCAGTGGCACCTAGCATCGCGGACCAATAAATCATTTCGTTGTCAAGGGCGGCATCAACGCGCCACCAAATGTTGTTCAAAATGTCGATAAATGATTTTGTCTTCTGTTTTGGCGCAGGCATGCCTCGAACCAGACTCGAGTAGAGATGATGGTGCGCGCAAACAATACCGTTAGTTTGGGAAGCCACTTTTAGTCTTCGTCTTTCACTTGACGCATCGGCAATTTGAAACGCCACTGTCCGTCTAACTGATGCAGGGCTCCAGCAACAGCACCGGCTGTAGGTACGAGACCAATTTCGCCAACTCCCTTAATGCCATATGGTGCGTTTGGCTGCGGTGATTCAAGAAGCTTTACCTCGATTTGGGGTACGTCTTTTGCTCTCAAAATGCCGAGACTGCGCAGAGTTTTGTTTAGCGGAAAGCCTGTATTCGGGTCGGATGGAAAGTCCTCGGTGAGTGCATAGCCGAGCCCCATATGCACGCTGCCTTCTACTTGACCTTCACAAAGAGTCGGGTTGACAACACGTCCGACATCGTGGACTGCGACAACTTTCTCTATTTTCTCGGTCTCACGATCAATTATCACCATCTGCGCGGCGTAACTAAAGGTCGAGTGGATGATTGGGTTTACAACCCCAGGTTCACCAAGTTTGTTTGTCCAATCAACTCGATATTCGCCGACGTGATCAACTTCAATCGCTCGATTCGCTGCAATTGCAGCTTGGCATGCATTTTTAACTGCACCTGCGCCCATGAGCGTGCCTCGCGAGCCAGTCGTCTGACCAAAACCAAGTTCGCGAGTTGTGTCGACGATGACGTCAATCAAATTTGCGTCAACGCCGAGTTCTTCGACAGCAACTTGGGCAGCAACAGTGTTGATACCTTGGCCCATCTCAGTCCAGCCATGGCGAACTTCGATTCGTCCGTTGTTTTTGAACCGCACAATCGCTTTCGAGATTTCTTTGAAACCGTTGCCGAGACCACTGTTCTTTAAACCAAGACCCAAACCAACTGCTTTGCCGGATGCGACTGCCGTGTCGTAGGCAGGCTTGATCTCGTTTAGGCAAAGTTCCGCACCCAAACAACCGTCATCCATAATTTGTCCTGGACCCCAAACCATGCCTGGCTTGATCACGTTTCGCGAGCGGATTTGCCAGCCAGAGATTCCAACTTTTTCAGCGAGCCGATCAAGTATGCCCTCCATTGCGAACTGGGCTTGATTAGCGCCGAATCCGCGAAAGGCGCCACATATTGGATTATTTGTTCGTACGGCAATTGCCTCGACGTCAATATTTGGTACTTGATAGGGTCCGCTCGCATGTCCAGCCATGCGTTCTAGAACTTTCATTCCGACGCTTGCATATGCTCCTGAATCACCGATTGCGCGTACACGAAGCGCCGTTAGTTTGCCATCTTGATCGCACGCGGCTTCATATGTCATCTCAATTGGATGACGTTTGGCATGCATCAAAAAACTTTCTTCGCGAGACAGAGTGCACTTGACAGGTTTATCGAGTAGCCATGCCGCAAGCGAAGTATGTGCTTGATTGCTCATGTCTTCTTTGCCGCCGAAAGCACCGCCATTTGAAACAAGTGTGACCGTTATTTGATCGTTGGGTACTGCCAATAGGCGGGCGATGTCGTTGCGGTCGTCCCAAACCCCTTGGCCACCTGAGTAGACATGTAATTTGCGGACTCGATCTTTGTCGGTCGAAGGAATTGCAAGCGTACTTTCTGGTTCAAGGAATGCATGTTCGATGCGTTGAGTAGAAAATGTCTCACGCACAAAGTGCGCACTCGATGTCAACGCTGAATTGGTGTCGCCACGTGTGTAGGAACTTTTAGAGAGAATGTTTGTGTCTGTCTTCCAGACGGCGATTTCTTGATTCGCAGTTGCTTTGCGAGCGTCAGTTATTGGTGTCAGAGCCTTGTAGTGCACAACAACATCTTCAACTGCACTGCGTGCGTTAAGTCTCGAATCAGCGACAACGATTGCCAAGACGTCACCGGAGTACGAGGTGAAGCCCCCGACTGGAATCATTGCCGGCCAGTCTTTGTAAATGATGCCCATCATCAATTCGCCAGGAATATCTTGTGCAGTGAACACCGCATGCACGCCAGGTCGAGTTAGTGCTCTTGAAGTATCAATGCCCAATATTTCGGCTCGAGCATGCTTGGTAAAAACGAGAGAAGCATGCAGCATTCCGGGGACTCGCATGTCGTCGATGTAACCACGGTCGCCAAGAGCAAGATCGTTCGCTTCGTATTTTGCTACTCGAACGCCTAAGCCACCAGTTGAAATGGTTTTGGGTGCAAGGTTTTTTGCAACTGTCTCGATCGCATCAAGAATTTTTACATAGCCAGTGCATCGGCAGAGATGGGCGCCGAGGTGTCGTGCCATATCTTCACGCTTGAGCGAAGCACCTTTTTTGTCAATTTGGGCCTTGGCACGAACGATTATGCCGGGAATGCAAAAACCACACTGTAAACCTCCACATGCTGCAAATGCGTTTGCAAATGCATCACGCTCAACCTGACTGACGCCTTCAAGGGTTGTTATTTTCGTGTCGGCAACTTTGTCCAGCGATTGTTGACAACTGACGATTGCTTTTCCGTCGACGAGAACGGTGCAACATCCGCATTGTCCGCTAGGAGAACAACCATCTTTTGGCGAAGTGATATTAAGTTCTTCGCGCAATGCAGCCAGCAGATGCGGATGATCTCGGCGAACTGTGACCGGGGTGCCGTTGACAACAAATGCAACTCGATCAGCCGAGTTGGTTTGAGTGGCTGTTCCCGCAGCGTCAGTTGCCTCGATGGTCACATATTTACCATACCCGTATTGGGTATCAGGTTTACAGATTGTAAAAAAAGCGACTATTCAATGACCGAGCCTCGCTGATTGGTAATACGGCCGTATACCTCGGGGCGACGGTATCTATTGAAGTCGAACAGGGTGTTCTTGTAATTATTGCACCAATCTAAATCACATACTGCCGTAACAACTTCGTCGCCATTCGTGATTGTTTTTGCCAAGATTTCACCCGACGGGGCAATGATGCTTGAGTCAGCCAAACTGTCGACACCCTCTTCGACGCCACCTTTAGCGACGCCGACAACAAATGTGCCATTTTGATATGCGCCACTTTGCATCACTAACGCATTGTGAAAACCTTGCAAAACATCCTGCGATGGATCTGGCACATAATGCAGTGGTGTGTTATAGCCGCAAAGAATCATTTCGACGCCTTGAAGTCCCATCACACGATATGACTCAGGCCATCTTCGGTCGTTGCAAATCATCATTCCAATTCGTCCGTTGAAAGCCGGCCAGACACCGAAACCCTCATTGCTTGGTGTGAAGTAGTAGCGCTCGGCGTGTTGAAATGGACGGTCTGGCTCGTGGTGCTCATGGCCAGGGATATGAACTTTGCGATATTTTGCCACCGTACGTCCATCGCGTTCAACAAGAATTTGTGTATTGAATCGCTCACCAGAAGCCGTCAACTCGGCGTAGCCAAGACAAAAACCAACGCCCAATTTTTTTGCCTCGTCAAACAAAGGTTTTGTGACCGTCGATGGCATTTCAGTTTCGTACCAATGATCTGCTTGGGTGATGTCATCGACGAACCAACGGGGGAAAAATGTAGTTAATGCCAACTCGGGAAATACGACCAGTTCAGCTTTTTTGCTATCGGCCTCACGAAGCAAGCCAATAAGGCGCGCGACGACCGACTTTCTATCATCGGTTTTTTGAATAGGACCAAGTTGGGCCGCGGCAACATTTAGATTGCGCATCGCCGTTAGTTCGTGGCCTTTTCGAGTGTCGTGAGCGCGAGCATCGTATGTAAGAGAATATTTGCACCTGCTTCTAGGTCAATTGATTCTGTAAATTCTGCTGGGTTATGGCTTATGCCTTTGACGCTTGGTACGAAAATCATGCCTGAAGGGCATACTCGTGCCAACATCTGAGCGTCGTGTCCGGCCCCAGAAGGCATTCGCTGAACGGAGTTTCCCTGTTGTTTAGCTATCGACTCGACGGTATCGATAACTCGGTCGTCAAAAATCACTGGCTCAAATCGGGCGAGTTCTCGTGTTGTTATCGTCACGCCCTCTTTCGCGCTAATCTCGCTCAAAAATTCTGCGATTTGCGACTCGGCTTGCTTCAATCGTGACTCGTCAGTGTTGCGAACATCAAGCGTGAGTGTCGCTTTTGCTGGTACAACGTTGGTGAGATTGGGGTGCAAGTCAATTTTTCCGACTGTACAAACTTGGTCACCACCAAATTCCGATGCCAATTTGCGGAGAAACACGGTGATTTCTGCTGCGACATACGCAGGGTCGTGACGCAATGACATCGGTGTGGTTCCTGCGTGGTTTGACTGTCCAATCACCGTCACTTCTTGCCATGAAATACCTTGCACACTTGTTACGGCGCCGATTCGCACACCATTGGCTTCGAGCATCGGTCCTTGCTCAATGTGAAGTTCGACAAATGCATGCGGAACGACACCTGGACATGGTGCCGGACCTGAATAGCCGATGCGCATAAGTTCGTCACCTAGGCGCGCGCCGTCGATCGCGACAATATTCAATGCCTGTTCAACGGGCATACCACCGACATAAACCAGTGAACCCAGCATGTCGGGGGCGAACCGCGCGCCTTCTTCGTCGGTGAATATGCCAACAGCCAATGGTCGAGGAGGCAAAATTTCTGCGTTCTGACAGCTTTCAATCACCTCAAGCGCAGCGAGCACGCCATAGCAACCATCAAAACGGCCACCAGTTCTCACCGTGTCGATGTGCGAGCCAGACATGACTGGCGCGCCACTGCCGACATTCCATACTCCAATAATGTTTCCGACAACATCGATTGTCACGTCTAAATTAAGACTGCGCATCCACGAGACGACAAGATCGCGACCATTTTTGTCGTCATCAGTCAAAGCAAGTCGACAGTTGCCACCACCGTCAATTGGAGAAATTTCTGCAAGCGCATTGATGCGTTCTTCAAGACGAGGCCAATTTATTTTGAGACCTAGATGGTTGTTGCGAAACTCTCCAAGAGGCACTTAACGATATTAGACCTGAATTTGCCACAATGGACTAGTGACTAATGAG
>Ga0214923_10006884_pt1 | contig 12579 bp, 16 predicted proteins | sample LL1510_MetaG_FD_177993 | JGI IMG/M metagenome (GOLD analysis project Ga0214923, IMG submission 177993) | Freshwater microbial communities from Lake Lanier, Atlanta, Georgia, United States - LL-1510 | ecosystem: Environmental > Aquatic > Freshwater > Lake | place: USA: Georgia | collected...
ACGAAACCGTGTACCCGGACATATCGATGTCAAAGTCAATGGTCGTGCCGAACTGGTCCCCCCGCCGGAGCGAGAGGTTTAGCGGCCCCGGCAGTTGGCTGTAGGTGTTGCTCACTTTGCGCCGTCCGCGGAGACCTTGTATGACCTCGCCTCTTCGGCGGCCTTGGGCTGGAGGGCGTAGAGGAGCCTCGTCTGCTCCTCAATCGCGCTGGCAATGTCCTTCTGCGACTCCGAGATGGTCCTCAGAAACGCCGAGTGCTGCTCCACGAGCGGTAGGAGGACGTCGGTGCGGAGGAAGTAGCCACCGGCCACGCAAAGCAGGGTCGGCAGGCCGTACCGCTCAAGAACGGTCTTCAGGAGGTCGTTCATTTCCTCGCCGCTCACGGGACGCCTCGTGGCGCCGCAAGGGCAGAACGCGGCGTCATTTCATTGTATCGTTTTGAAGTCTTGCCCACGCAGCATCCACGCGGCCGGCGAGGGCCGACAAATCCCCGTCGTTGAGCACCTCGTCGTCCACGAGGCCGGCCCTGATGCCACGCTCGCTCGAGTGTGACCCGGCAGGCCCAGCCAGTCCCGCACCGGGCCGGACGACACGCCAGACGTACCCGCCGCTGGCGTGGATCGCCTCGGCCTCGTTGTCGAACCGGACGTCCGCGATCACGGCGAGCGTCGCCTCGGAATCCGCGATCCGCTTCATGGTCGCCATGACCCAGATTTCCGGGTGGATCGTCTCCCGCCCCCACTCCGTGCCGATCGTCTGGAGGAGCCGCCGTGGGCTGGCCGGCAGCCACGGCAGGTCGCGTTCCTTGTGCCTGCGGTCTTGCAACTCCGCGACCGACATCCCCGTGATCGCCGAGATCGCAGCGTACAAAGGGTCGGCGAACGCGAAAACGCCGGCGCCATGCCGCGCCGCAAGCATTTCCGCCACCGTGTTTTTGCCGCATCCGGCGGCGCCGCAGAGGCCGATGATCATTTACTTCACACCTGCGACGTGCATGGCCGTCAGGCCGCCTTCCGGGCGGTAGAGGAACGTCTCCATCGCACGGCGGGCACCGATGAACCCGTGCTCGGAGTGCCAGTCATCCGTCGCCCCGACGCTGGGAGCCGTTCGGACGATGACCGACTCAATCGTCTCGATTGGCCGCTGCCACTCCGCGGCCTGCGAGTGGTAGTGGCCCGTGTGGTACTCGCGGTACGGGCACCTCGCCCAATCGGCGGCGGCCTCGATCGCCATGATCTGCGGCAGTTTTCGCTTCGCCCGGTGGCCGTGGGCGATGCCGAGCAGATTTGCACCGTGCGTCACGTACTGCCGGCCGGTGAATTTCATGCTTACGGCGACTCGCTGGTCGTTTCGGAATCGCTCAAAAAGGATGCGTTGAAAGCACCAACTCAGTGTCTCGTCGTGGTTCCCGTTCACGACGTGGACGTCGGTCGGCGTCGTCGCGGCGGACTGCTCGACGATCGACAATAGGGCGTCGCTGCCAACCTCGATCATCTTCTGAAGGCGACCGTCGCGCTCCAACTGCGTGCCGCTGGTGGTGGTGCCGTGCGGCGAGTCGTAGTGAAAGAGGTCGCCGAGGTAGAAGATGCTCCGCCGAGCGGGCTTGTACTCGTTGCCGACGGCGATCAGTTCGTTCGACGTCTGCCGGATGACGCGGTCGGCGATGTCGAGGTCGTAGTCGCCGTGGCCGGTCGTCTTCCCCCACGCATACTTGCCCACATGGACGTCCGCCACCACGATGACCTGCCACAACTCGCCCTTCGGCTTTTTGTGCCGTCCCACTGGACGCTGCCGAAGGCCGACGGCGCCGGCGATCATCGCCGCCACGACCTCGCGGGTCGTCGGCCCGGCCTTGGGCTTCAGCCTCACGAAGACGCGATGCAACTCGGTGACGGTCGTCCCGCCTTTGCCATCACTCGACGCGCACTCCCACTTGGTGGCTTCAGATGCCGCTACTTCATACCTCTGCAAGTCAGCCTCGATGTGCGAGAGGAGGTCTTCGACCGTCTTGATGCGGCGGCTCGTGCTGCGGGCCTCGAGCACGTCGCCTTCGCGCTTGGTCGTGACCTGCTCCGCGTCCGTGGCGGGTTCAGGCTGCGGCAGTTTGGCCGCGACTTTCGCGATCAAGTCCTCCTGAGCCATGCCTTCACTCCTTGCGGGCCGATGGTGATGCCCAGTTCGCCAAGCGTCGCCGAGATCGCCCGGCACGCCGTGATCTCCCGCTTTCCAAACCGGCCTGCAAAGTACGCATCGCGGAGCGGCAGCACCTGCTCCGCCTGCTCCGGCGTGAGCCGCTGCCACCACGGCTTGACGTGCGGCGTCGTGTCTACGCGGGATGCGACTCGCTTGATCAGGTCGTCCGCCGACAACTTCTTCTCGCCCATGTTGCACCTCACGAGAGACCGTCGCACGCCATCAGGAGTGCGCTGATGTGATGCCCGACACGCTCCTCGTCCTCCGACAGGATCGCTTCCACGCCCGATCCAACGGCGTCGATGGCCCCGGCGTGGACGCTCTCGCAGACCGCTGCGTCCTCGGCAAACACGGCCCGGTTGAAGTCCACGACAGCCTTGTTGAACACCTCGCGGCGTTCCGCCTGTGCCGGCGAGAGTTCTCCGACCTTCGTCGCGTAGACCAGCGACGTGAACTCCGTGTCGCCGACTCCGGCCGGCGAGAAGAACTGAACCGACACGCTCATGCCGGCCGCGCTCGCGATCGTGCAGTGCGGAAAGACCAGTTGATGGACGTAGCCGGCGGGCTTGTACGGCCGCGAGGCGAACACATCCTCCATCGATTCAAGCCACGCCGTCGTCTTCGCGGACAGGGGCGTCGACCACGACGAGTGCGGGCCGGCGAAGGAAAACTCGCCTCCGTTCGCCCCGAGCCTGTGGAACGTCTCCGGGTGGACGTGGCCGACGTGGTACGCCTCGAGCGTGTTCTCAACGGCGATCTTCCAGTTGCACCGCATCCAGATGCGGTTCGTGTCGAGCAGGTCACCGCAGGCTTCGGTCATCGCGGCGATCGTCCCCCACGCCTCTCCGAGCCACGCCTCCAGTTCGATCGCCTTCGTGCGGCAGACGAACACGAGATTGCCGCACCGTGCCGTCTCGTACACGGCGAGGCCGTGCTCCGCGAGGTTCACGCCGTCGAAACTGGGCCGCTTCGGCACGCGGCACGGCAGGCCGTCCGGCCCGAACTCCCAGCCGTGGTAGCCGCAGACAAGCGGGCCTGTGCCGCACGGCTTCGTGACCAGCCTGTTGAGGCGGTGCGGGCAGACGTTCAGGAACGCCCTCAGTTTGCCGCCGACGTTCTGGACGATGACCTTTCCGCGGACGACGTAGTCGCCGTCGCCGGCGATCTCGTTCGCCATGCAGACCGGAGTCCAGACGGAGTTCGCAAGCGCCGTCACCTCGCGGGCGTACTGCTCTTCAGAAGCGTAGTAGGCGGCCGGAATCATCGTGCGGTCATACCCCCGTCGATCGTGAGGATCGTCCCCGTCGTCCACTTCTGCCGCAGGAGGTACTGAATCGCCTCCGCGACGTCCTCCGGCTCGCCGATGCCGAGGAGGTGGTCGTCGACCACGGCCTGCCACTGCGTCGGAGACATCGTGTGCTCGAGCCGCTCCTGCATCGGCGTCCTGACGACGCCGGGGGCGACGGCGTTGACCCGGATGCCGGAGGGTGCCAGTTCGACCGCCAGAGCCTTGGTCAGGCCGAGTACAGCGGCCTTCGACGCCGCGTAGGCGCTCGCGGCGGCCTGCCCGACTATTCCCGCCACGCTCGCGACGAACACGATCGCGTCGGCCCCACCGGCCCGCACGGCCGGCTGCCGGAACGCTTTGGCGACGTGCCACGCCGTGTGGTAGTTCGCCGCGATCATCTCGTCCGCCTTGGCGTGCGTCTGGTATCGCAGCGGGGTCAGCGAGTGGATGCCGGCGGCGTGGACGACGCCGTCGAACCTCCCGTGGACCGCGGCGATGTCCGCGAGCACGTCGTCGGTGCGGTCGCCCAGCGACACGAGGTCGATGCTCTTCCAGCCGTGGCCGCCGGCCGGCAGGGAGTCGTGGACTTCCCGCAGGCGGCCGTAGTCCCGGCCCAGCAGGTAGACATCGTGGCCTCCGGCGGCCAAGAGTCTCGCCGTGGCGGCACCGATGCCGCTGGACCCTCCGGTCACGAGGTATCTCACTCGGCGACCTCCACGAGGTCGTGGAGCCGCGTCGTGGACAGGTCTGCGGCGACGGCGCAGTACGACCAGCCGCCGCCGAACCCTGCCATGACCGTCTTCCCTTTGCCGCCGCACGTCACGAGCGCCAGCGGAATCGACGCGCTCGACACGTTGCCAAAGTGCGGCACGACGCCGTCGATCCACTTCGCCTCCGGCACGCCGCACTTCTCGCGGAGGTGCCGGAGCATGAACTGGTTCGGCTGGTGCGGGACGATCTGGTCGACCGTGTCCATCGTCCAGCCGGCCGCGGCGAGCGACTCGGTGACCATCATTGGCACCGTCCGCATCGCAAACTCGAAGACCTCGGCGCCGTTCATCTTCAGGTGCGCCGTGTCGCCGTGGGCGAGCGACAGGTGCTCCGCTCCACTCCCGTCGCTGCCGAACGCGACGTGCAGCGGCGGCGCGTCGTCGTCCCGCTCGAGGATCGTCGCGCTCACGGCGTCTCCGAAGAGAGGCTCAGTCGCACGATCGTTCGGCGAGACGACGGTCGACAGGCAGTCGCCGGCGACCAAGAGGACGCGAGGAACGCCGGCAGCGGCTAGGCCAGCCGCCACCGCGAGGCCGTAGGTGTAGCCTGAGCAGCCTTGGTTCACGTCGAACGCGGCACACGCCGTGCCGAGGTTGAGCCGGCCGTGCAGGACGTTCGCGACCGGCGGAATCCGCTGGTCCGGCGTCTGCGTGACGACGACGATCGCCTGCACCGCCCGGCCGAGCACCTCGCGGCACGCGGCCTCGGCCAAGTCGGTGAGCGTCAGACGATCGACGACCCGCCGCTCGCGGACGCCGGTGGCGGCCTCCAGTTTCGACGCCGCGGCGCCCCAGCGAGACTGGTCTCGCACGGTCGAAGGCACGGCCACGGCGATGTCGCGGATCGCGACGCCTTGGATTGGCACGCTCTCACCTGTCTGGGAATGGCTTCACGGGCACGGAGAACGCCGCCGAGTAGCGGGCCTGCCGCGTGATGCGGAACTCGTCGATGTAGCCGGTGAAGCCGGTCGCCTGCGTAAGGCCGACGCGAACTGGGTACGACGAGTCCGGCGGGCCGCTCGCCGATCCGGCGATCGCGTCTTCGGTGCCGTTCACCCAGAGTTTCAGCGTCGTGCCGGAACGAGTGACGGCGACGTGATACCACGTATTCGCCACGACCGTGGTCGTGCCTGAGATGATCGTGAACCCACCACCGTTCCACAGAAACACTCGGAACTTGCTCGCGTCGGACACTTCCAACTGGAAGTGATTGCTGAACCCGAAGTCCGCGATGCCGTGTCGGCCATTGACAAGCGTCGGCCGCACCCACGCCTCGATCGTGAAATCGTCGCCGGATAGCCCGAAGTCGGTGCTTGCCGGTACGGACACGCCCTGAAAATACGCCACGCTCATGCTGGCGTCACCGAACTTGCGGTGCGTCTTCGACGTCGTCGCCCCCGACCGGGTAACGGTGCGGGCGAAGCGACTGGAATCCGTGAACGTCGTCCCGCCGTCCGTGCCGTTCATGTGCAGGAGCAAGAGGACGTCCTCGAAGAACGGGTCGCCCTCGATCGCCGCCGGCCGCAGCCACCGCGGCCTTGCCAATAGGGAAAGGAGGCTCATTGGCGTACCTTCTGGAAGATGACTTGGTAGTCCTTGTGCAGGACTTCGATGTAGCCCGCGTAGACCTCGAGGAAGGCGTCGATCGCGGGCTTCGGCGGCAGGAGGTGAGACTTCTCGGCCGGCATCTGCCAGCGGTAGTCGTCGAAGATGCCGATGCCGCCGACCGGCAGGAGCGGCCACGCCATCGCAGCGTCCTTGAAGACGTTTTTGGCCTCGTGGTCGGCGTCGATGTAGATGACGTCGAAACTCTCATTGATCGCGATCGCACGGCCGAGGAACTTCGTCGTCTGGGACTTGAACTTCACGGTTCGCCCCGCCGTGTTCTGGTCGAATCGTGCCTCCACGTCGGCGTTCGCCCAGTGGTCGACGCAGATGATCGCGTCGCCTTCGTTTATGGCGTTGTCGATCACCCAGCACGCCGACCGGCCCTCGTAGGAGCCGAGTTCCAGCCACTTGAACGGCCGATACAGTCGCGGCAGCACGTACTCGCGCCACTTCGACGAGAGCGACTCCGGCAGCCAGTCGTGCGTGAACTGTCTCATTGGATTCCCACAAGCGCGGCCAAGTCGCCGACGGTCTTCGCTTCCATGAGCCGCGCCGCGCTCACGATCACGCCGTACTTCTTGTCCGCCATAGCCATGAACCCCATCGCGCTCATGGAGTCCCACCCGGCAAGGTGGTTCAGGTACATCTCCGGCTGGCTGGTGCCAGCCGGCTGCTCGACCAGTTCGTCGAGCGCCTCGCAGAACTCGTTCATTGTGGCTTCCTGTAGATAACGGCAGCAGGGACTCCCATCACGGTGGATCGCTCCGGCGCCTCGCGGACGACGACGCTGCCGCTGCCCACGATCGACCAGTCGCCGGCGTGGGCGTGCGGCAGGATGCTTGCGTGCGATCCGACGAGGACGCCCTCGCCGAGGCTCGCGTGCCCGCAGAGATCGGCGTGGCTTGAGATCGAGCAGTAGTCGCCGGTCACCGTGTCGTGGCCGACGGTCGCGGCGCAGTTGACGGTCACGAACCGACCGATGGACGACCCGACGCTTAGGATCGCGTGGGGGCAGATCACGCACCCCTCCCCCATCGCGGCCGGCTCGGTGGCGATCGCGGTCGGGTGGACGAGCGTCCAGAACCGCGCCCCGCGGCTGCGCAGTCGCTCGCAGACGATTCGCTTGAGGGCCGGCTCGCCGATGCCGCACAGGAAGACGTCGCGGGGCGAGAACACGAGGTCGTCGGGCAGGACCGGCAGGCCGCACGCGACGCCCTCGGCCGTGTCGAGGAAGGCGTCCACGTCGATGCCGGCGTCCCGCGCCCAGCGGAGCACCTCGCGGCCGAAGCCGCCGGCGCCCACGATGTACGTGCTGCTCACGGCTGCTTGTCCTCTTGGAGGCGGTAGCCCAAGAACCAGAGGATTCTGCTCACGTCACGAGCGCTCGTCGTGATCACTTCCTCGGACATCTGCGGGAAGCATACATGGAGCGCCTCGTGGATTTCGGTCTCCATGCGAGTGCGACCCTTCAGCCGCGAGTCGATCAACACCTTCCGCACCGACGGTTCGTCTGGCTTGTTCGGATTCGGCAGGTACGCCCACCCGGCGGCCTGCCCGCGGAGGCGGCTATACCGCCAGACCCAGCGGGCGCCTGCGATCAGGAAGTGGTGGGTCGCCGGCATGGTGAATAGTGTCTTTGGGAAGTCTAGCGGCGGTCAAGTGAGATTTTCGCCATCCTCGTCGCGGACGAGGAAGTATTCGGCGACCCATTTTCGCAGTTGCGGGGGGGCGGACGCTGTCCATGCTAGCAGGCCGGACTCGTCGACCTCGACGTGCCGGCGCGGGTCGAAGCCCCACTTCAGGGCGGGCTTCCAGCGATCGACGTAGAGCCGCTTTTTTCGCGATCCGTGGTGGAGGTGGATCGCGTCGCTCTCGAGCGTACCAATGCGCCCCTGCACCTTCTGGTAGGCGTTCTCGGCCCATGCGGCGAAGTCCTCCCGCATGACCTCGCTCGAGTATTTGATCGCTAGGCGGTCGATACGGCCGCACCACGCCACCAGCGACATCGCGTCGCCGGAGCCGAGAATGTGGCGGTCGTAGAGCGGGAAGACCGACCTGCGGGCCGCCCACGCCCCGCCGGGGCACGCCGGCCGCGACAGGTATCGCCATGCGTCGTCTCCGATGCCCCACAGCACCTCGCCGACGCGGCCGGCAGAGTCGATGCAGTGCCAGCGGTTCCACATCTGGATGACGGGGTCGTACTCCAGTTTTTCGCGTGTGTTTTGAATCCATGAGCGATCGAAGAACAGCACGTCCGCATCGATCCACGCGACCTTGTCGAAATGCTCCGGCAGTTTCTCGACGAGCAGGTTGAGCAGGCGTTCCTTCTGCCACAGGACGTTCCGCTCTGTCCCGCGGAGTTTCAGGAATGCGTCTTGATCGACGAACTCCTGCCCTTCGTAGGCGATCTCGGCGACGAACGTCGGCACGCCCCACCACCGCATCTCGTGCATGAATCGCAGGTAGTTGTCCCTGAGAGACCTGTAGCCGGCCGGATTGAAGTGGCATGTGACGACGGCCAAGTCGCCGGGGAGCGCAGTCCGCTCCGTCCGTGGCCTCCGCTCCGGTGCGGCAACCTGATACCGCTGCAACCGGATCGCGTGCCGGGCCGCTGCGACGTAGAGTCGGAGGGCCACACCCTCTTCGCACTGGACGCCGAACCTCGCGGCCTCCTCGGCAATCCACTGGATGGCGCGGTCCCGGTCGAGGCCGTTTTCGTTGGCCCACCGCTCGCGGTGCTCAAGGCGGCGACTGGCAAAGGAACGCCGTGCCAAGATGGCGCACGCACGCAGAAGGCGTGTTCCGACGCCTCGCCGTTTCACGGGGTGACCCGCCAACGAAGTGAGACCGGGTCGTAGAGCAGTTCGGCCTGCTGATCCTCGTCCAGCGTGCGGTCGGTCCCTGTGTCGAGCAGGAGCCTGTTGGACGAGTCGCTCGCCGTCGAGGCGTGGACGAGCGTGACGGTGTGCGTGGCGACGTTGATGAGCCGAAGGATGGAGCCTTCGCCGCCGCCGGAAAAGCCGGTCACCAGATGCGCCGAGTTCGCACTGAGCCGCAGGACGGTGTGCGTGCCGGGGTTGTGGTTGTTGAGTGCGGCGGTGACGGACAAAGTTGTCCACGAGTACGCCGGAGCGGAAGGCGGGTCGCTGATGATCCGCCAAATGTTGCTCGTCGGATCGTAGAACGCCGACGCCGCCTCGCCGCGGCTGAGTTTCTTGTTGCCACCGACGATCGTGATCCGGTTCGACGACTCGCTCTCCACGGAGTCGGAGACGAACGTGACGTCGTTCGTGCCGACGTTGACGAGCAACTTGACGACACCGGACTGGCCGCCTGACAGGCCAGTGATCTCCGTGGCGGCCGTCGCCGAAATCCGCACGATGTCGGATGTGCCGGCGTTGTAGTTGTTCTCGATCGCCAGCGGGCCTCGCGTCTCGACGGCGAGGACGGTTCTCGCTGCCGACACGTCGGTCGCCACGAGTGTGACCGTGCCGGTCTTGCCGTTGACGCTCGAGACCGGGCCTACCTTCGCAGCCTCGGTCACGAAGTCCGTGACGTTCGCGGCGACGTGCGTGTGGCTGGCAGAGGCCGCGGAGACGTCCGTCGAGGCCAACGTGACAGTTCCAGTGCGTCCGTTGACGCTCGACACAGACTGGTTCGTCCGCACGCCGGCGCCGAAGTCGGTGATGTTGGCAACGACGTGGGTGTGGCTGGCGGAGGCTGCCGAGACATCCGTCGAGACGATGGTGACGGTGCCGGTCTTGCCGTTGACGCTACTGACAGGGCCATGCTTGGCCGCTTCCGACGCGAAGTCCGTGATGCTTGCAGCGACGTGCGTGTGGACGGCGGAGGCCGCCGAGACGTCTGTTGAGACCAGCGTGACGGTGCCGGTCTTGCCATTGACGCTTGATACGGGGCCGTATTTGGCCGCTTCCGTGACGAAGTCGGTCACATTGGCGGCAACGTGGGTGTGGCTCGCGCTGGCGGCGGAGACATCGGAGGCGACGAGCGTAACCGTGCCGGCCTTGCCGTTGACACTGGAGACGGGGCCGACCTTCGCGGCCTCCGTGGAGAAGTCGGTGATGTTCGCCGCGACGTGCGTGTGGCTGGCGCTGGCCGCGGAGACGTCCGTCGAGACCAGCGTGACCGTCCCAGTCCTACCGTTCACCGACGACACGGGGCCGACCTTGGCTGCTTCCGTGGTGAAATCCGTGATGTTCGCCGCGACGTGTGTATGGCTGGCCGACGCGGCGGAGACATCGGAGGCTACGAGGGTGACAGTGCCAGTGCGGCCGTTGACGCTCGACACGGGTCCGACCTTCGCGGCCTCGGTCGTGAAGTCGGTGATGTTTGCGGCGACGTGAGTGTGGACTGAGGACGCGGCCGACACGTCGGTCGATACCAGCGTGACGGCGCCGGTCCTGCCGTTGACGCTGGTCACCGAGCCGCCGCTGGTCCCGCCGACTGACCCGGTGATCGTGATGAACCCGGCCGACGTCGAGATCGTGACGTTGTCGCCGGCCACGATTGAGAGCGAGCCGGTCTGGGAGTTCAGACTCTGGACATATGAGTGGGCGTGCGTCGAGGAGGCCGCCGACACGTCGGTCGCCACGAGTGTGACGGTCCCGGTGCGTCCGTTGACGCTTGACACGGGGCCATATTTAGCGGCTTCTGTAGCGAAGTCCGTGATGTTCGCGACAACGTGCGTGTGGCTGGCCGAGGCGGCGGAGACGTCGGAGGCTACGAGCGTGACGGTCCCGGTGCGTCCGTTGACGCTTGAGACAGCCCCGCCGGTCGTCCCGCCTCCGGCCGACCCCACGATCGTGATCCCGCTCGATGACGTCGAGATCGTGATGTTGCTGCCGGCGAGGACGTTGAGCGTCCCGGTGAGGCTGTTGAGGCTCTGGACGTAGGAGTGGCCGTGCGTGTTGCTGGCGGCCCCGACGTCGGTGGCGTTCAGGACGACCGCCCCTGTCTTCCCGTTGACGCTCGAGACCGGGGCGTCGGCGGCGGCGATCGTGAAGACGCCGCTGGTGGTTGTGACGGTGACGTTGTTCCCGCCGGCCACGAGCAGGCCGGTCACGGCTTGGGCGACCATCGTCCCGATGCCGACGTCGACCGATCCCGGCGAGCCGACGGAGACGCCGATGGTCGTCTCGGCCACGCTGGCAACGACGTTCGTCGTCCCGACGACCGTGACGTTGATGCTCATGGGTTCGCCACTGTCACGGTGCCGGAGAGAACGGTCCTCGTGACCTGCCCGGTGTCAACCCACCGCAAGTACCAGCGGTAGGCGATGGCCGGCGAGAGCGCGGCGGTCTGCTGCTCGGAGAGACCGATCGTGATCTGACCCGCGGCGAGGTTCGTGTTCGAGATGGCGAACGTGGCCGCCGTCTCGCCGATGCCTGTCACGAACCCGGTGCCGCCGCCGCCGGAGGCGTAGACGGCCGTGACATAGACGGCCGTCGTGATTGTGTACCCGGTGAGGTCGCGATCGAAGTCGAGCGCGATGGCGACCTCATCTCCGGCCACAAAAGTGACGTCGAGGGTGCCCGGCAGTTGCGAGAAAGTTGCCATTAGTCCATTTTAGCCTTTCTGCGGGCGTTCTTGATTGCTCGGCGGACGAGCATTCTGCCGGCCACGTCGAGGAAAGGGAGGCCGCGAGCCTCTGCCTCCGCACGCATCACGGCAACAACCTCCTCGATGCGTTCGGGCTTCTCGCACTCATCCGGCCCCCACGCATCCATCTCGGCGGCTTTTGCTCGGCACTGGCAGGTCGGCGTCGGCTCGATGCCGAAGCGCTTCAGGAGTTTTGATAGTTCGGTGCCGGGGCCGGATGGGAGTGGTGCCGGTGGTGGTGTTGGCAATTCGAAGCCCGGCTTTGGGTGCCTCGGATACGCCGGATGGTCAATGTTGATCGTCCATATATCTCCGTCCCGTGCGACGACGCATGGCATGACCTCATCGATGGTGTAGCCGCGCTCAAAACAGCGGGATTCCAAGAATACGCGGTGGCATGTGGTCATGGGAGCGGGTTGCCAACAGGCTCCGACAATTCTATGTAGATTTTGCTGCCGTCTGCATTGCAACAGTTGCTGTCTCTGATAATAGATTTTTTTGTTGGAGTATTGAACACCCCCCCAAATGCATATGGCGCATCAGGGCACGCTACAACTGCGCCGACGGCCCAACCATTCAATGCATACCATCGCACGCTTTCAACTACAACACACTTGTTGCAGCAGTGACACGCTTTCTCAACAATAAAGTAACCGTCGTTTGCGGGTGGCCTGCCGCTAGGCGCTCCCGCTAAATAACAACAATCTAAGTCATACAACCCAAGCCGTTTGTAAAATGTCGCGCTTCCGTCAAAAGCACGAAAGTGACTATGGAAAATCATTGTGCTCGTCACTTCACGGACACGATGCAGCGATCAAAAACCACGCAGTCCCTTCTCTTGCAACCGCGCAGTCCCTCGTTTGTGCATGGGTGCCAATATCGGCAAACAGATTGACCACGTTGACCGTATTCGTCGCCCCCGGCACATATTTGAATTTGACCGTCTTCGTGGCATTGATCGCCCACGACCCGGTGAACGTGCATATCCGAAACACCTTCGCCGACCGCGGCCCCTCGCCCTCGAGGGCGATCTGAGTGCGTCGGAAGCCTGAGCCGATAGGCTCCCCGTCGACGCGGTCGATGGTGCGTCGTATCTGCGA
>Ga0214923_10006885_pt1 | contig 12579 bp, 10 predicted proteins | sample LL1510_MetaG_FD_177993 | JGI IMG/M metagenome (GOLD analysis project Ga0214923, IMG submission 177993) | Freshwater microbial communities from Lake Lanier, Atlanta, Georgia, United States - LL-1510 | ecosystem: Environmental > Aquatic > Freshwater > Lake | place: USA: Georgia | collected...
TACACTAGAGACGGATCCAATAAGAAACTTTAGGTTTTTAGTTACTTTTAAACCTCTAGTTCCAACTGATGCAACCTGGTTGACAACCCCTAAAAAGGTTACTGTAGGATTTACTTCAGTATCAGGTTTATCAGTAACTACTGACAGCATCCCTTATCGTGAAGGTGGGTATAACACCACTGTTCACCAGATTCCTGGTCAAAGTTCATTTAGCCCACTAACGCTACAGCGTGGTGTGGTTCTAGGAACTAAACAACACTGGGACTGGATGAGACAGTTGTTTGCTACTGTACAAGGTGGATCAGCTAAGGCAGACCAAACTACCAACTTTCGTTGTGATATTGAGATCGCTGTGCTATCTCACCCTATTGCTGGATCTGGTGGTGGAAACACTGTTAACTATGATGACCATGTTGCCATGAGATTCCAGGTATACAATGCTTGGCCCACCTCGGTAGCTTACTCAGATCTAAATGCTGGTGATAATGCTATCTTGGTAGAGCAACTCAGCCTTGTACACGAAGGATTTGATGTTAACTGGGCACCTGATCTAAAGTCAACTGCTAGTACTAGATTCTAAATAAAAACAAAAGGAGTATAAATCGTGACTGAACTAAATACTGTTAATGCTGGTGCTAATCCTGATTTAGCTAATTCATTAGTTGAACAAGCACTTGCTGACAAACCACAACCCGTAGAACCGGCAAGAATAATTCCTCCTTCTAATAATGTCGTAGTTCTTCCATCTGGGTATATTGGACCAGATGGAAAACTACGTACAGAAGTTGAAGTTAGAGAGTTAACTGGTAGCGATGAGGAAGCCCTATCAAAAACAGATACTCTAGTTAAAACTTGGTCTACGGTTTTAAGTAGGGGAGTTGTAAAAATTGGAGAACTTCCTGTAAATGAAGAAATTCTAGATAATCTACTAATTGGGGATAGAGACATGCTTGTTCTTGGAGTCTATAAAGCCACTTTTGGTAATTTTGCAAATATAGACGCATACTGTATAGGCTGCAAAGAATACAAGACAGTATCTTTTAATTTAAATGAAGATTTAAAGATTAAAACTTTAGCAGACCCAATTAATCAAAGAGTGTTTGAGGTTTTTGGAAAAACAAATCGGTATTTAGTTACGCTTCCTACTGGTATTGCTCAAAAAGAGATTAGTGTTGATCCTAATAAAACCGATGCAGAAATAAAGACTATTCTTTTAGAAAAATGCATTATTGAAATAAATGATTCTCCAGTAATTAGTAGGAATCAAGTTAAAGGAATGAGTATTCCTGATAGACAATTAGTTGTCGAAGAAATAGCAAAACGAGCCCCTGGTCCACAATTTGAAGATACTGAAATAGACTGCCCTAACTGTGGCGGAAAGGTGGTAGTTCCAGTTAATCTTGGAACTATCTTTCGATATTAATAAACTATTTGACTATTTAGTTTTAATGACTCAATGGAAAACATTAGTAGATGCATATCCAGGATGGACCTTAAAAGAAATAAAAGAGCTTTCTCCTAGAGAAAGATTAAATTGGCTAGAAGTCGCTAGAGAATACGGAAAGGTTGTGAAGAATGGCTGATAAAGATGTTTCAAGTAGCTTAGACCTTGCTACAAAAAAAGCCACTGGGTTTTTAAATATAGTTCAAAAAATTGACACCGCCTTTAAAAAGTTAAACAAAACTGCTTCTGGAGTAGGTAGCGCTTTTGGTGGGGGAACGGGTGCAGGCAACACTGGTGTAGGAAACTCATTTACTATGGGTGGATCAGACGCCAGTTTCAGTAACTTTATGGGTGGTGTAGGAGGCGGTTTACAAAACTTTGGTAAAGGTAAAATAGGTGGCTTTGGTCTTGCCATGCAGGCAGCAGGTACTGGATTAAAAATTGCTGGTAATGTCGGCAATATGATGCCTGATGTCAATGCAACAATGACTCGTATGAGCCAGGGCTATAACGTTGCTATTATGAATGGAATGGCTGGTAAGAATAACGAGTTCCGTGCAAATATGCAGCGTAGCAGTTTAGCTATGATGGGAACAGGACTTACTTCTGCTGGCGCAGACATGCAAGTTGCTGGAATTATGGCAAGTAGTGGTATTGCCTATAGTTCTGATCCAAATAGCGTGTACATGAGAAATCTTCGCCAAGTATCTGGTCTTGCTAAGTACATGAATGTGGATAACTCAGTAGCTGCACAGTCTATGGCAGATTTAACTAGTGGAGCTACTTCTGCTACTTTAATGAGAAACTTTGGTATAAATACTTCTGATCCATTAACTGGAAAGATGTATGACTTTAAAGATATTGCTAATCAATTTGAAAATTTAGTTGGTGGTGGAAGAAAGCACACAACTCAAGGAATTTTAGATTCTTATCACAGAGGGGCTCTTGGAGCATCTTTGCAAAACTCTGGTTTTGATGAGCTACAACAGCAAATGATTGTTCAAGATTTGCTTAATAAAGCTCAAGGTGGTAAAGGCATCGATTTTGCTGATACTAAGCAAATGGACGAACTTGCTAATGACAATCCCATGCTATCACAGTATAAGCTTGCTGCTTCAGACACTAAGCAAATGGGTAAGGCTGAAGGTGCTTATAAGACTGGTGTAGATGCTGCAGTAAGTGGTCTTACTGCTCTTAATGATGTTGCTGGAGATTTGGCTGCTACATTTGGATCATTAAAATCTGGAATACAAACATTTACAGGTCATAGAGCTGGTGCTGGATTTTTAGGTGCAGTTGGAGATTTCTTTAGTGGATTAACTGGTGGAGGATCTACTTCCAGTATCGGTATGCCGAGTCCAACATCAGGTATGTCTAGTTTTGCTTCAGCTAGTGGTTACACTAGTGGAGGTGGAGGTGGTGGAGGTGTTACTAGTAGTATTGGACGACCTTCTGCACCTACTCCTAGTGGGTCTAATTCTAGCGGTGGTGCGGCTGCTAGTGCAACTAACGCTAAAAAACAAAATACAAGTGTTCAGTTTAGATGTATAAAACCAGTTCGTGGTGGAAGAATTATTGCTGACTGGCACACTAAAGGTGCAAGATGGAAACCAGATGGGTTACACAAAGCAGTTGACTGGGATGTTCCTGAAGGAACTACTGTTCTTGCAGCACATAACGGTGTAGTTCACACTCATGATAGACCTGGATCTGAATTAGGAAAAACTATTACACTATGGTGGACAGATAATGGAAGTGATAGAACGTATAAAACTCAATATGGTCACTTAAGTTCTTTTAGTGTGCCTGATGGAACTCCTGTAAAACAAGGAACTCCAATTGGTCTTTCTGGTAGAACAGGAACTAATATTGATGGTGCACACTTACACTTTGAAGTATGGAAAAATACAGAAAGAGTAAATCCTCATTTATATCTAATTGATGGTGAGCCTCCTGCAGCTACGCCTACTGATACCGGTACTGATAATACCAGCAATGGTGATTCTGGAAATGCTGCTGGTCAAAATACTCAAGTAGGATTACCGGTATCTCTTAGTGCATCAAATCAAATAAGTTTTTCAAATGGTACTTTATCTGGAGCAGGTACTACAGATTACTATCATGCAGGTGGTGGATCATCCTCTGCAATAGGGATAGATGGTCCTTTATCTGGAAAGTATGCTTCAGCTAATGCCTCTAAAAACTATTTAGCTATTGGAGGAGCAAGTGGTCTTGGTACCTCATTACTGCAATCTAGTCAGTCGGGTAGTCAAGCTTCAAATAATGTAGTCATTAACCTAAGTATTGCACAGGCTACTGATGCAGAGGCTCAACTATTTGCTAAAAAAGTTAAGTCGTATATTGAACAAGACAATTTAATGAATGCGATGGGTAGAATATAATGGCAGGATATACCTTAGATGAGATCAATGATGCTAGAAATAGAGTAGCTGCTGCTAAAAAGAACATTACAAAAATAACAAAAGAAATTGGTGATTTAGAGTATAAATTAATACTTGCTACTGCTTCTGGTTTATTTTTAAACAAGACAAATGAAAATTGGGCTGAAGTTCTTGAGGATTGGAGATGGAAAGACAGTATGTTTCCAACTAAATCACCTCCAAATCCTCCATCATTAGCTATAGAAACTTCTTTACATAAATTTACACTAGAAACTATTAGAGAAAAAAATACAAATCAAAATGCGGTTTTGGTTCAAAAATGGGTTTCAAAATATGGTGATAAATTAAATCCTAAAAATGAACTATGGAATCCACCTGGTCAGGTTGGGTATAATGGTGCAACCAAGGATTATACAAGATTTGAAGTGGGTAGTGTACGCTCCCAGATCTGGTGGATACTTTTTGATATAAATGAAAAACGCTATGCATTACATAAGTTTAAAGACATATTAACAGCAAGCCAAGAAATAGTTGATATTGGAGCTATGTATGATCTGCAAAATGCGGATGGAACATTAAATCTTAGGGATATAGTTGGATTTAAATATAATGTTGGTAGTGTAAAAGAAGCGTATTTTACTAGTAGAACAGAATTCATAAAAGAACTTACTACATGGCAAAAATCAAATGCTCCAAAAGCTATTGGAAATGCTTCTCAATTATGGGTTGATGGGAATGCTAATAAAGGAATGATTCAACCATGGATGAGAAGTAGTTATCAAAATAAAATTTCTAAAAAAGATGTTGTAGAACTAGTAGGAGAAACTGATACGATTGGAAAGAGTAGTAGACTTACCACTGTATCTGCATTTCAATTTTTGTATAATCCTGCTTCAATTGACTTAACCTATTCAGGTTGGCTTGGACAAGATCCAAATATGCAAAAAGCTGGAGTAGATGAATTCAATGTTGCTGGAGCACCTAATACTCAATCTACAATTAGTTTTAATATTTTAATTAACCGAATGTTTGATATGAAGTATTATGATAAAACTACTCATAAACTAATGAAAGAGTATTCAAAGAATAAAACACTTTATTATCCTAGAATGCCCGATGAAAATGAGCAAGAAGACATCTTTACTAAAGGAACTATGTACGATGTAGAATACTTACTAAGAGCAATTCTAGGATATGGATATAAATCATACTTCTCTCAAAGAAACGCAAAAGTAGATGGTCTTACATCTGACATGGGGTATATTTCAGCTGGACCAGTTGAAGTACACTTAGGTTATAGCCTAAGATATTTAGGATTAGTAAGTCAAGTAAACGTATCTCACGTATTATTTGATGAACGAATGGTGCCTATTTTTACTAATGTGGGTATTAGTATTGGAAGAATAGCTGACCCTGTTTCACCTACAGATGGGACATAATAATGATTTATACAGATAGCCGATATGCAGCCGGAAATATTTTTTACGCTAATAATGCAAGAACTGGCAACAGTAATATAACTGTATTTAGAATCTTTCCAACAAAAACTTATAAATTTTCAATTTATATTTGGACAAGTGCGGATAGAATAGATATTGTTGCGGCACAATTACTAGGGTCTTCTTCTTTATGGTGGAAACTTATGGATTTAAATCCGGAGATTAGTAACCCCTATAATATTCCAGTTGGAACTCCTTTAAGGGTGCCTAATGCTTAATAGGTCTAATTTAAAAGCAAGAAGAGGAACTAACTACAGGGTTTCTTTTCCTACTATTCCTTCTATACAAAAAACTCCTACATATGTAGAACTTGTTCAAAAACAAAATACTCATGATGTTTTAGTATTAAGGTTTTCTGTAACAAGTGATCTATGGTTTGAAAGTTTGAAAACTGGAGTTCCTGTTAAATTTACTTGGACTCAAAATCATTTAGAAAAAACTTGGTATGGATATGTTTCTTTTGTTTCTAGAGTAGTTGTATCTGCAAAAATTAGAACTATGGAAGTGTACTGTATTGGTGCATCATTTGTTCTAAAAGAGGCAGTTACTCGTGTGTTTACAAATGTAACAGTTACAGATGTGGTTAGGTCTTTAGCTGAAGAATTTGGTCTAAATTTTATTGGAGAAAATCATCCTAGAAAATTTGAACAGCTGGTAGTAGCAGGGCATTCTTATTGGGAATGGATAAATGAGTTTGCTGGAAAAATTGGGTATGGTGTATATGCTGATGGAACAAATTTAATTTTTAGACCTTTTGATAAACTAATCAACCAAACTATTCAAGAAGCTCCGATCTTCTCTTTTTCAGATCCTTTAGCTCAGTCTTCTTATGACATGTTAACAAAAACTTTAGACGAATTTAAAGTATTAAATGGAGAACTAATCGAAAATGAGTTAGTTTATAGATCAGAAAAAATAGTTTCTGGTGTTAATCCAATTACTGGAGAGGTTATTCAAGCAAGTTCAAATCCTAAAACTTTGGGAACTCCTTTAAGGAAAACTGTTAGCGATGTCTATTTTTCTGAGTATAGAAGTGATCAAGTTGCGTATTCTACCCAAGACTCTTTAAGTGCTTCAGAAGGATACGCTTCTTTAACACGGTTTAATTTGCCTGCTTACTTAAAAGGAAAGGGCGATCCAAGAGTGCGACCCTATACTATTATATATGTAAAAAATACGGGTGTTTTAACGGATGGGTATTGGATCGTTAAAGAAGTTACCCATAATTTTGTAAATAATGGTCTTTATACAGTAGATATAACAGCTGTTACTGATGGAACTGGCGCTAATTATGAAAGCCAATTTAGGCAGGCAAAACCAGACATTATTGGTATTGTTAATACGGAGGACATTCTTTCATTAGATGCAATGGCTTTAAAATCAGATACAACAGTACTACAAATACCGGATAATGCCATCTCTCAGGCAATGCAGGGGTTTGAAAGAACCCCCTATCGATGGGTAACTACTCTAAAAAGGATTTAAATGATAACTGATTCAAAAGAAACTACATTAGAGTTTCCATTTAGAATTTCTAAAACAGGAACTGTAGCTAAAATTACTGACCAAAAAGTCATTTGGTCTAATAAAGTAAGAGCTGTTATTGGCACATCTATTACAGAACGAGCTATGAGATCTGATTTTGGAACATATATCAATAGAGCATTTTGGAACACAGAAGGATTTTCTTCAAAAAATATTGAGCCATTTATTCAAGAAGCATTTTCTAAATGGTTACCTAGTCTCGATCTTATTTCCGTAGAAACTTCTACTATAGATGATCAAGGTTACTTGTATGTATCTGTAGTTTATGCCCTTCCTAATAGACAACGTGTAACTACTACTATTGGAGGCGTATCTATTTCTGGAGATCGACTTCCTTCTCAGGAGCTACTATGACAGACGCAAATCAAAAATTACCTATTTCCGTAGACTACACTAGTAGAGACTTTTATTCTTTACGAGAAGATCTTATTACAAGAGTAAAAGCAAATATACCTACTTGGTTAGGCAATGATCCAGCAGATTTTGGTATGGCTTTAATTGAGGCATTTGCATACATGGGCGATATAGCAAACTACTATATTGATAGAGTTGCAAATGAATCGTTTATTAGTACTGCAACTCAAAGAAGCAGCATATTGAAATACGCTAAAGAACGTGGCTACACTGTTGATGGATATCGTTCTTCAACTACAGTTTTAAGTTTTGGAAATTCTAAAAGCACAGCCATAACACTTCCAGCAAAAACTATTGTGTATGCTGATGTTGTGTATAATGATGAAATTAAAAGAATAAAATTTTCAACAGATACTTCTATAACTATTCCTGCAGGAAGAACTGTATCAAGTAATCTTTCTACGTGTAGTGCTACTCAAGGATATGATGTAGGAAGTGTAAAAGTGACGGAGAATGCGGGTGGCGTTAATGTAATTAAAGTAGCTACGACTAATGGTCAAGCAAATCAAAGTTATTCTTTAGATGACAACAATGTTGTAGATAATAGCTTATACGTGTATCTAAAAGATGGAACTATTTTTGTAAAATGGACTGAGGTAACTGATCTTAGTTTGTATGGAAAAAATGATCGTGTGTACACTAGATCAATTGATGAAAATGACTATATTGTAATTTCTTTTGGAGATGGTATTTCAGGTGCAATTCCTCCATCAGGAAATGTGTTATATGCAGCCTATAACTTAGGTGATGGAGTTTTTGGTAACTTAGTTGCAAATACAATAAGCACCTCTACAAGTCCACTTGTTTATGTGCCAGGATATTCAGATGTAACCTCATTTACTCCTTATATTACCGTTACAAATAAAGACATTGCTGTTGGTGGAGCTCATCCTGAAAGTAATGCATCAATTAGAGCAAACGCTTCAAGTATGACGTCAGGATTTCAAAGAGCAGTTACATTAAGTGATTATGAACGGTTGTGTTTTTTAGCTCCTAATTTAGGAAAAGCAAAGGCGTACTCATTAGACTACTCTTCAGTAAGTTTATTTATTTCTCCAAAAAGAGAAGCAGGATATATACAGTCAAGTAATTTAAATACAAGTGATCTTTATCCTGGATGGAATTCGGATAAAAGTGCTATAACAACAGAAATGTCAACTCTTATAGCAGATGTCACTAGTTCATTGGCTGATTATACTCAAATAGGAATTACTACAACAGTAAGTCCTGTATATTATACTCTTTTAGAAATTGCTTATACGTTCACTCCTTCTATAGGCTATTCTACATTAGACGTACAAACAGCTATTGAAGATAAACTCCTTTCCACTTTTTCATACCAAAATGCTGCCATTGCAGGGTATATTTCAAAAGATATGCTTGTTAGAGAAATAAATTCTATAACTGGAGTTACTAGCTGTTCTATTACAACTCTAAAAAGAACTTCAGGAACTAATGAAAGTGAGCTTGTAGGAAAACCTGGAGAGGTTTTTGTAATAAATAAGGGTACTCCAGGATTGGTAGGAACTGTAAGTTCAACTGGACGCTCACTTTTGACTGGATTAAGTGCTACTGTTTCATCAGGAACAGTAACTCAAAGTCCTTCATTCTCTAGTTCAACTTTATCTTACACATTTACGGTATCTTCTAGCTCTACAATTACTATCATACCTACAAACACGGACAGTGCTACAATAACTGTAGCTGGATCGGTTACTACTACTGGAACTGGTGTTACCTTGAGTATTTCTGTAGGACTAAATACTACAACAGTTGTAGTTACAAATCCTAATACTGGCATTAAAACAACATATGGAATTACTATTTTAAGATCTGCATAATATGATTCAAGATTTTTATGGAAATAGAAGATTTTACGGTATCTATAGAGGGGTAGTTATTGACAATAATGATCCTCTTAGTCAAAGACGGCTTAAACTAAAAATCCCACAAGTACTCCATGATAATGTGTCTGAATGGGCATGGGAAAAAGAATCTTCTGGAATAAAAAGGTATGTTCCTGAAATAAATCAGGCGGTATGGGCTATGTTTGAAGGTGGAGACCCATCTTACCCTATTTGGATAGGTCTTTTTGGTAAAGGAAATAGTAATGGTAACTTTATTGATGGTGGAAGTGCATAAGGAAAAGTATGGGTACTTCATTATTTACTAATTCTGCTGGAGAAGTTACAGCAGTTGCGTTAAGCGCATCTTCTATAAAAATTACATGGGATACGCCTGCAACATACCCAACATCTGAAGTAACTATGACTAGTGGATCTGGCTCTGGTACGACTATAACAGTAGCAAGCACTACTGGTTTAAAAGTCGGTCAACTAGTTTCAGTTATTGCTGGCACAGGGGCATTTCCATTAAATACCGTTGTAACTAGTATTACAAGCAGTACTGTGTTTACAGTTAATTTTACTCCTAGTACTGGGCTAAGTTCTGCCACTGTTTATGCGTATACCGCTCCATATAAAACTCTTAGACTAGTTAGAAATCAACAAGCTTTTTCAGAAACTCAAGAAGATGGAGCTGTTCTATATGAGTTTGTAAATGATCCTTTTCTTGGAGACTTTGTTATAAATACTTTTACTGATGGAGTAGATTCTACTTCTAGTTATACTCCATTAATTTCTGGTAGATACGCGTACTACACAGTTTGGTTATTACTTGAAGATAGCTGGGTAATTGGTGGAAAAGCATCAGTTCTTTTACCAAAACCTCACAATGATATGATTTTAAATACTAAAGTACTTAAAACAAGTCATGATAAGTTTATGGATGTTTTACCAAAGATTTACACAACAGTTGACAATACTTCTACTGGAGCACTTGACACTTCTTCTGATCTTTATAAGTTTTTAAAAGCTTTTTCATTAACATACGATGAAATATTAACTTTAGCAGATTTATCTATACAACAAAATACAAATAGATATATGCCGGATAATATAGTGCAGGTTGCAACCGCAGCTATTGGGTTACGAAATACTTCTACGTTAGCTACTTCCTATAAAAAAGATTTAATAAGTAAGGCAAGCTCTTTATTCTTAAGAAAAGGTGGAGCAGATACTCTACAATCTTTTGTTCAAACATTTACTGGCTATACTACTACGGTATCTAGTACTATTAGTTCTGGAACTAAACTTGGTCTTTATAATCTTCTTCTAAATCCTCAAGATAGCAGTTTTCATAAAGGTGGTCTTGGTAACTGGAAGGCAGTCTATGGCTCTGGAGGAACAAGCAATATTACTCTTATAGCTGAGGGTTCATCAGACATTGTTAAGACAGAAAAGTATTCTTTACAATCTCCATATAGATTACAGGTAGTTGCAGGAGCCGATGCTTTAGGAGAGTGGAGATTAGGATCGTCAACGCCAAAAACTACCGATAATGCAGCTACTGAAATAGAGAACCTAGGATATGGAATACCTGTAGAGCCTGGAACAAGTTACACTTTTAGTTTTTATGCAAAAGTAGCTGCAACGACAGGGACTATCTATCCCTATATTAAGTGGTGTGATGCTTATGGTAAAGCATTAAGTACGGATGCAACTTCAAACACTATTTCTTTAAACACTACCTGGACAAAGAAAAGCTACACTAAAACTTCTCCTGGATATTCAGTAACTGCAAATGGATACACGGCAACAGGAACAACTGTAACTATTACAGGTCTTCCTTCCACACATACATTTGATTCTACTACCAATAATAAGATTTGGATTGAGTCTAATTTAGTTCCTTTTACAGGGCTGTTTACTATAACCTCATACACATCTACTTCGATTACTTTCAATTACAAATACTATGAGCAATCTTTAACAAACGTTACTAGTAGTGGCACCACATTTACTTTTACAGGACTTGGAAACACTGCTTTTCTATTGCCAACTCAACCAGTTGTAATTACTAGTGGAGGTGGAGCATTAAATGGCGTTACTAGAATAGTAAGCATAACTAATGACAATACCTTTGTTGTGGATGTAGCTCCTACTACAAACTTATCTGGATCATCAACTATCGGTGTAGGATTGCCAACATCAGTTGCTTCTTTTAAAGTTTATAAAGCTAACTCCGCAAATACTGGAAAAGAAACCGAAGCACGTTTTGCTATGTTAGGATTTACACAAACTGAAGGTGCAAAATCATATTATTTAGATGCTATACAATTTAATCCTGGAGCTGTAAGCGATTTTATTGAGCCTAGAAGCGTTGATATCTATGTCGATCCTAATAAAATAAACTACTTAGTAGATCCTACATTTATGGGATCTGGATGGTCATATGCGGGTGGGGCATCTTCACCTGCTGGCTATTCTAATCTTGAAGCTACTACTTTGATGGGCATTCCATATGTAAGTACAAGCAAAATGGGTAAGATCATTACAGGATCTTCTAATTCAACAGCTGCGGCTCCTGATTTAAAAACTACCTCTCCAACTCCTATCACAAACAATAATACGTACTACACTTTTTCTATCTATATTAAAGGCGATGCAGCATATTCACTAACATTAGGATTAACAGATGGAGTAAATTCAAAAGAAAAGGTTATAAACGTAACTACTAGCTGGCAGAGGGTGTATGTAACTCTTTATGTCACATCTATATCTACTGGATTAACACCATACATCTACAGTAATAGTGCTACTCCTTCAACAGTAAATGGTGAAGCTGTAGGTAATGGGGCTAGATCTTCTGCACAAACTTTTAGAGTAGATGACGCACAATTAGAAGAATCCAGAATTCTAACAGATTATTTTGATGGGGACTTTGCTAACCAGGGTGCTTTTTGGTCTGGTAGTCAGTATGCATCTAAATCATACTTATATGTAAATAAAAACCAAAAACTATCTGAATTAGCAGTGCATATAAATGACTGGGTTCCTTTAAATACTGTATGGATGGTTAGAAGTGCATTAGGAATTGAAGCAATAGGCGTACCATCTAGCTCTACAACTTCATCTGCTGATCCTTATACTGGCGGTGGCGGTGGCGGTGGCAATGTGGTGTACACATAAATAGTGTATAATACATAGATGGACTCATTTATAAACATAATTATTTCTGGTATGGCTGTAGCCTATATCATAGAATTACTGGTATCTCTTACTAGTTCAGTATTAAGCCCCAAATTTCTAAAGATAAGTTTGACTTTACCACTAAATGTGGTATCCTGTTATTTACTTGGTGTAACTGGATGGTCATTAATAATTTTTGGGTTAGCAGCTTCCTGCATAGCCCTAATTGTGGTATTCTTTGTAAA
>Ga0214923_10006887_pt1 | contig 12576 bp, 18 predicted proteins | sample LL1510_MetaG_FD_177993 | JGI IMG/M metagenome (GOLD analysis project Ga0214923, IMG submission 177993) | Freshwater microbial communities from Lake Lanier, Atlanta, Georgia, United States - LL-1510 | ecosystem: Environmental > Aquatic > Freshwater > Lake | place: USA: Georgia | collected...
ATACAACAGCGTTATCAGTGTATAGGAGATTAGTGCTGGTAACGCTGTTGTATAGTTCTTGGAGGTTGTTATTCATAGGGTTCCCTGCGTTTTGGCTGCTATAGTATAGTTATTATTTATGCCGATATTGCCAGCTGATGTCGCCAAACCTGCGGTGCATAAGGGTCTCGTTCAAAGTCACGGGTTATTGGGAACAAGAAGTCTATGGCATAACTGGCGGCATCAAACATATGATCCCAACCTTGATCTTTATCCGGAACCTGTGTACCAGCTTTGTATGCGAACTTCTCAATTGACTCTATGGTATGCTTGCAATTACTACCCACAAAAAGATGACGCTGGCCGTCACTTGAACATAGTCTACTGTTAAAAGCATTTATTCTATCCTTGACTAGGTTATGGGCCCTAGGTGCCTTGACATTGAATCCAGCGTTGCTCAATATCTTGATGTCTGTGTTGCCACCTGCTGATGTTTTACGCTGGTTACCTGCGGGATCTGGGTAGGCGAATACCTTACTGCTAGGATATCTGTTCTGTATCTCTTCTACCAATTCAAAGGTGTTGCTGTTGTGCATCACTACTTCATCTATCTGGTACATATCATCACCGTTACGCACGAATATGGCTGCGGTTATGGGGCTTACATTGAAGTCAATACCAATGTGGAGTATGCGAGTATCTGGTTCCGCGATTGATTTAATATTCTCATTGCGGTTCCAAGCCCAACATACTGTACCATCATAGCTTTCAAAGCTGGCTTCAAACTCCTGGCGGAACACACGCTGATCAAGATCCTTCTTGGCCTGTAGTATTTCTTCTTCAGGTATTTGCCCACCTTGGATGCTGGTATATTGATGACTAGACCAATTGCTCTCATCATCTTGATGCTTGTTGAACATATCAAATGCCCAATTGTTCTTACCTGTGGGAGTTGATATGAATAAGGCGTGTCCAAGTGTGTTAGATAGTGTTGCCCGTAATACTTCTGTCCAGGCACGCTGATCGATCAAAGCGAACTCATCAAGCACGACAAAATGGTTTTCAAGTCCTCTAAGACTGTCAAAGTTGTCAGCACCGCGGATGCTTATCTTCGTTTCGTTGACTAAAGTTATGGTAAGATCGCTTTCGTTGATCTTCTTAACCCAGCGTAGATCGATTAGTTTATATTTGAGTTTGTCCCAGACTATAGCCTTGGCCATACGATAACTTGGAGCAACATACATTACTTTCTGATTGGGTTTGCTAGCGAACTTGGCTAGCTCGCGTATTGATAGATGAGTTTTCCCCCAACGGCGTCCTGCTATGACTACACGGAAACGGTGATTATCTTTGGCGACAAGGTCCTGGGTAGCACTTAAGGCCATTAGACCAAATCCGTGTCACTGCCAACATCTTTGAGATCATCGTCTGACCACGGTAAGGGTTCATTGGCTTCAGTGTTCACAGGCATATCTGATTGTCCAAGCATGTTCTTACCCAACCATATCAGCATGGTAGCATTACCGCTGAGGGCTAACTTCATCTGGGCATCACGGAGTTTATTTTTGATATGCTCCTTGCCCTTTTTGATATACTCACCAAAGTTATACTTCAGCGTTGATTGACTTACACCAAACCATTCGCTCATTTCAGTTACTGAGCAACCTAGTGTGGCTAGATGATACACTTCATCAGGTGGGATAACCTTCTTGTTAGTGCCTCTGCCAACTACTAGGCCTTCTTTGGTCACTTGACCGTAGATGGGTTCACGGCGTTCAGGATAAGCCCAGGTAGGAAACTCACCGCTTTGGACCGGTTGTTCAGAGGGGATTGTTGGTTGTTCTTGTTGTTGTTCGTCTGACATTGTGCTATCCTATGAACTATTATTTATGCCACAAAAAAAGCACTCATCGAGAGTGCTTATTCTGTCTGATTAGAACTATGTAAGTTTATTGTTTTTGTGCTCGTTTAAGTTCAGCTTCATACCACTCTTCTTCTTGCACATAGGTAGATTGGCTGTGTTCTTCTAAATCACACTGTTCGTCGATAGGTAAATCTAGTGTAGCAAATGCCCTCCGGACTAACATGCTAACACCTGTGCGGCGATTAACCACATTACCATCGCTGTAGAACATGCTACCATATGGAAATGTAACTATATCAAATGTACCATCCCAGAATTTTGTGCGTAGGTCGATAATGAATTGGCGGCAACCATCAATGCGTAGAGTATCATGGAACACTATGATACCAGTTTCACTTAGCTGTGGGTAAACTGCATCAAAATCATTCTTGATACCCTCATAACTATGGCAACCATCGATAAATGCCAAATCAATCACAGGATGACGAGTCTTGACTAATTCACGGAATTCATCAGTCTTACTGTTGATTTTTGTCAGGGTAAAATTCGTATGTCCTTTTGACTGCAGATATTCTTCACATTTTTCTTTGCTTGACCAATGTTCAAATTGATTTTTAAGACCATGTGTGTCCCATAGATCATATCCATAGACATGTCCATTATAATGTTTAGCCCCACGGCATAACCAATCTGTAGTTTTGGCTTCTGCTACACCAATTTCTACGATGGTCTTACACTGGTTGAGATATATCAGGCTTTCTAATAGGGGGCGTTGTTCTTCTGTGAGTTCCATTATGGATTCCTTGGTTAATAAAAAAGGCAAATATTAATTTTACTTGCCTTTTTATTTAATGTCAACTAATGTACAGCTATTATAGCACCATTAGTACCAAAAGTCAACCGTTTTTTACCCTGATTTAGTTGGAAATTGGGCTCTTTTGTAAGAGATTAACTAAAGAGGCGGTATATTCTTCCCATTGTTGGTAAGTTTGCCAAAACTCTAGTTCGTCCATTAGTCTCCCCACATTTCTAGATTATCACCATACAACCATAGAGCATCTTTACCTAATGCTTTAAGTTTGTTAAAGGCATTGATAGCTGATTTTTTATTTTTATAGTATTTGAATTTATAGAACTTATAAAGATTAGTATCAGCATCTAATGCTTTATAACAGGCTACCCCAGCTTCATTATATGTGGGATTTCTTTCCCAGGCTTTTGGTGGTTTCCAAAATCTTAATGAATATTTATATTTCTTCATTCTGCGGCCTCCAATTCTGTGACATCTGCAATCTCTGGTTGTGAGTATTCTAAATCATCTAGGATCCCCTCAATGCCCCAAATATTGATATCATCTTCTGACTCTGCTTGGACAGTAATAGTCTTCCAGCACTCCATTGACACTGTGATTTCGAAAGTTTTTAATTGCTTTGCTTGTTTAGTCATTCTGCGGCCTCTTTTAACTTTGCTAATCTATTCAGAAACATTTCAAGTCTTGATTCAAGATCTTTAATCTCATTAGTAAGATTATATTCTTTAGCAAGTATGAGAGCAGTTTGTAATCCCACTACCTTGCCACTTGTAAATGCTTGTCTCATTTGGTTGGTGGTGTAGTTCATTATGCTGTCTCCAATGCACGAACTAATCGCATATCTAATACCTTATCCAATGATTCTGGTTTCCAATATGCTTTAACGGCATCAATGTTGTAGCTATCATAGATGTATTGTTCCATAGTGATATAAGTCTTATAGTTAGCCCACTCTTTATCTGTCATACATCCTGCTTCATAGAAAGTATTAGCCATATATTGATCTCTGCCTAAATCAAATCTACAGAAATAACCAGTATTATGACGGATACCACCCCATACGCGATACCAACCACGACATTCAGTGCCATTATTATGATAATGGTTTATATCCTCATATTCCCCATCCGCCTTATCTCTGGCGATACGCAAAGGAGTCACTTTTAACATAGCTTGGTAGAAGTCTTCTACCAATGGAGTATGATATTGCCATAACCATTGATGTAGATCATTTTCTACTGCTACTAATTCTCGTATATTTTTTACAGAACATATATCTTTATCCCAATCCCTAAAGGATGATTTTAGTCTCTGTTCATTAGCCCATAGTTCTTCTGTAAGATAACTGATTGCGTGGCTAAGTGCCGCTTCTTTTATTGCTTTATTCACTTACTACTCGCTTTCTTTATTGTTAATGTATAGCTATTATAGCACCAAAATGCTCAAAAGTCAAGCGGATTATGCTATCTCCAATCTTTTAAGGAATCCTGGGTTAGTCAAACCTTGAAGTTTTTCTTGATATCTTTGGATATCACGGGTTGTCCAACCATTAACCATTTGTTTATAGTCATCATCGTATTCACTATCTGCTTGGACTTTTTGGAGATAGTCTTCACTGCGAGCAATCTCACCTTGTAAGTTCGCTTCAACAATCTTAACCAAATCCAAGTTCAACTTCTTAGCCGCAAATATCAAAGTTTCACTAATCTCAACAGCATCAGATAATCTGGCTGTGTCGTAGTGTGTTAATATATTGCGTCCTTTTGGATCTTCACTTTCTCCTTGTTGAATCCAATTACCTGTCTTGCGTTGGGTAAATTTGGTTGTTCTTTCAGTGTATTCACTACCATCTTTCGCGAAACTTGCGTAAGAGATGATAACTTGGCTATCATCAGCATATTCAACTATGCCAGCATAATGATAAAAGTGTGCGAATTTATTCCAACCACGACCGTGACTACCACCACGCCATTTATAGCTGACTAAATCACCTTTTTTGAACATTTTCTTACCTTTCTTTATTGTTGATAACCTAGTTATTATAGCACCAAATGGGGTAAAAGTCAATGATTTTCAGTGATTTTTGTGGCTTTTTTGCTACATATTGTTGGATATTAAGGATTGTATCTCCTTGTCAATCCATTGCCCAAGCTGACCAAACTCCGCATCCGTGCCATAAAATATGCCATCTCCACCACGATATTCCCAAATAATCCGCCAATCCGCTGTCCAATCAGTTGAATACCAATAACGATAGTCATTATACTTCAGCACATCATATACCTGCTTTTGGAAGTTGGTTTCAACTACTTCGTCCAAGACAGCATTGTTGACCAGTTCAAGCATCAAGTATTCTTTTATCAAATGTTTAGTCATTGGACGGACCCCGCTTGTTGGGTTTAGTAATCATCTTGATGTCAAGGGCATAACCAGCCAAGGTCATGTACTCAATCCAACGATTAAAATCATCTTCTACATCTGTGTCATAATACCAAGTCTTGGTATTCTTCATGTCTAAAGGCAAGGGTTTGGTGTAGTTCATTATGATATCACGCTCTAATAGATCGCAGTCCCAGTAGTATAAACCACTGGTGCGTGCCACATCAACGAATTTGAGTGCATCTCCGCTGTTCTTGAATTTTATCTTAAGTTGTTTCATATCAGTCTCCAAATGTGAATAAATCATCAAACACATCAGCAAGATAGTCACGATTACGCCAAGCCTCAATGCGTTTAACGCTAATCTCAACATACTTTGGATCCAACTCACAGCCAATGTAGTCAAAGCCCAACTCTGTTGCTGCCATACCTGTTGTGCCTGAACCGTTGAAAGGATCCAATACGGTGCCACCTGGTGGTGTAATTAACTTGATCAGATACTTCATCAGTTCAATGGGTTTGACTGTGGGGTGGTTGTTGCCTAGTTCTGTGCCTAGTCTTTTACTATCAATAGCTAACACTTGATTACCATTTTCATCTTTGTTGTCTAATATGCCATTAGGATTAGTAGGGATATTTGCTGTGTCAAAGCCAATATGTCGCTCTTGTCTGCTGACCTTGGGACAGTAGAAATACTTTTGATAGTCTGCTTGTAGGATCTCACCTAGGACATTGCTGGGAAAGCGTCCTGCCACAGTGACATCTTCTTCAAAGTCTGAAACCGTTTCATTTTCAGTTTCAAGACTTGATTTATTACTAAATGCACATTTGCTAGTATAACTAATAGGTTCGCCAACTCTCGTAGCATCAATGTTGATAGCACCAGTGCCCCACTCTTGACAATTCTTGACTATGCTTTGCTTTAGGGGTTTGCGTGCTAGGCATATGGGTTCGTGTGCGGGTTTGAGTGCTGTGCCCCAACCTTCCCACTTTTGTGCTAAAGGGTCAGTGCAAACTGCAATTGGTTTCATCTCACCGTAGCCTACATCTGAGTTTTCTGTAAATCCTTTCTGATTATTGAGATTATAACCGTCTGTAGTTTTCTTTTGAATTGTTTCCTTAACTCCCAGGCTACGCTGAATGCCACGACCAATGTCTTGGCTTTTGGGAAAGCCACTTGAGTATATCCACATGATCTGATCACGGATCTCAAAGCCTGCTTGCTCCAATGTTATAGCCAGGTGATGATAGGTGCGTGCGGCACTGAATGCTAGGATATGTCCGCCAGGTTTAAGTACACGCAGACATTCTTCATAAGTCTCCAGTGCTCCAGTGTTGGCGTCCCAGTCTTTGCCCAAGAAGTCAATACCATAGGGTGGGTCTGTGACTATGGCATCTATTGAGTTGTCAGCGAGAGTTTTAAGGGTTTCTCTATTATCGCCTTGATGTATCTTATATGTCATTGGGCACCTGCTGAGCTGTCCAAGTTATCATCGTCTTGGTTTGGGAATAAATCACTCCAAACCCTTGGTGCTACTTTTGGTGCTAGAGCCAACTCCTCAAGACCAAATTCCCATTCGGTACCTTGGAATAGTTTGTTCCAACGCCCAATCATAGCTTCACTGATATCTTTGTCATCGTCAAGCAGTCTACCCACGGCATCAGTGATGATCTCTTCCATGTCATAGTATTTCTTATCACCATGACGACTGTCATGACGGAAATCTTTCAAGGGTTCAACTAACTGCTGTTCTAGTTCAGGATTGCCAGTGATAGCACGCTCAACTTCTTTGGCACAGCTTAATAAATGTTCTTTTAATTGTAGTCGCTGTTCGCTGTTGAATTTAACAAATACTGTGGCATAGGTAGTTCCAGGCCTAGGTTCCAGGCGTTTTTTTTCTTTATACTTAAATACTTTCATCTGAGTTCTCCTTTGGTACGATGATCAGTTTAACTTCAAAATTATCCCAGAGATGATTGACTATGTCACAGCTACTGGTTTGGTTTGGTGGTGATTGGACCGAGTGCTCAATCATGTCTATGTATTGTAATTCTTGTAGGGCAAGTTCATTCAATGCCGACAGTAGTGTTTGGTGTGTGGATATCTTGTAATCAATGAAGTCTCTTTGATTTTGGCTAGCATCATCTATAATAGGACCAAAACAGATCTTACGCAGGCGTTGTTTGGCTAGCTTGACCTGTCTATGTTTTCGTAAAGCCACGAGATCAACAGTACGCATACCTTTGAGTGCCATCCAAGTAAGATCGCGACTTAATAACTCATCATTCATTAATTTCCCCAAATCAATTGTTTATTAGTATTTATTATACACAAAATCAGACCATAAGTCAAGGCTTAACTGCTTTGATTTATTCAAATAGTCCAATAAACGAATAAGTCAACAAGTTGACTTGTTCTTCATAAAAAACATCAACTCGCAAGCTCATTTCGTTTTTTATTTGAACTAGTTATATCAAAGACGAAAGATGAAACTAACTACTGAATGCGAAGCCAACAGACGACTACTGTAAATCAGTGACAAAAAAATAATGCCACAAACTTACAGCAATCGCTCTGTGCTTCGCATTCAGAAATTACCTTTATGCTTCGCCCTCGTTAAAGGGAAACAGACTTATAGTTGGATTTACTTGTAGATGCTTGATTATGTTTAACTACAACCTATTGCTAGGCTCCTGCGACGCCACTATAAATTAACCCTCTATAAACAAAGTTAATCCAGCGAGAAGATCGTTAGTCGTCATATTGCCTCTTCTATTTTATTTGTGCTAGGGTTCTCAGCACCTTTCTTTAGCCTTGATATTTTGCCTCTTTGTATTGCTTGCCGATGTAGTTTTGCCTGTCTTTGTGACTGTAGTTCAGTTAAGATTATATTTAATTTGTTTAGATGTTTTGATTTTAGACTATGTTTATTATGATAGACATAACTCCACAATGCCGCCCAATAACCTTCTTGGGCTAGATTAAAGTCATTGCGGAATTCATCTTTAATATTGGCTAGTAGTATAACATCATCAATCTGTTCGTGGTGAGTTAAATCAGTCAGCGTTAGACCTTTTAACTTTAACCAGTAACTGGTTTGTTCTGCTATTGTGTATTTCGCCATAAAGATATTTTATTTATATTGTTTTTGGTTTGCGAGGTCTATACTTCTTACCTAGATTACTACTAGGATTCTTAGCTTGACGACGCCATTGTTCCAAACGCGGAATAATTTCTACATTGTCTTTGTGCCAATGGTCTTTCTGATCGATCCTGGTCAGCACATGACTGCCTTTTTCAGTACCACGCAGGTGCCAAGATCCTTCCCAGATCTTGTTGTACTCTTCCCAACTTATGTTCCAATCTTCACCAAGTCGTCCTTGTTTGTCACGAAACTTGGCCTGTGCTTTCATACGGCTCCAACTCATGCGTTGTTCATTTTGTATGCCTGGAAAGCGTAGTAGATGATCATAGTTCCTGCCCTTGACGCGACCACCACCTTTGGGATTGGTAGCTGTCTTTGGATTAGTTAGTCCATCATTATATACTCTTTTAATTCGCTTTGGCATGATCTGCTCCTATGACATATTTCTTTGAGGTGCCCAAGTCAATGATGAAACCATCGCACTTGCCGTCACGGATATAATCCATTATCAGACTCATGCTTTTAGATGAGATGTTAGTTGATATGGGTTCTACCTCAATCATCAAGTTCCAATCTGCTGAGGTAAATTCACCTTCTACTGCTGTCTTCCAAACTGCCTGTCCTAAAAATGCTTCACTCATTCTGCTGTCTCCCTTGTTATATATATATTTATACTTATCTATATTCAGACAAATATTTTCAACAAAGAAAAAGCCCTACTTAGGGAAAAGCAGGGCTTTTGGTTACTACTCTTTCTTAGAGAATAATAAGAAATGACAAGGAATAGGATGACCTCGCCACGACTATAATACCAAGTATGACGGACTTGGTATTACATAATTATTTATTCATTTTTTTACCTTGAAATCAAAATTAGTAAATACTGTATGAAAGACTTTTTATACATCATTGTATCAATCATACTCGTACCAATTAGTTTAATCATAACCTATTCAACAGCATTAATCAGTAGTTGTTGTCTTGCAATTGGGACTATCGCAAATTACCCAATTCTATATCTATTAGGACAATGCCGTGAAACAAAAAAAATTAGAAGAAAAACTTAGTCAAGTAGCAGAATGGTGTTACCCCTGTGTAAGCCTAGACAATGCTACCGAACGAGTTATACCAACTACCGGCAATAAAAAATACAAACATAATTTTACACCTAGGCCAGACATGGGTCCGCGTATTATAAAAATATTGCCTATGGGTCCTTGTGCTTGGTGTGGAAAAGAGATTGAACAACGACAGAATATAACTAAGCAAGTTATACCAAAGCGTGGAGATGCCCCTGAGATAATTAAATGGAATTATACTTGTTATAATTGCCATCGTGTTTGGGATCCAATTACCAAACAGTTACAGCCGCCTAGTAAGTCATTACAATATAGAAATAAGAAAAAATTACCTTAGAAATGATTATATTGTATATTAAATTCTACCAATAAATCAACATCACCCATGAACCCATCTGAATAACAAAACTTTGAATATAGGGGACCTATCCTAGTTTTTAATTTAGCAACATCATTCCAGCAAAACCAGACATTATACCACTCCAGTACCGCTGATCATCCAGATATCTGTTTCTACTTTTAATAATGTAGCCAGACCATATGTGGTAATCGTACGACTTGCTGAAGTTGTATTACCTGCTAGATAAAGTGATGCACTACCCTTGGCAACAGTTAGGTTGGCTGTGCCACGATTAACCACGGTAACCTCTGTGCCAATTGGGAAAGCCACGGTGCTGTTCACTGGAATAGTCACTGTCAATGGTGCTGAGCTTGTTGAGTAGACATGTTTGCCGCTGTCAGTAAGTGCTAGGGTGACATTACCAGCTGTGACCTGTGGCTGCTCTAAATAACCAAGGCTAGTACCACCAATGGTTACTCGCTTACCTGCGGCAAGACTGATATTACCTAGGTCCATGGTAAAATTACCTGAGCCTACATCAAATATAAATGGTGGTGATACCTGGCCAGTTCCTACAATCTGGACCCTACCTTTGTTTGTTACACCGCTTGAGAAATCCAATGGCAATAAGGTTATATTAGCACCAATATTATAGAATCCTGCATCACCAAATTTTACTGCTGGCAATATTGATGGCCAATCGTAATTGGCATTAGCTGGTTTGAAGAATCCACTGGAGGCACCAGTGTTGTCTAAGATTGATACTTCAGTGACTGCCTGTCCACCAGGATTAATATTTTGGACTACTAACGGGCCAGTGCCCATAACACTGCCGCCATTTCCATTAGCGGCAATATTACCTATTATGCTGAATAGTGCTGCGTCTACACCACTACCTAGAAAAGCTGTTATACCACCAGGACTCCTAGAGCCATCACCTGCTTTGAATCCTGCTTGCACTGGTGCACTATTACCAAAATGGAAGAATGCATCTCCCCAACCAAGCCGTTGTGTGATACCAATAGCTGAATTAGCTGCAATGATGGTCTTGTTGTTGACATTTAGGTTGCCACCCAAGGTTGGTGCGGTATCAACTGAGACATTGGCGATGCCACTACCACCACCAGCGGTAGCCTGTGTTGTTCCATCTGCAAAGGTAATCCTACCACTGACACCTAGTCTGACATTGGCGATATTACCAGTGTAGGTTGGTAGATATGTGGCTACTTGGACATTGCTGTATGTGCCTGCTGGTGGATTAGTAGTTAGATATGCACCAACTTGGACATTGCTGTAAGTGCCAGCTGGTGGGTTTGCTACTAGATAAGTTGCTAGTTGTACATTACTATATGATGTAAGAGCTACACCATTGACATATACGCTTTTGCCACTATCTAAGGCAATACCATTGGCATTAATTGTTGTTCCTAACCCATTGTAGAATATATTACCATAGTTGAAGAAATATAAATCTGAAGTAAGTCCAACTGTGCCTTCTATAAAGTTTGAGCCTAGTGCAAGCCCAAGCCCAACTAAGGTAGCATCGTCATTTAATACACCTATTCTCATGAACTTAGAAGATTTCCCTTTGACCGCAATTGCACTTGCTATATTTTCCCTAGTGTTAGTATTTTCAAATCTAATAACTGTTTTGTCAATGCCATTGTCAGCAAGACTACCGGCTATGTTGGCTGTGATATTAAATCCATTAACATTTAAGTTACCACCAAGACTTGGCGTAGTATCTGCTGACACGCTGGCTATACCACTGCCACTGGATAAACCTGTGAGTTGGCTAGCATTACCAAATAGATATCTTGCTGTTAAATTGCCAGCGATTGCTACATTACTAGCTGTGACTATGCCCGTGTAGGTTGGTAGATATGTGGCTACTTGGACATTACTATAAGTGCCAGCAGGTGGGTTTGCTACTAGATAAGTTGCTACTTGTATATTTGAATATGTACCTGGCTGTGGATTTGCTACCAAATAACTTGCTACTTGTGTATTTGAATATGTTCCAGCTGGCGGATTAGTAGTTAGATAACTTGCTACTTGTACATTGCTGTAAGTTTGATTATCAACATATCCCTTCATACCGATATTAGCAGTTGAAGTACTATTGTCTATGTAACCTTTAATACCCAAATTAGCCGCGGTAATCTGATTTGATTGTATTGTGTTTGCACGATCAATATAGCCAATAATGCCAATGTTAGCAGTTGACACTGAATTGTCAACATAGCCTTTCATGCCAAGATTAGCTGTGGTAATGTTAGCATTTACATTAGCAATCTGACTGGTTATTGTCACTGATAAATTTGCATCAGCGCCAAGTGCATTTGCTAGTTCACCTAGAGTATCTAGTATTGCTGGAGCACCACCTGTGATGGTAGTGATCTGATTATCAACATAGCCCTTCATACCAGTATTGGCAGTAACAATAGCAGCAGTGACGATAGTATTACCAATCATTGTGCCTGTATAACTTGGTAGATAAGCACTTACTTGGACATTACTGTAAGTACCTGGCTGTGGGTTTGTTACCAAATAACTTGCTACTTGGACATTACTGTAAGTACCTGGCTGTGGGTTTGTTACCAAATAACTTGCTACTTGGACATTACTGTATGTTAAGCTATCAACATAACCTTTCATACCTAAATTGGCCGATGTTACTCCAGCATTAGCTACGGTAATTCTACTATCAACATAGCCCTTCATACCTATATTAGCAGTTGATGTGCTGTTGTCTACATAGCCCTTCATACCAGTATTAGCAGTAACGATAGCAGCAGTAACAATTGTATTGCCAATCATCGTGCCTGTATAACTTGGTAGATATGCCCCAACTTGGATATTGCTATATGTGCCAGCTGGAGGGTTAGTAGTTAGATATGCCCCAACTTGGATATTGCTATATGTGCCAGCTGGAGGGTTAGTAGTTAGATATGCCCCAACTTGGATATTGCTATATG
>Ga0214923_10006888_pt1 | contig 12576 bp, 13 predicted proteins | sample LL1510_MetaG_FD_177993 | JGI IMG/M metagenome (GOLD analysis project Ga0214923, IMG submission 177993) | Freshwater microbial communities from Lake Lanier, Atlanta, Georgia, United States - LL-1510 | ecosystem: Environmental > Aquatic > Freshwater > Lake | place: USA: Georgia | collected...
AAGCAAATAACTCCGGTTACAAACAAATCTAAGAACAAAAAGGCCCCATAGATTAACTGGCCAAATCCTCGCCCTTTCAAGGCGATGACTGCGGGTTCGAGTCCCGCTGGGGTCACTTCATTATGACAGACGACGATTTAAATAAATTATTTAAACTAGCGTATACTCAAGTATATTCTGGTTGGCGTGAAATGCAAGATATCATGCTTTTGGCACACGAAGAAATTAAGCGTCTTCAAACTCGTATCAAAGAACTAGAGAATAAAATAAATGCCAATCCGTAAAATTGGTTATGCGTGTATGAATCTTACTCTTAACGAAGGCGTTAAGAAGAAGAATCAAATTACCACCAGTCGCACTCTGCGTATGTCTGGTTTTAGTTTGGATCGTGTAGGTCAACTAGCCGTTCAAAATAGTAAGGATCTGGTTAAGATCATGGAGTGGAACCGTGATAACGGAATTCAAATGTTCCGTGTCAGCAGTGAAATTTTTCCATTTATGGATCATCCAGAATTGGGATACCAACTCTATAACCTAGATGAAGCCCATCAGGAGCTTATTACGGCTCATATGAGCGAGGCTGGACGTATCGCTCGGGAAGCGGGTATTCGTCTGTCGTGCCATCCTGGGCCTTATACGTGCCTTGCAAGCCCTAATAGCGCGATCGTGGTGAAGTCTGTGCGTTCACTGGAAATGCACCAACTGATTGGTAGCCTACTGGGCCATGATGACGACTTCAACATCAATATTCATGTTGGTGGTGTTTACGAAGACAAGCAGACTACCGCAGAACGATTTTGTGAAAATTTTAAGCAATTGAATCCTGCACTGAAAATGCAACTAACTTTGGAAAATGACGACAAGGAATCAATGTGGTCTCCAAAGCAACTGTATGATATGATCTACTCTGAATGTGGTATTCGACTAGTTTACGATTATCACCATCATCGATTTTGTTCTAACGAAACGGCAGATCAAGCAGTAGACATGATGTTTTCCACTTGGCCGGAAGATCAGGTTCCCAAGATTCACTATTCTGAATCTGCTCCTGGTAAGCGTCCACAGGCACATTCTGATTATATTCAATATCCTCTTCCAGAATTTAATACGAATCGTATGTACGACGTTATGCTTGAGACCAAGGCCAAGGATCTTGCTCTCAAAAAGTACTTGACAGAGCACGCGGGTGTGGTATAATGGTAGCACGACTGCCTTCCAAGCAGTAGACAAGGGTTCGATTCCCTTTACCCGCATTATGAAAAAGTTTAATACATTTAAAATTTGGATTGGTAAGAAGCTCATTAATCTAGGATTTGGTATTCTTTTAAAGATGGATGCTCGTGATTGGAATCCATCCAAGGAATGTTATCCTGGCTCAGTAAAACAGTTACGATACAATCTAGGTTCTTGGTTTGTTAAGCACGGCATCAAGTTAGAAACTAAAGGATTAAATACCGCTGGATGGCCTGGGTTTACCGACTTTAAGTACTACGACAAGAACTTTTATCTGGGAAACAAGAGCAAGAAGCGAAAGCGAAACAATGACGGACCTGACTTCAATCAATTCTTCAAGAACTGGGATGGCGAGTGAATCTCGTAACATTATTGACCACTACCATTACTGGAACCATGAAGCAATTCTTGCGGATCTTGACTCACGAGCAAACAACTTCTCTATTATTTGCAGTAACCTATACAACGACTTTAATATTGCTACTTGCATCCGGAACGCTAATGCATTTTTGGCTAAGAGAGTTTTTATCTACGGGTCTAAGCAGTATGACCGTCGTGGTACTGTTGGTACCCATCACTATGTTCGTTCTGTACACTGTGGAACGCTGGATCGGTTGGTGCAAGGACTGGACACGCTCGCAGAAGAGGTAGGACCACTGCATTTGGTTGCTATGGATAATGTGGAAAATTCCATTAGTTTGGAATCGTACCAGTGGCCAACCAATAAGCACGCGGTAATCATTCTGGGCCAAGAACAGGTTGGAGTGCCTCCAGAGCTGCTCCAGATGGCTCAGGACACCGTATACATCACTCAGTACGGGTCTGTGCGTAGCCTGAATGTAGGTACAGCAAGTGGTATTGCCATGTACGACTACTGTAAAAAGGTAGTAGTGTAAAGAATAAGGGCTCCGACCGTCACAGGTGGGAGCCCTTATTCCATTATTGAATACTCTTTACTTTTTCTTGCAGCAAGACTTCTTGGTACACTTCTTGGGTTGTGGTTTTAGGTTTAATTTAACTAGAACGGTGTTTAGTTGGGTTTTTAGCCAATCTACTATTTTCATTTAAAATCACCTTCCTTCTACCAGTATTTATTGAAAATGGAATTTCTATAGATACTTTGCATCCCCACCCGGGTGCATTATATACTATAGGAGAACATAAATGGTAGACAAACTATTAGGACTTCAAAACCAACTTCGTATGCTTCACTGGGGTACTAGCTCTTACGCCGAGCATAAAGCTTTAGGCAAGGCTTACGAGGGCTTAGACGGTCTTATAGACACATTCGTAGAAACTTACATGGGTGCACACGGTAAGAATCTACCACCAATCAAACTGGATCTCCGTCCGTACACTCTAGGAAGCCCAATGAAACTGTTAGATCAAGCAGTGCATTTTCTTTCGGTTGAACTGGAAACCCAACTGTCCGGAAATACAGATCTTTCTAATATTCGTGACGAAATGTTGGGTCTAATAAATCAAACTAAATATTTACTGACCCTGAAATAATTTCAGATCAGAAAGTAGCTTTACAGTATGACTAGATGGAATCCTTGCTGTTGTGTAATATCCAACCGTATTGGGTTTTTAATTTTAGAAAGAAGACGTCTAGGTACAGAACCAGTTTTTGGTACTCCTACTTTAAACTACTACATCAGAGAATTTAAAGGAGTTCAAGGATGGACTTCTGGTTACACTGGAGACTACGGATTAAACCAGCTTCAGTGGGGACCAACTAAAGTTTTAGGAGTTCATAAAGGAGATACTCTAGAACATCTAGGCAGTGCAAATTACTGTTCTATTATAGGTGGTGTACAAGGTTTAAGCTTTGATCACCAACTAAAAGCTACACTATTTTTACCTTCAGTATACGCTGGTGTTACAGTTGATAATAAAATTTTAAATCCAAGAACATATTTTGATAATAATAAACATCCATTTATTGATATGTCTCGATGTATTCACGGTGACAGTTTTAGTAAATTAGTAACAAATAAAAATAATTATTTGTGGAGTAAACTAATTTTAGGAGAAGACGCAGGTTCTGGTGGTGTTAATTCGTATTTAATTCCATACTTATGGTATGATGCACCTGATTGTTGTGGTTTAACTACTGCTCGTTTGTATAATGTGATAAACAGCGATCCTGAAAAAGAATCGTATCCATTAGACGTTCAATACAGCAATGCAATACCAAGTCCTAAATCCAATTCATCTTATCAAATATTTTTTACTGTTGGTAAGCAAGAAGGTGAAGTAAAAACAATTCAAGAAATACCAGTCAAAAGTGGTGCGATTACTACACCTCCCTGGCTAGATAGATCTACACTTAACACGCCAACTAATACAGCTTGGAATTATTACTGTAAAGGATTCACTACGGTTTATCCGTGTCCATTAGCAATTGGATATTGTGCTGGTGGTGTTGCATACGAAATTCGTAGAACATTCACCTGTATAAACGGATATTATAAAGGTTCTATTATAAAAAATTCAACCTATCAATTTTTACCACATCCTATAGAAGTTTATGCCATTACTCTGAAAGAATGTACCGATTTATTTACTGGGCAAAAAAAAATTGAAATATTTGATGGTCAGTTAATTAATACAAATCAATTGCAATATTTATGGCCAAGTGAACAAAAAGAATATTGTACTGATTGTTATTATTCTCCTGAAAAAATAATTTACGGTTCAACCTGCAGTAGTAGTGGTGTTCCGTGTTTACAAGATGGAGTCACCACAAACGGGTATTGGATGATGGACAATTATTATGGATACGATGGATTATTTGGTGATACTGGGCCTTGTAAATTTGAAAATCAATTTTTAGGGCCTCCGATTTATGATACTCGTTTTTTGGGTGATGTTGTTGATTACAGTACATCAAAAATAGACAATACAAATTACACTTTTAATGATCCTGATCTAGGATTTAAGTATAAATGTTTTAGAGAAGTTGGTCCAGGAACAACTACATCATCCCCAGGATTTGCTTTTTTTTGCTGTAAGGTTACACAAGAAGATATAGTCACAGACACATGTCCGGTTGATTGTGCACCATATATTAGGAGAATCACTTACAGTAAAACAGAATCAACCACAGCAACTGATACTGGTCAATGCCCAGCAAATAGATCATATACTTCTACTACTGTACTTAATTGTGGTGAAGGATGTGAGGGCACACGGGTTACACAACAAATAATAACGTATACTCCTATAGGTTCTTGTAATCCGTGTTATGATCCTCCTGTCACTTTGTGTACCGAAGGATATATTAATACAGATGGAGTGATAACTTGTGTACTATCTGGTGGACAGTGTATTATTTGCACCAACAGTAAATGTGGTTGTATTGGTGAAGATAGCGATGTTACCATATGTAGCACTAAAGGAATACCAGGAACAGGATTGATACCATTCATTGAAGATCAAACAGTTTATGATTATAACAAATACTTGTTTTACGGAGTTAGTGGTGGTACTACCCTTCCAGCATTCGATGAATATTTGGTAAATATTTTAAATGATTATAATACAAATCGAGGATATGGTAATACTTATGCTATTCCTTACAATTACTTTACTTACACAGACGGAAAAAAAATAAGAGACAATTACACTGAGCTTTTTACTTATCAAATAAAGAAACGATTAAATTACAGTGGAGTAAGTTTATCATTCAATTATCTTTCTGATGCAAATACATGGTTTATTTTTAATCCTACTAACTTGGTAACTTACACTCCAGATTATTATAAAACTTATTCTCAAGCAAACGAATTATTTAGAGATTTAGAAAAAACATATTTATTTCAAGAATATGGATTTACTGCTAATTATAATAGTGTGTCTAATCAATTTATAGGATCAAACGATTTTGATAAAATCAAATATGGAAAACCAGGAGCTCCGGGAGCAAGTGGTTTAACAATGACTAATTTGTCTTGTGATGCTTATATTGATATATTACAGTCTCAAGGCTGGGCGTGCTCTGGTTCTGGCGCATTAAAAACTTGCACAAAAGGTATAACTGGAATTACTTTTAATTGTGCTCCTACTTGCTGGGACAATATAAAAAGTGTATTTGGTTACACGTTTAGCGGATCAGAAATAAAACCAAACAATAAATCTATAGGTAATACTTATAGTTGGGGATGGACTGCAGGATTTGTCAGAACTAGCGTGGTTGGTGCCACCTCTTCTGTTTTGGATTACGTTTCCACTTTGGATTATCTAAATGGATTAACGTATCCTTGCGTATTAAATCAACCGTATTCATATGGATTCTTCCGAACTATGCGAGACATTTACGGTGTAACATTTTAAATATTTTATTGTGATGAACACCTATATAATATACAATGGTATTATATTTTGATGAAGAAACGCAAAACGATTTTTGCCGAGAGATAGAAAAATATGTGGAAGAATGGTCGGTGTCTTACATAGATGCTGTTGTGACTTTATGCGAATCCAAAGATATTCCTATAGAAAGCATGGCAAAAGTTCTTTCTAAACCAATTTTAGAAAAAATACAACAAGAAGGTGAAAATTTAAATTTTCTCCCAAAATCATCAAAATTACCAATTTGATTTGACTTACCGTTTATTCGGTGTATACTTTTATATTAAAGGAGATTTATAATGGGATTTAAAGATCTAAAGAAGAATTCTACGTCAATGGCCTCCAAGCTTCAAGAAGAACTGGAGAAGAGCAACAAATCTAACGATTACAAGGACGACCGATTTTGGCGTCCTACTCTGGACTCTGCTAGTAATGGATATGCAGTTATTCGATTCCTTCCAGCAGTGGAAAGCGAAGACATTCCATGGGTTAAGCTGTACTCTCACGCATTTAAGGGAAAGAGTGGATGGTTTATTCACAACTGCCCAACAACTCTAGGTGAGAAGTGCCCAGTTTGTGAAGCAAACTCTGAGCTATGGAATAGTGGTACTGAAAGCGATAAGCGTATTGCTCGTGATCGTAAGCGTAAGCTTAATTATGTGTCTAATATTCTTGTTGTGGAAGATCCTGCTGCTCCTCAAAACAAGGGTAAGGTATTTCTGTTTAAGTACGGCAAGAAGATTTTTGAGAAGATTCAAGAACAAATGAACCCAGAGTTTGAAGACGAGAATGCAGTAAATCCATTTGACTTCTGGAAGGGTGCCAACTTCAAGCTAAAGATTCGTAAGGTTGAAGGTTATGTCAACTACGATAAGTCTGAATTCAGTGCAGCTTCAGAACTGCTTGACGGTGATGACGCAAAGCTTGAGGCTCTATGGAAGAAGCAATACGCTCTCAAGGAGTTTGTGAATCCCAAGGAGTTCAAGAGTTACGCAGAACTCAAGGTAAAGCTGGTAGACGCTCTGGGAGGCGATGTTCGTGGTGAAGCCTCCGAAGAGGATACTATTGAAAATGAAGCACCTGCTCGCCCTTCACGAAAGCCCACTCCCAAGACGGAAGTGGATGAGGATGTAGATGTTGAAAGTTACCTGAAGTCTCTAGGAGACGAATAAAAAAGGCCCCGAAAGGGGCCTTTTCTTTTATCCCATATACTGTCTCCACGGAGGAAGAGTTTGATATTGTGTTTTTATTGCCAGTAAATAATCAGGTGTTACTTGTGTTATATTTGTGGTGTTTGTGGTGTTATTGTTAACTGAAGTTCCTCCACCGCCATTAGAATTATTTTCTTCCACATTAGGAACACTTTGATTTTCTAATGCACTTAGTTTATCTTGTTTATCTTTAATATCTGAAATGCTTCTTAATCCTTCTTCGGCAGACACTGACTGAGAAGGTTTAAATAATTCACTGGTGTCTAATGGTAATCTTTGTTGTTGGTTTTGTTCTATTATAGGATTAATATTAGATTCTTTTTGAGAAAGCAATTCTTCGTAAATTTTACTTAATAAATTTTCTGTTTGATTGGTTTCTGGAATAATATTAGATTCATCAATAAATGATCTTGCAGTTTTATTCTCCACAGGGCGTATATCTGGCACTGGTTGCTTAAAGAACCCTTCATCATTTACTTTTTGTGGAAGTTCTTCGGCTACTACTTTACTATTATTTAAAAATGCTTGTAGTTTTTCGCTTGGTTTTATGTTATCGTTTAATTCTGCCATTTTTGCTTTCTAATTTAGAGAGTAGTAGAATTATTCATTCTTTGGCGTTTTTCGTTTAGTTCTGTTCTGATTTGCTCTAAATATACTGTTCTTTCCCAAGGAATCATATTTTCTATTTCATTTAATGAATATTTATGGTTATATTTCATTTCAAAGTTTTGCTGATAAAATAATTGCAAACTTAAATAATCAAAAAAAAAATTTATGTAATTGAAAAGGCCCTTTATTTGTATTTCTCGTTCTTTTTTGTCTGATGTTTGATACTTTGTTTCAATTTGAAGTAATGGTAAAGTATCAAAATATTCTATAACCTTTTTAAATTGATGGGACGTTAAATTTTGAACAAATTCGGTTGTTTCGTTTTCTGATAACTCTGAACATTCAACAATTTCTTTTTCATTTTGTATTTGTTTGATACAAGATCCTATAAACTTATACAACTCTTCTGAGGAAGATGTGTAATTTGGGTAATTAAGAAAAGTTTGAATTGTTGGTTCTTTAAACACTAACAATAGATTATCACTCAATTTAATTTTATTATTATTTTTAATGTTGTTTTTTAACACAACATCTTTTGTTAAATTTATTTTTATTTTAACTTCTTCTTTTGTTTCTGGACATGTTATTTTAAATTGTTCTATTTCTCCAATAGATTTAGATCGCAGCAGTAAAAACATGTGTTCAAAATCCCAGATAGAAAGAGTTTTTACAGTAATATCTTCAAAACAAACCCCAATAACGTTCATTAAAGTTTTAATAATTGTTTGTTTATTTCCTGAATTTTTTGCAATAAGAATTGCTTTTTCTTCAGAAACTGTCATTGGCCTAAAACAAACATTTTTGCCGGAAGCTAACGGCTCACAATATTGTGGCAACGATGATAATAAAAGATCCTTTAATGCCATATTTTAGTTAGTTTGGTTAAGATTTGTAATAGTGTAATATCTGTAATTCATATCAACAGTTAATGTTAAATAACTGTTAGGAGCATCATTCATCATTTGAGTTGGTAATATAGTACTTGGCCAAGCACCGTATAATGTAAACGTTTTGTTTATATTGTTATTAACATCAAGTGGTTGTATAGTAATTTTTCCTGTTATTTTTTGATAATATTCTAAAAATTGTGATCCTTTTCCGTTTCTATTTGTTCCTTTGTCAATAAACATTAAATCTATCCATTTATCAAAAAATTCTCTGGTATTCCAATTTTTGTCTACGATAAAATCTATAATAAATCTGTTATCGTACTCTCGTTTTACTGGAATATCTATCAGACTGGCGGACGGAGACATACTATCTGAAAAATAGTTTATAACCTGTCCGGGTATTTGAACCATGGTGGCAAATAAGGGGGGAATTACAAACCCTGATGTTGTTATGTCGGTTGGTGGATCTATCAAAACTTTAAACCGATTTGTTTGTTGAAATCCAGATGATTTTTGAAAAAAATTTAATAAAGTGGAAACATCTGAATTATCTAATTGATTTCTGTCTGGCATTATTTTCCTTTAAATAGGTTTTCTTCGGTTAAAATTTTAAATTGCCATCCTCTTTCATCACAAAATTGTTTTGCTGCCTGCCATTTACAAGTATTTATTTCAAAAGTTATACATTCATTTAAATACGCTTTTTTGTTTTTTCTAGGAGCAGGTTTTGCTGTTTGTTTTTTAGGTTTGATTTCCACAACAAAAGTCTCTATAGTAGAATCATCCTTTTTTGCTTCAAACAAAAAATCAGGATAGTAATGGTGTACCTGTTTATCTATGGAAGATAAATATGGAATTTTTAATTCTTCGCTAGACCAACGTATTATATTTTTGTTTTTATCTAAATATTTACAAAAACTGCGTTCCCAATTAGAACGGCATATTATATTATCACTATTACCAACGTATTTGTTTGGCGTTTCTGGTTTATATTTAGTTTTATATGCCATAAATTTCAATATATATTTATAGAAAATATAAAACTATGGCAAAGACAACACTACAATTTCCCCCAGATAATGATCCGTTTGAGACAGAAGTGCCATTTTGGATGTCTTTTAAAGCAGCAAATTACAGCACATTTGCTAGAACACGAACACTACCTGTTATTAAATCTAACGCTTACGTTGAAATACGTGTTCCTTTTCCTAAAGCCATGGCAACGTTAAACAGCCAAAATTATCAAGCTGGCGGTTCATTAAACGTACAAGCCATAGAAATAGGTGGAGTTTCCGGAGTTATGGAGTCTTTTAAACGAGAGATTTCAGCAAAACAAGAACTTGCAAGTAGCTTTTTTAGTGGCGGTGGTGTTATTCGATTTGATCATATGGAAACCATCTTACAGCCTGGTGCAAGACGGACTCATAATTTTATTATAGATATGATTGCTAAAACTCCAGAACAAGCCACTGTAGCAAACCAAATAGCTTTAGCATTTCAAGCAAACGTGTTTCCTGTGGCGAACACTGCTTCTATTTTGACCATGCTTCATCCTCCATTATGGTCGATAGAAGCTATTGGTAATCTTGTGAATATAGATGATATTGCACGTTACTGGGATGGTGCACCATTAGTGTCGGTATTAAGAACGGTCGATGTTAATAGAGCTCCCATTTTAAATACTGGATTTATTACATCAGATTACAAACCATTAGCAATTAATATTAAATTGTCTTTTATTGAATTAGAACCTGCCATGCAAGTAGGTGATGGTAGTACTCGTATATTTTCAAGATCCGATAGAATTGTAGAGCAAGGTGGATACGGTGGCAGTGTAATTGTAGAAGTATAAAAATGATACAATTTTTTCCTAAAATAAATTATAATTTAACTGGTCAAACTTTAAGTTTTACTGATATATTTAAAACCATAGTTGTTAGTTTTTCTAATCCTGCAGCATTAGCCACAACCACCAGTTTGGTTGGAGAGCGGGCCGATCAATTGTCATACAGATTGTATAATACTCCAGCATATTATTGGTCATTATTTTTAACTAATGGGATAAAAAATCCGTTAACTGATTGGGGATTATCAGAAGAAGCGTACACTAAAAAAATAGAAGCAGAATACGAAGGATTTTCTTATCAATTTGCAAACAATTCAAAATATCTTCCACCAACTGACACTCAATCGTATTATAATACAAATTTAGACAGTTACACTGGAGTTAGTTTAGATAATATTTTAAGCGGTGATTTAATTATTGTGGAAAACGGAGAAGGGTCTTATTGTATAACCTGTTTGGGTGCAGGAGTTGTTGTTGCTTCTAGTAGTTGCGGTTCTCCACATTTTGGCCAATCGATCATACCAGACGATTTTGATGCACAAAAACAAGTAATGCAAGTTTCTGCTGGATCTTTTTTTACTGCATGCTTAGACACTTCTGGAAAAATATACGCTTGGGGTAAAGATATAGGTCTTGGTACTAATGTTCCCAGTACTACACGCAGTATTACTGGATTGTGTACTGTAGATGTGACCGGATATACTTATATCCAAGCAACAGGAAACAGAATAATTGGAATTAATGATACTAGTTTAATTGATTGTTATGGCGAATGTAATGATTACAACAGCTATTATGGGCTTGAAAGTGTATTTAAAACTTCTTGGACTGCTGGTTTATGTGGTGGAATAGGAATATTAGATCTTTCCGGAGGATTAGTTGGATATGGCAATATTGGTTCAATAATACCAACAGGACCAGGTGGCGTAACATTATATGATATAGATTGTGGATACGACTTTTGTGTTGGAATAAAAGGTTCAGATCGTGGGTTGAGTGCTTGGGGCGGAACCACATACGGTGAACGAGATATTCCTCAAGGAGTTACAGGATTTATTGCAGTATCTGCTGGTTATAAACACGCTCTAGCACTAAAATCTGATGGTACGGTATATGCTTGGGGATTGAGTGCAGACGGTCAGACCACAGTTCCGTCAGGAAAATACACTAAAATATCAGCAGGTAGATATCATTCTGCTGCAATAAACACGGATGGCGAACTTGTTGTTTGGGGTAAAATTTTAAAGTATGGAGATGCTGAATGTGCTGGCGCAACACTGCAAAAAGTAACACCAACAGCAATTAGTGGAACTTATTCCATGTTAGATTCTGGTTACGAACATATAGTCGCAAAAAGCTCTGGAGCAGTCAAAAAATATATTGGTGTTGTGAATTCTGTTGATACTGTATTTAAAAAAATAAATGCAAAACCATATATTTTTCCAGACGTTAATCCAATATCAGTAGGAAATCCAACCATAGATCCATCAGGAACTGTTGTGTCTATTTGGAGATATAATACAGAAACTTCACAATACGAAGAAGTAAAAACTATACAAAATAAACTGTTAACAATACAAAAATATCTGGACGCTGTTTTATACGTTCAGATGGCAGGAATAGTACTAGATCCCAGTATAAACAAAAATTGGAATGCTTACTTACAAAATTATCAAGATTCAAATAATCAAGAAGGGTATATTACATTAAGAAAACAATTAATGGATGAAAACGCATATAACACACAACAAATAAAGTATTTAACTAAAGATGGTGTGCAAAATTTAGAAAAAATTATTAATAATACTTTAAATGATACAACAGTAACAAGCACAACAACTAATATCTTATGATAACTTCTGATCCTGTTAATTTTCCAAACGTAAATATTATTTCTATACAACTTGCAAAATATTCTGGCAAGTGGTACGAAATATTTAGCCAAATTGGTGCAGCAACAGACAGTTATATTTCATTTGATGAAATTATTATAGAAGAAAATATGTTTGGTGGTTCTGTATTAGGTAGTATTAGTTTTTATGATTCTTCACAACTAATAGAACAATTTAATGCCAGTTCTTTTGATTCCATAATTTTTAAAATAGATACAGCAACTTATAAATTTAGAATTTTAGATATACAGCCGTCTACAGATTTGGCAACCAAAGAAATTCACGGTCCAGCAGGACAAGCTATTTTTACAACAATAAGATTTACTTCTGATGAATTTTTATATAGAAATTTTGATGTGCAACCTTTAGCTAATTTTATTGGTAAAATTTCTAAATATAATGCTAATTCTAGTGGAAATGCCGCAACATCAAACAACGAAAACACGGGAAAAACAGACGGCGGAAATTCTTCAACAAGTGATTCCAACTCCATAGACGAATCTGGTGGTTTAAGTTTAGTTCAACCAGAAGACGAAGCA
>Ga0214923_10006889_pt1 | contig 12575 bp, 9 predicted proteins | sample LL1510_MetaG_FD_177993 | JGI IMG/M metagenome (GOLD analysis project Ga0214923, IMG submission 177993) | Freshwater microbial communities from Lake Lanier, Atlanta, Georgia, United States - LL-1510 | ecosystem: Environmental > Aquatic > Freshwater > Lake | place: USA: Georgia | collected 2015-10-15
GCCATCCAGCCCGGCAGCGTCAGCCGGCGCCAGGCCGGTACGCCGTATTCAAAACGCGTTAGGCCCGGAGGGCCGGGTGATCACCAGCGGGCGGAGGCCCGCCAAGGGAATTTCGGCAGGATGCCGAGAATTCCCGTGAACTCAGTCCAGCCAGTCCTGCTCCGCGAGCCGTTCGGGCGTGTACGTGTCTGTCACGTAGCTGATGTCCTTCGAGATCAGTGACTCGACTTCGAGCTTGAAGCCGTTCTTGAGCATCGTCTCGATCTCCTTCTGCCAGGCCTTCTTGCCCGCGAACCACGGGTAGGCCGCGATCTGCTTCGCCCGCTTGATGTCGGTGTCGTTGAGGGCGATCTGCACGCTCTGCGAGAGCTTGCAGCGGTCGTAGTCGCGGGAGCGGATGCCGAGGAAGCGGGCCTCCGGAATGGCCATTCGCTTCGATTCGTAGGCGAGGTTGATCGAGCCCTGCTTGAGCACGGAGTAGATGTAGTAGCCCCAGGGGTCGTTGTCGAGCAGGCAGTAGACCGGCAATTTGAGTTCATTGTGGAGCCGGTAGAGCATCCGCCGCACGCCGCGGGGCGGCTGGCCGCCGCCGTGGGTGAGCAGGCAGGAATGCTTCCGCCAGAACTTGTCTTCGTTGAACCGGCGCCAGACCGTGTCTTTTTCAACGTGCAGGATGAACTTCGCGTCGCACGCCTTGAACTTCACGACGTCGGCTTCGACGATCGACGGGATCGAGTAGCCGCCGGAGCCCATCCGGGAGCAGTCGATTTCGTCGCCCGAGTCGACGAGCGTGATCGGCCCCACCATGCCGCCTCGGTTGCTCGCGTAGACGTGCAGTTCTTCCCGGAGGCTCTCGAGCGTCACCTCGAGATCTTCGATGATCGGATCACACTCCTCCTGCGTGGCGAAGGTTTCCTCACGCGTGCCTTCGATCGTATGCTTGAGGAGGTAGTAGAGACCTCGGATGCTCGTGGTCTTTTGCTGGTCGATGAGGGCCTTGCAGCCCGTGGCGACGAGCAGCGTCTGCATATAGCTCTTCGCCTGCGAGAGGTTGAAGAGCTGGCGGCGGTTCGTCTGGCCGCCCATCTCGATGATCTTCCGCGACTTGTTGAAGCGGACGTTCGAGAGGCTGCGGGTCGGGATATCGAGATGGGGGTCGCGGCGCTTCTCGGCGGCGGCCGCCACTTCGTCGGCAAGGTCGACGATCAGCCGCAAGGTCTTGAGGTCGATCGGTGGGAGCTTGCCAGTCGCCGTCTTCGGGGCCCGCTTCGTCTTCGTCGCCATGGATCGTCCATCGGGTATGGAGTGCCGGACACGCCGGCATCGTACCCTCGCGTCCAGACGGAGGCTAACAGCGGACGTCGTCGGCGCGGCCCACGGCCTTCATCCGGCGGAGGAAGTGCGGGCCCTCGACTGGCAACGCCGACGATTGTTCCGCCGCCTGGGCCGGCTTCTGCGTCTGCGGTGCCCGGAAGAACTCGGCGATCCGGCCCACGACGGTCCGCTGTTCCGCCGGCTCCAGCTCCGGGAAGATCGGCAGGGCGAGGGTCTCTGCGGCCGCGCGTTCGGTGTGCGGCAGGTCGCCCGCGGCCCAGCCCAGATGCGCGAAGCACTGCTGAAGGTGGAGCGGCACGGGGTAGTAGATTTCCGTGCCCACTTTGCAGGCCGTGAGGTGCGCCCGCAGTGCGTCGCGTTGGCCATCGGCCACACGGATCACGAACTGATTCCACACGTGGCGGCCCCGCGATTCGTCGGTGGGCACGGTGACGCGTCCGTCGAGGTCGTAGTGGGAAAACAGCTCCATGTACCGCGCGGCATTGGCCTGCCTGGCCGAGGTCCAGGCATCCAGGTGCGGCAGCTTGACCCGCAAAATGGCGGCCTGCAGGGAGTCGAGCCGGCTGTTGATTCCGACCACCTGGTGGTAGTACCGCGGTTCCATGCCGTGGACGCGGAGCAGCTTCAGCTTCGCGGCGAGATCGTCGCGGGTGGTCGTGAGGAAGCCGCCGTCGCCGGCCCCGCCGAGATTCTTCGTCGGATAAAAACTGAAACAGCCGACGTCGCCGAGCGCTCCCGAGCAGCGGCCGTGCCACGTCGACAGGATCGATTGGGCGGCGTCCTCGACGATCGGCAGTCCGGCGCGGGTCGCGATCGGCAGCAGTGCGTCCATGTCGGCGGTCCGACCGAAAAGATGCACCGGCACGATGGCCCGCGTCCGACGGCTGATCTTGCGCTCCACATCGGCGGGATCGACGAGGTAGGTGAGCGGATCGATATCGGCGAAAATCGGCACCGCCCCCAGTCGCGTGACGGCGCTGGCCGTCGCGAAAAACGTGTAGCTCGGCAGGATCACCTCGTCGCCCGGGGCGATGTCGAGGGCCATCAGGGCGAGCAGGAGCGCATCGCTGCCGGATGCGCAGGAGATCGCGTGCGGCACACCGAGCGCACGCGCCAGTTCCGCCTCCAGATCGGCCACGTCGGGCCCCAGCACGAAGCGGCCGGAGTCGCATACGCGATCGATGGCGGCCCGGATCTCCTCACGCAACACGGCGTACTGCCGGTCGAGGGCGAGCAGCCCCACGGCGGGCAACAGTCCGCCCGCTTCCGGGCTGTCGTCGGCGGCGTTGGAATGCTTCGCGGAGGCGCTGGAGAGCGGTCGTTCGGACGCGGGGCGGATCATGACGGCGTGGTCTCCGGGGCGTGGTCGGCAGGGTGACGCCACGCAGTCGAGCCTGCCGCGCGTGCCGCCAACGTTGACGAGATCGTCACGACCGTTCCATCCGCTCCAGTCATTTGTCCGCTTCCTCGGATTCGTGTTCTGGCGGCCATCCGGGCCGCGAGACGCACAGAAAGCGGGGAATAGGGGAGGTTTTGGCGGCCCGTCAATGCCAAGCTTGTGCGGCCCCGGCGGCAGCCTTGTGAGGTCGGCCGCGGGGTGGGTTGGGAGGGCTGGGCGACGTGAAACCGGGGCCGGGGAACTGGCAAAGTTTGACAGCCTCCTGTTTCGCACCCTAGATTTCGGCCTTCCAGGAGCCCTGCGGCCGACAGGCATCGCCATGTCGGCCGACGGCAGAAAGGTGGAGTTCGGCGTTGCAGCGGGGGCCTCGGAGGCCCGGCAAGGCCAGTCGGATGGCACCCACAGCGGTCATCGATCTGGGACAGATCGCCCAGCGTCTGGGGCTTCCCCCCGCCGGCGTCGTGGCCGCGGTGCAGTTGCTCGACGACGGCAACACCGTGCCGTTCATCACGCGCTACCGGCGCGATCAGACCGGCGGCCTCGACGAGGTGGATGTCCGCAGGATCGCCGATGCGATTCTCAAGGCTCGCCAGCTCGCTGATCGCAAGCAGACGATCCTGAGGACGATCCAAGGGCAGGGAAAGCTCACTCCCGAACTGGCAGCCCGCATCGAGTCGGCTTCCAGTCCGAAGCAGCTCGAGGATCTCTACCTTCCGTTCAAGCCCCGCAAGCTGTCGCTCGCCGAGGTCGCCCGCCAGCGTCGGCTGGAGCCCCTGGCCCGCGAGATCCTCGCCGCGGATCCGCTCGCCGCCGATCTCGACAATCGGGCGGCCGATTTCATCGACCTGGACGGTCAGGTGGCCACCGCCGCCGACGCCCTCCTCGGCGTCGGCCACATCATCGCGGACGACTTCAGCGAACGGGCCGACCTGCGGCAGCGGCTGCGCGACATCTTGGCGCGGAAGGCGCATCTCACGAGCCAGCGTGTCGAGAGCGAGGGGAAGGCGCTGTCGAAAGATGAAAAGCACTTCCGCGACTACTTCAAGTATTCCGAACACGTGGAGCGGGTGCCGCCGCACCGGGCGCTCGCCATCAATCGCGGCGAGCGGGCGAAACTGCTCAAGGTGCGGATCGATGGGCCAGCGGATGAGATGCAGGCAGTCGCCGAAGAGATGCTCGTGCCCCCAGGGCACCCGCATGCGGAGTTTCTGCGCGGATGCATCCGCGACGCCTTGGCGCGGCTGGTGCTTCCCAGCCTGGAGCGGGAAATCCGCCGCGAGATCACCGAATTCTGCGAGTCGCACGCCGTCGAGGTATTCGCCCGCAACCTGCGGAACCTCCTTCTCCAGGCGCCCGTGGCCGGGCGTCGTGTCCTGGCGCTCGATCCCGGCTTCAAGAGCGGCTGCAAGGCGGTCGTGATCGATGAATGCGGGAATCCGCTGGAGCACGCGGTGCTGCACATCATCGGCCAGAAGGAGAAGCGCGAGACGGCGGCCCGCAGAATCGTCGAGATGGTGAAGACCCACGCTTGTACGGTCATCGCGGTGGGGAACGGCACGGCCGGTCGCGATACCGAAACCGTGGTGGCGGAGCTCGTCGGCGGCGAGCTCAAGGAGCTCGACGTGGGCTACGTGATCGTCAACGAGGCTGGCGCGAGCGTCTATTCCACGAGCGCGTATGCCCGGGAGGAGTTTCCCGCGCACGAGGCCGCGGTGCGCGGGGCGATCTCCATCGGCCGGCGGCTGCAGGATCCGCTTTCGGAGCTGGTGAAGATCGAGCCGGCAAATATCGGTGTGGGGCTCTATCAGCACGACGTCAAGGCTCGGCATCTGCATGCCTCGCTCGATGCCGTCGTCGAGAGTTGCGTGAACTACGTCGGCGTCGACGTCAACACTGCGAGCCCGGCCCTGCTGCGGTACGTCTCCGGCCTCAATCAGACGACGGCCCGCGGTCTGCACGAGTGGCGGGCGAAAAACGGGCCCTTCGTGTCGCGGCAGCAGTTCCTCGAGGTGCCCGGGTTCGGTGAAACCGCCTTCGTTCAGGCCGTGGGCTTCCTGAAGATCACCGGCGGCACCAACCCGCTCGATTCCACGTGGATCCACCCGGAGAGCTACGCCGTGGCCGAACAGGTGCTCGCGCGGCTCGGTGGTACGCCCGAAGATCTCATGAACCGCCCGCAGGCTGCGGCCCTCGCCGGGAAGGCGGCAGAGCTCGACCTGCCGGCATTGGCGGCGGAACTGGGCGTGGGCCGCCTGCTCCTCGCCGACATCATCGAGCAGTTGGCACGGCCTGGCCGCGACCCCCGCGAGGATCTGCCGAAACCCTTCTTCAAGAAGGGGGTTCTCAAGCTCGAGGACTTGGAAGTGGGCATGGAGCTCATGGGGTCGGTGCTCAACGTCGTCGACTTCGGCGCCTTCGTGGACATCGGCCTCCACGACAGCGGGCTCGTCCACATCAGCCAGCTTTCCAGCCGCTACGTTCGCGACCCGCACGACGTTGTCACCGTGGGCCAGATCGTGAAGGTCTGGGTGCTCGAGATCGACAAGGCCAGGCGACGGGTCGCCCTCACGATGATCGAGCCGGGCAGCGGTCGGCAGCCGCCCGCGCGGCGCGACGGCCGACACGAGAAGCAGGACAAGCGGCCGCCCGCCGAGCAGGCGGCGCAGGCTCGTCCACCCAAGCCGCCGCGCCAACGGGAGCAGCGCCGGGCCGTGCGCGAGCCCCAGGTGCGCACGTATGTCGCCAAGCCTGCGAAGAAACCGGCCAAACCGCTCACCGAGGCGATGCGGCAGGGCAAGGAGCCGCTGCGGACATTCGGCGACCTCAAGCAATTTTTCGAGAAACGCGACGCGGGCGACGGCGCCAACGCCGACGGCTAGCGCGACGTCCGGGCGCATGGCGTTGCCCGGGGGCCGGCGGCGGCACGAAGGCGAGCGGGACGCTCGCCCCACGGCCTATCGCTCGCGGAACGTGATCCGGCCCTTGGTGAGGTCGTACGGGGAGAGTTCGACCTTCACTTTGTCGCCCGGGACGATGCGGATGAAGTTCTTTCGCATCTTGCCGGCGACGTGGGCGTTCACGATGTGGCCGCCGGTGATTTGCACGCGAAACCGCGTGTTGGCGAGGGCCTGGGTGACGACCCCTTCCACTTCGAGTGCTTGTTCTTTTTCCGCCATGAGTGCCTGGATGCGAGGACCAGCTGCGAGGATCCGACGCCGAGGATCGTATCTCGGCGGCTACGGCCCGTCCAGCGGGTGTCACTCGTCGCCGGCAGCCTGAGGCGCCGATCCCGACGCCTTCCACTTGAGATAGGCGTCGAGGAACCCGTCGAGATTGCCGTCGAGCACGCTCTGGAAGTTGCCCACGTAGTGCCCGGTGCGCTGGTCCTTGACCCGCTGGTCGGGATGGAGGAAATAGTTGCGGATCTGCGAGCCGAAGCCGGTCTTCGGCTGCTGCTTGTAGCGGGCGAGCTGCTCGGCCTCGCGCCTCTCCTCCTCGACCCGGGCGATCCGGGCCCGGAGCATCTTGATGGCCGTGGCCCGATTCTTGTGCTGGCTGCGCTCGCTCTGGCACTGCACCACGATGCCGGTGGGGAAGTGCGTCAGCCGGATGGCGCTCGACGTCTTGTTCACGTGCTGGCCGCCGGCGCCGCTCGCGCGGAACACGTCCTCACGGATGTCCTCGTCGTTGAGCTCCACGTCGGTGTCGTCGTCGGCGATCTCCGGCGAGACGTCGACGGCCGCGAAGCTCGTCTGCCGCTTCCCTTCGGCGTTGAACGGGCTGATGCGGACGAGGCGATGGATCCCCGTCTCCCCCTTGAGATAGCCATAGGCGAATGGCCCGCGAATGGCGACGGTGGCGCTCTGGATGCCGGCCACGGCGTCGTCCTGCCGGTCGAGCAGTTCCACGGCGTAATCGTGCTTCGAGGCCCAGGCGGAATACATCCGCAGGAGCATCTCGGCCCAGTCGTTGGCATCGGTGCCGCCGTCCCGGGCGTTGATCGACACGAGCGCGTCGGAGGCGTCGTGGGGGCCCGAAAGCAGCGAGGTGAGCTCCAGGGCATCGACGAGTTTTTCGAGCCTGTCCGCCTCCTGGGCCAGCTCCCCTTCGAGTGCCTGATCTTCGCGGGCGAGCTCCTCGAGCGCCTCGAGATCGTTCCCCACGGCAAGCGCCTCCTCGAGCGGCTTGAGCACGGAATTGACGCTTTTCAACTCGGCGACGGTGGCCTGGGCCTTCTCGTTGTTGTCCCAGAAGCCAGGCCGGCCCATCGCCTCCTCGATCCGCGCGGCAGACTGCTTGCGGCCGCCCCAGTCAAAGAGAGTCTCGAAGCTGAAGGAGGCGGGCACGAATCGCGGCGGCGCGGTTGAAGAGTGCGGTATCCATGTCTCCGATTCTACGACCGCGCGCCGCGGTGGAGAAGCCGGGCGTGCGACGCTGCCGTCATTCGCCCCACACGACGATCACTTTCTCGCCTTCGTGTTGAACGTATCGACCGAGGCAAACGCCGCGGCGAGCGCAGCCTGCGAGAGTCCGTCGTCGTCCACGATCAGCCCCGTGGCCCGGCTGGCTGTCGCCGAGAGTGTGGCATTCGTGCCTTTCGAGAGCGTGATGAAGAACTGTTCGTTGCCTTCCCGAATCCGATCCGCAAGCACCCACACGCCGATGGTGGCCGCGCGCTGCCCGGCACTGATCGTCACCGTGCCGCCGCCTGCCGCGTAGTCGCGGCCAGCGATCGCCGAGCCGTTGGCCGTGTCCCAGCGGAAGGAGACGGGCTGCGGAGTGGCTGCAGACAGGGAGACCGTGAACGAGAGGAGCCTCCGCCCGACGTGGCCCTCGAGCGTGGCCGCGGAGGCGATGGAGAGTACGGGCAGGACAGGGGGGGGCGTCGGCGTCGCCCACAGCGTGCCCGTCGCGGCGGCGACGACGGCGTTGTAGCGATGGGCGCCCGCCAGAGGCTCATCCATCCGGTGGAGTTTCGCGAAGTCGCCCCACGACGATGCCCCCGCCTGTCCCGTGAACTGGAAGTCGAGGAACAGGTCCATGCCGGTGGCATCGAGCGCCTGGAGATACTCGCGATAGATGTCGCCCATGCGCGGGTCGTTGACGGCCCGGTAAAAAGCGTCTTGATAGGGAGCGCTGCGGCCGTCCATGTGGGGCCCGCCCTCGTAGGCCACGAGTTGGATGTCGCGGCCGAGCCGCGTCGACCAGGTGTCGGCGAGTGTTTGATGGGTGCGGGCCCAGGCCACCGCCGTCCCGACTGCTGCGCGGGTGTCGGCGAGGATCGTGTCGACGGACGTGGCCGCTGTGTAGGTCGCCCGCTTCGTGTCATCGGGGCTGAAGTAGGGCGCGATCGCGAGCGCGTCGAACGAGCCGCCCATGCTCTCGACGACGCGATTCGTCACCCAGTCGTTGGCCGCCCAGCCGCCCGCCACCCGTACGAGCCGCGCCGTCTGCCCCGCGAACACGCCGCTCCAGATGTCGAGATCGCGCTTCGCCTCGCGGCCGGCCACCTGCCAGTTGTCGAGGCCGGCGTTCTGCGGCAGCCGCGTCTGGTCCATCACCCACTGCGATGCTTCGAAGCCCCAGCCGAAATTCCAGATCTCGTTCGACCATTCGACATACACCGTGCGGCCCGGCTCGAGGTGGTCGCGGACGTACGTGGCGAAGTTTCGCACGAACGTGTCGTCAGCCATGTGGGGCATGTTGAACCACGGGTCGGCGTCGAGGTCGTTGGCGAGCTGCACCATGTATTCCAGCGACATACCGTTGGCGAGCGGTTCGCTGGGAGATCCCGCGGCGCCTGAACCCTGGCGGATGTCGCTCGCGTCGCGGCGATCGGCCCACGTGCGGATGTCCGACGTGTTCGTCTCCTGCATGCCCATGAAGCGGAGCGTGCCGAACGGCGCGAGCCGCTGCCGAAAGAGCGGATGAAACGGCGAGAACGTGGCCCCGGGCTGCCAGCGCTGGCCGGCGAATCGCTGGCCGCCGTAGTCGGGCATCCAGACGTCGAAATTCCGCACGGGATCGGCGGGGCTCGTCTCCTCGACCCGCATGAGGATGCCGTTGTCGCTGGGGGCGACCTGGAGGTCGGCGAACGACCGGCCGGCGGTCGTCCGGCCAGTGGCGACCACCGTGGCATCGAATCCGAACGTCACTCTGCCCGTGCCGTCCCACTCGGCCCGATACACGCCAGCCGGATGAGCGCCGCCCGTGTCGCGGAACATCAGCGTGGCGGCCATCTGGCGGATCGTCTGGCCGGCTGCGTTCACGCGGCTCGTGAGCACCGTCGGGTTGCCGTCGGCATCGACTCGGATGGGGTTGGTGGCGCCCACGTCCCACGTCGTCTCCCACGTGGCGGTGTTGAACTCCTGGGCGATCCAGCCGCGGGATGCGTTGAACGCATCGGTGAACGTCCAGGCGGGCGACCAATCGACGACATTCTCCAGGTTCATTCCGATCCGCATGTGGCCGCCATCGGCCGCCGCCATGGCGCGCGGCTCCAACTCCTCGACCCCGCAGAGAGGGCGATCCATGATGGGAGATTCCTGTGCTCCGCCCCTGACAGCCCCGATTATAGGCGCTCGACCCGGCTGCCGGGCAACCGGCGCACCAGCCGCCGCATTTCGAGGACGCTGACGGCGGACAGCGTCTGCGACGCGGACAGCTCCGTCGCATCGACGATTTCGTCGACCGTGGCGCCCGCGGTGCCCACCGCAGCGAGCACGCTCCGCTCGAGGTCGCTCAGCTGCAGTTCGGCCGGATGGCTCACTGGCGTGCCGGCGGCCGTCGTGGCAGTTTCGAACAGCGGGCCGAATTCCGCCAGGATGTCGTCGATGCCTCCCACGAGCGTGGCGCCGTCGCGGATCAGGGCGTGGCAGCCGCGCGACATGCGGGAATCGATCGGCCCGGGCACCGCGAACACCTCTCGGCCCTGCTCCGCGGCGAGCCGGGCCGTGATCAAAGCACCCGACCGGTCGGACGCCTCGACGACGACGGTGCCGAGGCACAGGCCCGACACGATGCGGTTGCGCAGGGGAAACAGCCCGGCGTGGGCCTCCGTGAGCGGCGGCGCTTCGCTGATCAGGGCCCCGCTCTTGATCACGTCGAGCGCGAGATCGGCATGCTCGGGCGGATAGACATTCAGGACGCCCGTGCCGAGCACGCCGATCGTGCGGCCGCCGGCGGCGAGGGCACCGCGATGGGCGGCTGCGTCGATCCCCCGAGCGAGGCCACTCACGACCGTGTAGCCCGCCCGCGCGAGGCTGCCGCCGAGCTGCTCGGCGATCTTGAGCCCGTACGGCGTGGCATGCCGGGCGCCCACGATGGCCACGGCGAGTGCATCGGCCGGCAGGATCGCGCCGCGCACGAAAAGCAGCCCCGGCGGATCATCGATCCGAGCCAAGAGCCCGGGATACGCCGGCGTGCCCTCGAGGACGATATCCACGGCGTGCTTCGCGCACAGGTCGAGCGTGTCGTCAGCCGTCCGGTCGCGGGCCAGGGCCAGGATCGCTTCGGCGAGTTTCTTGCCAACCTTCGTGATCGACCGCAGTTCGTCGGGACGGGCCGCGAAGACACCCGCCGGCGAGCCGAACCGCTCGAGCAGGAGCTTCCGGTAGCGGGAGCCGACGCCCGGCAGACAGGCCAGCCGCACGTGGTCGCGCAACGTATCAATGTCAGGGGACATGAACATTTGTCACGTTGTACCCCCCTCAGTGCGCTCCGTCAACACGCGAACAGCCGGGGATGCCCTCGTGGGGCGACCGTCTCGGTCGCCGCGATCGCCCTGATCGGCAAGCCAGACGCTTGCCCCACATCAGCCGGCTGCTGCCTTGAGCTCCGCCAGGTGCTGGGCCGTGTTCACCAAACGGTCCCAGTTTTTCTCGACGTACTCCGGCGGGCCGCCGATCTGGGCCACGACCTGGGCCACCTGCTCCGTGGGCACCATTTCGATCGCGTCCCACGGGCAGACCTTGAGGTCGTACGGGTTCGACTTCTTGCCCGGGATGTGCACGCACACCTCGCAGCCCACGCAGCGTTCGATGTCGATCTCGCACCAGCTCTGGAGATTGTGAAACTGGTCGTACTGCTGCACCTTCACGATGCAATCGACGGGGCAGACCTCGAGACAGCTCTCGCAGCCGGTGCAATTATCGGCGTTGATGACCGCGAGTTCTTTGGGCAGCTTCTTACGGGGGCCGGCTTTTGCCATGGTGAGTCAATCGGTTGGAAGGCGGGCGGGTCTTCAGCCTGTGTCATCGTAGCCAGTCGATTCGGGGCGACCAAACGGCCGTTTTGCCCGGCGAAAACGGGATCGTCGGCGGACGGCCCGGCGGGCTACACGGTTTCGCCGCGGACGAGATCCTCGGGGGTCTGGCGGCGGCGGACGAGCCGCGCCGTGCCGCCGTCGACGAGCACTTCGGCCGGGAGGGGCTTCGAGTTGTAGTTGCTCGCCATCACGAAGCCGTAGGCCCCCGCGATCTCGATCACGACGAGGTCGCCCACGCGGGCCGCCGGCAAGGCCCGCGTGGCCACGAACCCGCCGTCGGTCTGCGTGAAGATGTCGCCCGATTCGCAGAGCGGGCCGCCCACCGCCACCTCTTCCGGATCGGCCAGCGGCGTGCCGTCGCGCGGGCAGAGGCTCATCGGATGGTACGAGCCGTAGAGGACGGGCCGGGCGAGCGTGTTGAAGCCGGCATCGACCAGCAGATACTTGCGGCCCCCCTGCTTCTTCACCGCCCGCACCTCCGTGATCACGAAGCCGCTTTCAGCCGTGAGATAGCGGCCGGGCTCGATCTCGAGCCGCAGGCGGTGGCCGAAGCGATCCTCGAGCCGCTTGCGTGTGGCATCCCAGAGCGTGAAGTAGCCGGAGAGGTCGGCGTGCACCTCGCCCGGCTTGTAGGGCACGGGCAGGCCGCCCCCGGCGGAGATCGTGGTCAGCGACCGGCCGATCTCGATCGCCACGCGTTCGAGGGCGCCGGCCACCTCGGCGAGATGGGCGAGGTCGGTGCCGCTGCCGATGTGCATGTGGAGCCCCGTCACGGCGAGCCCGGCCCATTCGGCGCGGCGCAGAACGTCGTGAATCTCCTCGTGCCAGATGCCGTGCTTCGAGCCCTCGCCGCCCGTGTTCGTCTTCTGACTGTGGCCGTGGCCGAAGCCGGGGTTCACGCGGAGCGTGATGCTCGCCCCGGGCACGCGCTCGGCGAGTTGCTCGATCATGTCGCCGGAGCCGCAGTTCACGTGGATGCCGAGCTTCGCCACCGCGTCGAGGCTCTCGCGGTCGAAGATGTCGGCCGTGTAGACGATCGGGTGCACCGGCGGCAACCCGTTCGTGTCGGCGCCAGGCGCGGCGTGCGGCTGATAGCCCGCGGCGAGCGCGCGATGGATCTCGCCCGTGCTCACGGCGTCGACGACCACGCCCTCGCTGCGCACAAGCGCGAGCACGGCGAGATTCGAGCAGGCTTTCTGGGCGAACCGCACGGTATCCCAGGCGGCAAGGTCGCGGCAGCGTCGGCGGATCATCTCGGCGTCGTACACGTAGAGCGGCGTGCCGTAGGTGTGGGCGAGTTCGGCGACGCGCGCGCCCGCGATGGTCTCGCGAATCAGCGGTTGTGCGGCGGACTGGCCCGGCTGGGAGGCGGTCGTGGGCATGGAAAATGTTCGGGTGGAAGAAAAGGTTCGTGGTCTGTCAGCGGGGCACAGGGATCGGGAAGCCGGGAGGCACGTCCGGCAGCGGAATGCCACCCGGGCCGACGGGCCGCTCGGGGGCGGCCATCGCGGCGCCGGCTTTGAGCATCCCTGAGTCGATCGAGAGCCGCGTGGCGATGCCCCGCTAGAGCGGCGT
>Ga0214923_10006891_pt1 | contig 12570 bp, 14 predicted proteins | sample LL1510_MetaG_FD_177993 | JGI IMG/M metagenome (GOLD analysis project Ga0214923, IMG submission 177993) | Freshwater microbial communities from Lake Lanier, Atlanta, Georgia, United States - LL-1510 | ecosystem: Environmental > Aquatic > Freshwater > Lake | place: USA: Georgia | collected...
TATATTCTGGTGTTGGTAATGTTTTAACTCAAGGTTATGGTATAGTATATGGAGTTAAAACACCTAACGTTTATGTTGTTACTAATAATTTCTTTTAATTATAATAAATAAATTAATTTAAAGATTTGTTTATTAATATAAAACAGAGTATAATACTCTGTTTAGTTTCTATAGCTCAGCTGGTTAGAGCGTCCGGCTGTTAACCGGAAGGTCACAGGTTCGAACCCTGTTAGGAACGAAACTAAACCAAATTTTTGAATTATTAATTATTTCAAAAATTTTATATTTTTATACTATAAAAATTTATAATAACTCAATTTACAAACGAGTCTGTTTAATAAGTTTCTTCTTTTGTTCTTCAAGATCTTTATTCTTTCCTTCAAGCTCAATAGTTCTTTTACGAGAAACCATAATTTCATCTTGAAGACTTTGTTTTTCAAGTCTAACTTTTTCAAGGGCCTCTTGTAATTTTTTCTTATCATTCTTCAAAGCCTCAATTTGATCTTTATATGAATTAAGATCTCTATTATAAGTTTCATTTTTAGTCATATATTCTTTAATTTTATCTTCTTGTGCATCATAAATGTCTCTAATTACTTGTTCGCTTGCACAAGTACTTAGTAATTCATAACAAGTTCTACCTCTTTTATCTTTAATATTCAAATTAGCTCCAAGAGAAATTAACTTTTTAATAACAGCAGTAGATGCTCTCATATCAATAGCGTTGTGTAGTAGTGTATATCTAAACGGATTGTTTGGAATGTTAATTGTTTCATTAATATTTGATATTTGAGATGAATTTAATGAATTTAGTAGTCTCATTGTTTTAGTTTCATCTCCTTCTAATATAGCATTGTAGATATCAGTTAATATAGTCTTTGGATCACCAAAACCAAATGTAGGGAATTGTGTATTTGTAAATGTTCCATTACCAAAATTTCCATTACCAAAATAACGAATATTCGCCATCTTCTTTTTAATATGTTAACAGTTAAATATATAATTATAATTATAATAACCAAAAATCAATTTTTTTGTTAAAAAGTTGATTTTATTATTAAATATTAATAACATATGATATAATAATATATTTAAAGATGACACAAGATCAAGAATTAGGAGAAATCATTATTGATTACCTATCATCTAACAGTGATGAACCATATACAATGACAGCTCTATATCATGAAATTACATCATCAGTGCCAGTATTACAAATTAAAGATACACAAAAGAGAAATGAGTTTAATGAAAAATTTAGAATTGAGTTTTTAACATTAGAGAATAAATATAAGGGAGTTTATAGATTTATTATTAATGAAAGACAATATATTATTTGGAGTCTTGAATCATATGATAAAATATACGAAACACATATTAAAAATATTCAGAACAGAACAGAACCAAATACTCAGAATAGAACAGAAACATTTACTAGTTCTATTAAAACAAACAATTTATACATCAATACAGAGATTGAAACTACAAATTACTATGAGATGATTAAATCTTATATTAATAGTGGAGAATATAAATACATTTATGGTGATATTAGAGTTGATGGTATTAACAATGCTATTCATTTATTTGTTATTAATAATGATATTCATAATTTACGAAAAATTAGTGAAATTCATAAAATTGATTGGACTGTTAGAAATCGTAATAATAAATCATGTTTAGAACTTGCTAGAGAAAATAAAAATTGTGAAATGATTGAATATATTCTTAATAATATTCATGATGAATCTATTTTAAATCTAAAGAATATTATGGAAAATCAAAAATCAGTTCAAAAGGAAATTTATGATAGATCAAATAGATTAAATCTAGATAATATTAATCTTGTAAATGAAAATCAAGAATTAAAATATACAAATCATGATTTAGAAACAAGATGTACTAAATTATGGAAAATCAATTATATGACTGGATTAGCTCTTATATTCTTTGTATGCAGATGGGCGTTAAGTGTTAATTAGAATATTTTTATATAAATATTATTAATATTATTTTTTTGTTTTATTTTTATATATAATGGAAACAAAATATAATAGTTATCTTAACAAAAAATATAAAATATTTAATAAGAAAAATTTTAAAAATAATACAATACAAGAGGGTGGTTCATATAATACACTCAGTAATTTTGAAAATATAAATTTTTATAATAAAAAAGTATATGAAAATAATTTATTATGTTTATTTAACAATTAAATTATTTTAATAATATATAATAGTTAAATACATATATATGGAAGAAACAATTTTAGATAAATTAACAAAATGTACAAAAGATAACAAAGACTATGAATGTATACTAACAGTTGATGAATTAACTATTTTACAAAATAAAATAAATCTACTAAATGAAGAAAATAATAAATTAAAAATAGAAAATTTAAAATTTGAAAAATCAAAAAAAATAATAGATGGATTATTATTACTTCCATCAAAAAATTTAGAAACAAAAATAGATTTTTCTAATGATATAAATAATATTACTTTTTTAATTGATTTAAAATTAGTAAATAATAATGATAATTTAATATCAAATTATATTCCTTTATTTAGTTTTGTTACAATAGACAATTTAAAACATATAAGTATCGGATTATTTAATAATAAAATAAGAATTGATGATAATTATGGTTGCTTATACTATTCAAAAAATGAATGTAGATTAAGTAATGCTTGGTCATCTATATTTGGCATTTTCCAAATATCAAAAGATAATATTAATGTTATGATTGAATATAATAATAATAGAGTTTCATTAAATAGATTTGAAAAAAATAGAGATAATTTAGAATTTTTTAATAATATAAAAGAATGGAAATTAATTGTTGGATATTCTCCAACTAATATAAAAAATAATGAAATAATAAATGTGTTATTTAAAAAATGTATAATTGTTAAAGATAAATTTACTGTTGATGAAATTAATAATTTAGATTATGAAACTATTAAAAATAGTATATACATTGATTTTTAAATATAAATTTTGATATGCCATAATAAATATTTTTATATTTATTATATTAGATGAAAGGAAATAGCCAACCTCTAGTTGTATAGCAGAAGCACTAATAAAAAATGATTGTACAAATGGAATATTATTATTTGATGAAATAGATAAAACAAAAGAGAAAATACAAAATATTTTATTAGGTATATTTGATCCAATGCAAAACTATAAATTTAGAGATGCTTATTTTGGTGATTTTCCTATAAATTTATCTGAATCAATGATGATTTTATGTCTTAATGATTTAGATAAAATTAATCCTATTTTAAGAGATAGATTACATGTTATAAATATACCTAGTTACGGTACTAGCGAAAAGAAAGTAATAATAGATACATATATTAAATCTAACATGATTTATATTTAATAATAAAAATTATAAATTTATTAAATCTATTATTTTATAAATATCCACCCTTTTATTTATTTTATATATAGCATTATTATAATATGTCCCACAAATCTCACGAAAAAAAATCTCATGACAAAAAACACTTAATTGAAAGACTATTCAAATTATTATTATTAACATTAGTTGTTTTAAGAATATTAAATCACTTTAATTTAAAATTTCCAGTAGCCCCTTTAATGAAAGGTGTTGAAGTTTTAATGTTATCCGTTTGGTCTTTATTAGTTTTAAAAGACAAGAATTCTCAAGCTGAATTAAGAGCAATGATGATTCAACAATACAATCCTTTTGTAGCTCATTAAATAAAATTTAAATTTTATATTTTATCATTATATAAAGTATAAAAAATATTTATAGTATAAATCTATAATGATTGAATTTGATAATTTAGATATTAATAATATATATAATGTTGATATAGATTATAATAAAACAAATTCAATAAAGAATATATTTGATGAAATTGATTTTTTAATAAATATTTTTAATATTGATAATAAAAAATCAATTATTAAATTATTTATTTACTATAAAAAATACTCTAATAATTTAATTGAACCATATATTAATTTGATTAATATTCTATCAAAATTAAATTATATAGATCAGTATGAATATTTAAATATAATAATTAATATTATACAAATATTGATTAATGCTAAAAAAGTAGAAACAATTATAACAGAATTTAATAATAAATTAGAACAAAATAAAGAACATATTCTAATACAAAAAATTAATAAACAATTATATAAATTTATTAATTTTTTTATTAACAAAAATTATTTATTAAAATATTTAATATTATTTATAAAAAATAATGATGATAATAGTATTATTAAAATATCTTATTTATTAGCCAAAGAATACTATATGTATTATTCAGCAAGTGAAATGTTTAATTTATTTAACTTTTTATTTAAAAATCATAAGATTGAATTTATTAAAAATTATAATTTAATAATTGATAATTTAAATAATTTATATGAAGATAATAACCTTATTACTCAAAAGTTTAAATACAATTTTAAAAATAATAATATTTTAAATATAACAAAATCACTCGCTAAATTAAATAATATTATATAAAAATTGATTAAGGTATAATATATAATAATATATATTATAATGGATATTACTACTAATAAAGTTAATGTTTATAGAGGAAATGGTTTTATGACTATTTCTAAATATAATAAATCTGGAAATCTTTTATTTATAGCAGATAAAGATAGCAAGACTATAACAGTAATTGATACTAATTCTAAAACTATTTTAGGAAATTATACAGGTCATAATGGTGTTATTTGGTTTTTATATATTAGTAATGATTCTAAAACGATGATTTCTCTTTCTGGTGATATGTCAATTATAAAATGGAATCTTACATCTGCTATGTATAAAAAAATAATGGTTAAATCTATTCCAAAATATATTAACATATTTGAAAATGTTTATATAGTTTCTTTTGATCCAATTAGTAAAAAATCTGTATCAAGTTTTCAAATATTTAATTTAGAAACTGATGAATTATTATATAACTTTGAAGAAGAAAATAATCAAAAAAAAATTACAACAATAAACTTTATAGAAATTAATAAATTATTCATAACTTATGATAATGGGTTTTATGGTATTTTTGATACAGATAGTAAAAGTTTTACTAAATTAGAAAAATTACATGAAAATTCAATTAAATCTGTGTCTTTTAACAAAGACAGAACTAAATTAATTACATCTTCTATTGACAAAACTTGTAAAATAATTAATTTATCTGATTATAAATGTGAAGTTGTTATTGAAAATAACGTTCCTTGTAATTATGCTATTTTTTCTCCATTAAGAAATTATGTTATTGTTGTTGGAGGCATAGATGCTATGTTGGTTTCTCAAAAATCTAATAATGATTTTACATCTAGATTTTATTCAGGTAAAAGTGGAAAGTTTATTTCTAGTATTGGAGGACATTTTGGACCTATTAGATATATTTCTTTTCATCCTAATGGAAAGTGTTTTGCTACAGCAGGTCAAGATGGTTTAGTTCGTTTAAATTATATTGATAATATAAGTGATACATACGATGTTTCACAAACAACTACTGAAACCCTACAATTTATAAATGATATTAATTTACCTCTTGAATATGAAGAAAATAAACAAGAAGTTAAAGAGGAAAAAAAGGAAAGTAAATTATATACCTTTACTAGTAGAACTAAACATATTGAAAGAGAACTAGAAAGAAGAGAAACTTTCGGTATTAAAATATCAAATTTACCTTCTGATATTGAATATCATGATTTGACTGAATTATTTGAATTTTTTGGAAGAATTAAAGAGAGAGGTATAACAATAAAAAAATATGCTGATGATACTATTGCTTTTATAAATTATTTAGATAAAAGTTGTGCTGAAAAAGCTTTTTCAAATATGAATGGTTATAGAATGGGATATCAAATAATTAAAGTAGAAGTTTTGAATAATTAAATTTTTTTTAATTTAGAATTTTATTTATCCTTCTTTCTCAACCGCTTGCTTGATTTTCCAAACGATTTTGGAGAAGATTTCTGGAAAGCTGGATTAAAGCTTCCAAGATAAGTTCTCTCCATCTTAATCTGTATATATGAGCTGCAGGCCTAGTCAACATTTCAAAAAGAGGAACAAGGCGTTGGTCTGTCTGAATATGGTATTCTACAAACGGTTGAAAAACAGCAATAATGTGGGTTGCATCAATATCAACGTGCGTAGCCAAGACAGCAAGCGTGACAACCATAAAGATTAGTGAATCCGTATGGTATCTTTCTGGATTTCTCCAGAATTGCCATGCTTCAACTGTTCTCTGCAGACGCAGCAACTCGTTGAGTAAATGACCAACAGGGTCTCTGAACACATACGCAACCATCCTTCTAAAAAGAGATCGCTTTTGTTCTTCAGTGAGATTTGGTTGTCTGATGAGAACAAGCATATCATGTGGCAAAGGATCATCACTGGCTTGCACAACCTCCAACAAATCATCAATCTCGCCCAGATTCATATCTAGCATGACTGACATACAAACAATAATAACCAAGAGGAATCGAGGTGCCGGCACTACATCTGGGTCTGGATGCGGAGCTGGTCTTGGTATTGTAACCATGATAAAGACAGTAATTATAATATTTAAATAATAAAATTTTTCAATTTTTATAAATATAATAAAATATACAAATAATTTTAATATATAAACCATTATATATAATGCCACAATCTAAAACTGGATCACAAAAACAAAAGAGACATTTTACTGCTGTAGTAGGTAATAAAGAACAAGGTTTATACAATTCATATAATCCTTCTTCAGCAGCTAGAAAAGCAGTTTCTAAATTATGCGCTGAAGATAAAAAAAGTAAAGTAGAATTTTATATTCGTGAAACAACACAAGATTCTAATAAAAAAACTTATGGACCATATTTAGGTTATGTTAAAAAATTAAAAGAACCTATTCAACTTGAAGGAAGAGTTATTAAATATAGTCCTGTTGCTAAATTAAGTAAAAATGTAGGCGAAGAAGGTAAATTATCATCCAAAAAATTATCCTCAAAACTAGATGGAGGAGCTAAAAGACGTTCACGAAAAGGATCTAAAAAAGCTTCTAAAAAAGGATCCAAAAAGACATCTAAAAAATCATCTAAAAGATCTTCTAGAAAATAATTTGATAATTTATGGATCAATATAATATTGGATGATCATACTATTTGAATCATTATGAGGTAAGAAATGACAATGTATTACACCACCAACACCTTTAATATTTGGAGAACAAGTTTTAACATTTGACGGATAGTTAGGCCAAGTTAAATAAAATCCAACAGTTTGTTGAGGACCTATTTGATAAATATCTCTAGAATAAGTGAGAGGAGTATATATTCTATCAACACTTAATAAATTAGGTGAATTAAAAGGCATATGTGGAACAGCGTATCCAGAAGTCAAATGAAAATGTATAGGATGATTATCAGCATTATCGCCATTATTATATAGCCATAATTCAGTAGATTTTAATTTTACAGAAAAAGAGTTAAGATTATCATTAAGATAACCATCATAAAATCCTTTAAAAGTGTAATTACTAGGTATAATTAATTCACCATTTCTTTTCATACAAGCAATTGGTAATTGAACTTCACCATCTGTTGTAGCATAAAATGGGAAAAATGCCTGTACATCTGCATCATATATACCATAAATATCATATTCATTACATCTAATATACTGTGATTTATTTTCAACCATATCAATATGAAAATTATTTTTTGTTACATAATTTTCTAATTTTATTTTCTTTTGTTTTTTACATTTACAATCATCTAGTGTTGAACCAGTCATAGATTTACCAAAAAATTGTAGTATAGGCCATCTACCTAAAATTCTTACATAATAACATGAATTATTTTTAGTTTTAATAATAGCAGATTTTATACAAATATTTTTATCATACATGTATGGATATTGATAAGGGAAAAAAGACCAATCACATTCTAATATTTCGCTTAACTTTTTATAATGATGAAATCCTTTAACACATGTATTTTTAAAAGTAGTATTTACTAGTTCAATCCATTGTTGTATATTAATAAAATCTGTTTCTGGAAAAATAACCTTAACACTATATTTTGGTTCTTTCTTTTCACCATATGCTATTTTATCTTTGTAAAATTGAATTTCTATAGTATCATTTGAAATCATTGCTGTATTTGAATATTTATCATTTGTTTTGTAAATCTTAAATTTAGATGAAGGTAATATTGCTGGTTTAAAATTATTTGGATTTAGATTATATTGATCTATAGCATAATTAAGATCTAATTCTGATGAATTCCATAAATCAACCATAATACGGTTTGCTGAATCAATGTATTCTGTTACACCATTTACATTTCCTGATGCTATCGCATTATTATTTGTTTCTGGAAATAATAAGAAATTTCGAGTAGACACTTTATCACTAATAGTTGGTAAATTATAAAAATATTTATTGTTTAGTAATTTTATGTAATTAGATACCTTATTATATTCAAAATAAGGCTTATCAATTATTTCACAATACTTTTTTAGATTCTCTTCTCCAAATACAGTTTTTTTAATTAATTCTAAAACTTTATTTATACATAATTTTTTAGTTTTATTACCACATGATTTATGCACTATCTTTAGAAATGCTTTTATATTGTTTGAACATGGAACTCTAATTGTACCATTTTGTAATATTTCATTAACTTGTGCTATTTTACATACTTTTGGATAATGTAAATTAGTTGGATTATTTTGTTGATTAGTATTATTTGGATCAGGTATTGGTGTTGGATATACAGTCTGATTTTTTTTCTCAAAATTTGGTATTGTACCTGTTAAGCTTGGGTCATTTGGATTAGTTGGATTAGTTTGAACTGAATCAAATATTTCAGTTAAATCATAATCATAGAAGAATACAAAAGCTGTTTTATTATTGAATTTATCTAAATCAACTAGTATGCTAACTCTACCTGCTACTGGTATATTAGTCATTTTTAATTCAACCGGATTTATTAATCCACCATCACATTGAATTAAGTGAAAACATTTTATTTCTCTATCTTCATCACATACACCTATATAATATACACGCCAATTTAAACAAGCATTTAATATATCTATCTTTACTAAATTTTCACTTGTTTTATGATATAATAAATTAATATACTTATCACATTTACTAAACCAATTTACAGCTGATATACCATTAATAGCTGTAAAAGCAGATCTATTTTGATCTACAGTTAAATTAATATTGGTTTGTTCTCCTTTTTCGTTTAGATCTAAATCAGAGGCAATCATCATAATATTGTTATTACTGTATCTAAACATCTTACTTAACCAACAAGTTTCATCATCTACAATTTGTAATAAACCAACTGCTCCACTATAAATTAGTTCCATAGATATAAACATATTATGATTATGAAACCATAGTAATGATTGATTGTTTGTAATCTTTGGAAATTTGAATGTTACTTCAGGACCAAGTAATGTACTTTTACCAAAAACAACTTCCATACTAGTTCCATCAACAGAACCAACTGTATTTAAACCATGATAATGTACATTAAAAGTAAAAAGTGTTTTATTTTTATAGGTAATCTCTGGTTCAGAATGTTTAGCAAATTTAATAAATGGTAATCCATAAGATGATTTAGAATACAATTTATCACATATAAAAACTTTACTACCAAAAATAGGTTGACATCTTTCATTTTTACCACTTGGATGAGAATTTGACGAGAATTTGTGAGTTGTATTTTCAATCTCTATAACAACTTTCTCATTTTTTTTCAATTTTGTAAAATCTAATAAACGTGGTTGTGGTAAGTTAATAATTGACATTATATAATATATTATATTAAATTATAATTTTTTTCTTGTAATTATAAATATTAACATTTTTATAATATTTTGTTCCATTATTTGGATATACGCATTTAATTTCATAATCATTTATTACTTTAATTGGGTATTTTGAGGTATTTAAGTATGGATTATCATACTTGGCTTTCTGTTGTGTTGTGTAAATGTATGATTTATCTGAGCTTTTGGTTTCATAATGATTTTTTTTGTATTTTAAATCTTGAGATTTGTATGATTTTGAATAAGCTTTATCGTTCATTATATAATGAATATATATGTAATTATTTATAATAAATATCAATTTTTACTATAATATAAAAATAAAAAAATATGATTAGATATAATTTATGGAAATATCAAATGTTGAATTATTATTAGATAATAAATCAAATACAGAATTTTCTCTAGTTAGTGAATATATAAATAAAAATACATCTGTAATTTCTATAACTGAAAGTTTAAAATTTACAGAAAATGATAAAGTAAATTTTATAAAAAAAGTTGATCTAGTAAATAATAGTTTTGAAATTCCAATAAATATAGATTTTCTAAATTGTATAGAAATTACAGGTCAATTAGAAGAACCACAATATTTATCATCGACTCATAGTTGTAAATTAAATGAAGTTTTTAGAAAAATAAAATCAATTGATCTTGAAATAGGTGGAATTTTATTTACAAGAATTTATTTACATAATAAAATTTGTGAAATTCAAACAAATAATTATTTTTTTACTATTCATATCAATCTAAAGGAATTATTTTATAATTATGATTTTTTGCCTATAATATCGCTGGTTTTTAATCAAGTTAAATTTACAATTAATTCTTATTATTCTAATTATGATATTTATGTTGGAGGTTCTATAATATCTTCTCCATTTAGAAATAGTTTAATTGGAACTAAATATGAAATTTTATATAAAGATTTTATTAGATATGATGGAATTATAAATGATAATAAATTAAATATTACTTTAATAGATGATAAAGGAATTAGTTCACATAATTTTATAAGTTCTCTATATTTCAAATTTGAATCAAATGTAAGAGATAATTTAAGATATATTTCGTTAAATACAAAAGAAAAAAATGAAAATATAACATTTTTACCTTATAGTAAAATAAATTTTATAAATGATTACGAATTTATAATTGAAAATTTTCATTACAAAACTTTTTTATTTAGAGATATAATTATTGAATTTAGTATGTTTTTTACAAATTCACATTATACAATAATAACAACAAATTATAATCAATTAAATATTTTTAATGGAAGAGCAGAAAAAGTTTATAACGACCTTGCTAGAAATATTTATAATTATAATTATGATGAATTTGAAGATATTAATAATGATTTATATAATGAAAAAGTAGTAATAAAAAACGATAGTATATGTGCTATAACACATGAAGAATTTACTAATAATGAAACCAGAATAATTTGTAGTTTTTGTTATTCTAGTTTTACTAAAAATGCTATTAGAAATTGGTTTAGAACTAGAAATGTTAAAATTTGTCCTTATTGTAGATCAGAATCTAATAAGTGGTATAAAAAAACATATATAAATTAGTTTATTTATAATTTTCCTGCTATTGTATTATTCAAAAAACTATAATTAGAAAAAGATTTACATCTTTTAACATAATCAATAACATTTGATCTTTCTCCTGTAGAAGAATCACCTTTATTACTATTATATAATTTATCTAACCATTCTCTTAACTGATCAGTACTGTAATTATTAAGACCAGTATAATTTGCATTTGTTTGTGATGGTGATTTACAATTACTACCATCTAATCTATAATCTTTTAATATACAATAAGATGTATCTTTATAATTACATTTATATTTATTTTCTTCTATTACTGATCTTTCTGTTGTATTAAACTCTACTAAATTAATATTACCATTAAATAGTTCTCCATTAAAACCTCCTATAGTTATAAATCCTTTGTTTGATACTAATTTAGGTTTATTTGTAATAGCTATTGTATTACTTACATTAGTGCTTAAATTAGTTAAAGTAATTTTATATATATTATTGTAAAAATTAATAACTATTCTATATGATGTATTATTTAATAAATTACCTAAACTTTCTAAATTTTCGTTCCATTCTAGAATTCTAAAATGAATATAACCTGTAGGATTAATCCATAATCCCCATCCATTTTCAACTTCTCCATTTCTCATATTACCTATAATACCTTGCCATGAATCTAGATAATTAGTTGAATTAACTAAAATTGTAATATTCCAACTATTTAAATCATTATTATTTAATCCAAAAGTATTATTAGATACATTTTTATATTGTCCTAATTTAATACCTACAGGATCTTGTAATACATAATAAGGTTCATTAACAGTTATACCTGATTCGGTCAAAATTTTTAAATCATTTGCGTTTGTAACATTTAATCTATTTGGTAATACTGCTATATCTTGACCTGATAATTAATAGTAAATCCAGTAGAAGTATTAAATGTAATAATTAAGTTTAATGGTCTAGGAGCTGAATGTAATTGCGATAATGTAATTTGACTTCCCCAGTTACTTCCATCATAAGAAGTTACTACTGTAATAGTTTCTCTTATATTTAGATGTAATGCTACTTTATTATCAATAGTAATAAAATTAACGTAACCTGTTTGTGGCATCCAATTTACTGACCATGATTTCTGTTGTGATGTTTTAGGGGTTGGT
>Ga0214923_10006894_pt1 | contig 12567 bp, 13 predicted proteins | sample LL1510_MetaG_FD_177993 | JGI IMG/M metagenome (GOLD analysis project Ga0214923, IMG submission 177993) | Freshwater microbial communities from Lake Lanier, Atlanta, Georgia, United States - LL-1510 | ecosystem: Environmental > Aquatic > Freshwater > Lake | place: USA: Georgia | collected...
CTACGCTCGCGAGAGGAGAACGGCGTGCCGAGCACCACGGCCCACCAGCCCTTCGCCCCCGTAGCTCAGTGGATAGAGCGACGGTTTCCTAAACCGTAGGTCGGCAGTTCGATCCTGCCCGGGGGTACTTTTTAAGGCTTCAAAAACGCAGTTTTTGGAGGGTCTTGGTTTCGGGTAATTGTTCGGGTAAAGTGGTTCTGTGGATGGTGCAGCAGCCCGCTAGGCTCAGGTCTGGTTCCTGCGATAGCCCGAACGCTAGTGGCCACGACTACCTGCCGCCCCTCTTTTTGCCCAAAACCGCCCGTCTTTGCTGGCTTGCGTTAAGGGCGGCCAGCCTTGCCCGCCCTCTTCCAGGCCTTTGGAAACGCATCCCATCCCAGTGGTTCGTCCTCCCGCCCAGTCCCGCCGCCCACGAGCCTCGCCAATCGGCTCCTGGTCTGTGATCCAGCGTGTGGGACGGGTGCCTTCCTGGTCAAAGCGTCGGAAGCGGTGCGTGGGGGGTGAGGGCTCGGCGAATTCCCTCACACCCCAAACACCTTCATCCAAAACCACCAAATCACACAAAACACCCCGACTCCAAGTACGAACCCAAGCAGGGGCGGGAAGAGGACGCACAGCCCCACGATCACGATCAACCAGGTGACCGTGGGATTCATTGGGATGCCCTCCAGAGCGTGGCAAGCCACATCGCTCCGACCCCGAGCAGCACCACAAGGGGGAAGAAGCCGAGAAGGACGAGCAGGAGGGTGAGGGCGACGCCCCAGGAACCGATGCCTTCCAGGTCTTTGAAGGTGATCACCGTGGTATCTCCTTGGATGTAAGGAGATAGACGGGGCGGCCTGGGGGCGGGGAGCGTGGACTACCCCTTCGGCTTCCCAAACACCGCGCACCAGTAGGTGTCGTCACCGATGCAGGCGGTGCCGATGCCGAATTCCTGAAACTGGGGTGTGAGGATGGTCGCCAGGGACTTCGCCCATACGGTTTCTTCCTGGCAAGAAGTTGTCCGACTCATGCTTCTAGATCTCTCCATTGACCTTCCGTGCATGCCTCCCCATGTCAATCACAACATCGGCGGTATCAATTAAGGCGGTGAAAAGAGACCGTTCAATGCTTATCACCATAGCGACAAGAATCCCAAACACAACCGCAAGGAAGCCCATTACTAAACCTCCATCTAGGCGGGTGGAAATCAATAGGGAGACTGCCACAGATACCGCTGTGAGGACATACGCAAGTACTGTTATGACATCATGCAACTGCCTTGCCACCTGGTAGCACGATCCTTCCCGAACAGTAGTCAGGTATGTCGTATTAAGCGGACTAGAGGTGTGTGATACATTAGACGACACCTGAGGGACTACAGACCTGCCTGACCCGAGCATGGGATTTACTTGTGCGTTATGTGCGTCTTCTGGTGGCAATTTATACAAAAAAGTGCCTACCCCACCAAGAACTGCTAAAAGCACTACGCCGATCAAAATAATGTCGCCCATACTCATGACTACCCTCCATTTCTTGGGTGAAGAACACAGATGCGCCTTGCCGCCCCTACCCCTTCGGCTTCCCAAACACCGCGCACCAGTAGGTGTCGTCACCGATGCAGGCGGTGCCGATACCGAATTCCTGAAACTGGGGCGTGAGGATCGTTGCCCGATGTCCTGGTGAGTTCATCCACCCAGGCACGAGTGTCGGTGGCTGGGTTGCTGGATGTCCAGCATTTAGTGCTTCCGCAATGATCTCGCCGATCCATTGATTTGCGATCGGATGGACGACGGCTCCCGTGCCTGTTGTCTCAATCCGAAAAAGGTCGTCCCACTTGAAATAGCCTGCATTGACGACCCGATTCGCTGGGTGGTGATTGCAGGTGCGATGCTCCTCCAGACTTCGTGGAGCCTCTTGGAGATGCTCCATCTTGTGATTCCGAGCCATCCACTCCGCATGAGCCTGCGCCGACTTCTCCAGTGTCTTGTTGTAGGTCAGAGGCTTGAGTCCATGCTGAACCCGTTGTTGGTTGAGCCGTTGGGCGACATCCCGAACGAACGGGGCTTCCTGGGCAACGGAAGCCGTGGAGAGGAAGAGGGCAGCGACAACGCCTAGGGACAGGAAGCCTGCGTTTTTCGCCATGATCCCACCTGATAGAATGCGGGGGCTGACCCCTACAGAGCGTACCTGACAACGACTCCGACCGCACAGGAGCCTCTTATGCGTCACCTCCTTCTCTCTGTCCTCGTGGCTCTCTTCCTCGTGACGCCTGCTCTGGCACAGGAAAAACCCAAGGGTGGCGGTGCTGCATCCTCCGTAGTGGCAACCAAGCCGAGTTTCGTCTGTCCCGAAACAGAACTCGGTGACGAAGCACTTCAGGCTCGTTACACGGAGATGTGGGAGCAGTTCTCGGAAGAGATGGAACAGGCAACCGAGAAGTTGCAGGCAGAGATTGACGAGCAGACGAAGTCGGCGACGGAATCTGGGAACCTTGATCTTGCTCTCTTCTGGGCGGGTGTTGGTAAGGAGTTCCAGGGGAAAGGAGAGGTCAAGTGGGACGAAGCCTTGCTAAAGAAGGAATGGACTGACCGCTTCGGAGATCAGCCTTTTCCCTCAAAGTTCGGCACCGCTGTGAGGCGGGTGGCAAGCGACTACAGGTCTGTTACGAGAGACCTGGAGAGAGGCTACGAAGGCTTGGTGATGGAGTTGACCAAAGCGATGAAGTTGGAAATGGCGGTGAAGGTGAGGGGGGAAATCAAGGAACTGATTAAAGAGACGGGTGCTACCTCCGAGGTATCGCGCCAACTGAAGTCGGATCCCGCATCCACCCTTGGATTGAAAGGCAAAGTGGAATACAACGCAAAAACGCAGGAACTAGCGGTGCGATATGACTTTTCCACGCCAACCCATCTGGAAGATTTCAGCGTCACCCCACAACAGTCGGTTGCGAGCATTCGTCAGGGGCAACTTATTATTTCTCCAAATGGTGTACTGACCCACAAGGTGGAGTATGAGGCGATTTCAATATCAGGCAAATTGATTCTTCCCGTGCCTCGTGGTGAGAAGAACCCGACAATGCGATTGGGCGTTAGTGCGGATCGTAGTGTATTTGCATACGGCGGGGGCAGTATCCGCACGAAGGATGGTTGGGTGGATAGTGGCGGAGTGAAAGTTGGTCAACCGACCCGATTCCGTTGGATCGTCGGATCGCCCCAAATGAGTCTTTGGGCAGAGGGCAAGCAGGGGTCATTGCCATGCAATCTATCCCCAGTTGGAGGAGCCATCCTTGAAGGGTCGGACCAGGGGTGTGCCTTTTCGGAACTTTTGATAAGTGGGCGGGTCACCGACGCAGTGGCGGACGAGTTGAAGAAGTAGGAATATTCATTACGGCACTAGCACCCAGTGACACGCTTACTTCCCTACTGGGCGAACCAGGATTCCAACCTCACAGACTTGCGATTGACCCCCACAGAGCGTACCTGACCCACAGGAGGCAGTCATGCGTCGGCTCCTGCTTTCCGCCCTCGTGGCTCTCTTCCTCGTGACGCCTGCACTGGCACAGGGCAAGCCCAAGGGCTTTGCCGAGTTCAACGCCTTCGTTGACCAGCCTCGGGAAGGTTGGGCGTGGGACGCCGACGAGAGGCTCCTAGATCTCGTTCAGCAACTTCAAGAGAAGGAACTCGCCCTTCAGGCTGTTGACCTCCGTACTGCCAGGCTTCAGGGCAAGATGCCCAGAGCCAAGATGGACGAGAGCATGGCTTGGCGAAGGATTGACCGCATGGATCTCAATGGCGGCGGACCAATGAGGTGGGATGCGTTCTACGGGAAGAATGCGGAGAACTTCTTCTACCACCCTGTGGATCCCAACACGACCTACCACACGACGACCGTTCTTCGGCAGGTCCAGCCGACATCCGCTGGTGGTGTGCCAGGCAACCAAGGAGCGCCAGCCCACCAGCGTCCACCCCAGTTTGACTACATCTATCGGGGCTATGAGCAAAGAGTGGCACGGGCAAAGACTGAAGCCAGCGAGATAGCCAACAAGGTGGAGGTGCTGAAGGATCGGCGTAGGCACTTGGAGGAAGAGGTCGTTCTTCGCTGGACAAAGATTGCGTTCAGAGTCCTGGATCGTGAGAAGGTCGCAGAGAAGCCTGTGCTGCGGTGGGCGGTGACTCCTGCGAACGCTGGCAATGAGGAAGACCAGGATCGTGCCAAGGTGTTGACGGAAGCGAGCCGACTGCTCGCCACGGCTTTGCTCTTTAACGACCAGCGTATTGAGAGTGAACCCGACAAGGTCTTCAGCACCGTCAGCATGGCCGTTCAGGCAACCCGCAGGAACTTTGAAGACGCACTAATTCGGGCAGGAGTCTTGCTTGATGACTCGGAGGACAAGACCAAGCCCATCGGTCAGTACAAGTTTCTGTCACGCAAACTGGAGGACACAGCAAAGACGCTGTCCGAGGGATACAGAGGCTGGAAGGATGGTGACGACAACGATGACGAGCCAACCAAGTTTGTTGGTCTTCGTCGGGTTCAGGACTCGGTCGTCACCTATTCAAAGATACTTTTGGCTCTCAACGAGTTGGTTGATGTGATGAAGAAAGAGTGGGGCTTGAGGCTCAACACCGACAGCACGGAGTTCGTGCCTGTATGGGATGTTGCTTATAAGCCGAGGGCGGTGCCAAAGCCTGCCAAGCGTGAGCAAGTTGCATTCTTCCTTGGGCGATGGAAGTCAGAAGATGACGGTATCGTGCGGACGATTTACGACGACCACCGATTTACTGAACACCTTCCCAACGGAATGCTTCATTCAACTGGGGAATGGCAACCGTTACCCGATGGGGCGGGAATAGAGGTGGTGACCACTCATGGGTTTACCCTACGCCTTACGAGAATGGCTAACGGGCAACTTAAGCGAAAAACCCAGAAGACAACCACGGTTGACGAGTCCAAGTGGGAAGGTCAGGGTGGGATACTGACACGAGTGCAGGGATCGCGTTGAAGTAGGAGGGAACGAAAACCTTCGCAGGCATGACGGTAGTGCGGCGCGACTAGGCTCTAGAGTTCAGGGCATGCGGTGTACCAGTCTTCTAAACCCCCGCATCCTTCATCGCCTGCTGGTACTTTGCCTCCAGATCGCCATCCAGAGCGACATGCTGATAGATCGCCAAGGTTTCTCGCTTGGCATGCCCAGTGATCAGTTGAAGTTCAGCATCAGCCATGCCCGAGTGGCGTGTCAACCAGGTGATGCACTGATGCCTGAAGAGGTGAGGGGTCGCCTTCACCCCAGCCTTCTCTGCATATAGAGCCACGACCTGCTGGACTCTTCGGGTTGAAAACTTCGTGTTCCTTCTGGTCTGGAAGAGCCAACGGTTGGCTGGGTGAGCAGAGATGTGAGTCCGAAGTGCGACGGCAAAAGACTTGCTGAAGAGGACGACTCTGTCCTTGGATCCCTTGCCCTGAACCACCGTGATCCGACACGCCTCCAGATCTACATCGCTGACCTGGGTGTTGCACAGTTCGCTGACCCTCATGCCCGTGAAGAACAGAAGCCGAAGCATCAGGCTGTGTTGGATGTCGTCAGACCGATCCAGCACCTCAAAGAATCTGCGGAAGTCATCGGCGGTCAGGATTTTGGGTAGCCTTCGCCCCTTCTTGGCGGGTCGCAAGTCGCACTCCTTCCGTACCCGCTTGCTGACATACCTCCAGCCTTCATAGTCCAGACCCGCTCGCCTCACGATCCGAGCGATCCGAGCGACGAGTTGCGATTTCGCCTTTCCGTTTTGGGTCTTCTCATTGGGCTGGTTTTCGGTGTCCTCGGTCATCGTTTCCTTCTCCACAGGGGCTTCAATTGCGTGATCTGGCTATTTTGTGAAATCGCAATCAGGGCTTCTGACGCAGGCGGAGGAAGACCTGCTTGATCAGTTCACCCTCCTCCAGCCCCTCGGGCAGGCTCTTTACCGCCTCATCCACCTGCTTTGCAGTTGCCGTCACACCCAGGGCGGACAGGCTGGTGAGCAGGCTCTCGTACCGACTACGCTGGGGGGCGGTTGTCGTCGGCTTCCGCCTCCTGTTGGGCGTATAGGGCTGACCGTTCAAGCCCACCCTCGTCGCCAGCACCTGACGGCAGGAGTCAACATCCTGCTTTCGGAAGTACGGTCTCTGGTTTTTTGGGTTCCGACTGGGTTCAGGAAAGATGCCGTCCTTGATGAGGTCATAGAGCCTGCTGGGAGATATCCCCAGCATTTCCGAGAGTTCCGAGAAGGTGACGAACTTCTCCATGGTCGGTTCCCGTGGGGATGTCGGATCGTTTCCGTGTGATAGAGACACCCTCCTCGGAGCCATGGAGGGCGATTCCAGGACAGGAACCGAGAAATCCAGGGGAATGTCTGGAGCTATCCCGATAGGTCTGCCCCCGATTCCAAGACAGAAACCGAGAAATCCCGAGGAAAGTCGGGTGACTTCCCCGTGGAATCCTGCGTGGATTCAAGAGGCTTTCAGCAGGCGAATTCCCCGATTCCCACGAAGAAAAAGTGGGAATCCACGACGATTGTCAGTCGTATCCAAGACCAGCCTTGAGGAGGCTGGCATGGTCTCGTCCCTTCTCGGTCAGGACTCGTCGTGACTGGTCGTCCTTCTCAATGAAGCCGCCCCTGATCAGCCACTCGCTCTCTACCACCCGCTCTATGGTCTGTCTTGGCAGCCCCATGCGAGCAGTGATCATGCCGAGCCGAGAGGCTCCATGCTCAAGAAGGAGCAAGAGATATTGTTGCTCGGTGAGGTCACACCCTTCACGATCCACCCCTTCCAAGAAACAAGCCTGACGGCAGTGTTCCCACGAGATCGCGCTTGCTCCCTCTGCCCTCGCCGTCCTCATGCTGGCGTTAAGGAGACGAAGGACGAGCCTCGGTGTTCCTCTGCCACGCAGGCTCGCCTGAACGAACACATCGTCGTCCACGCTCCAGCCAAGGGCATTCGCTCGTCGTTGGCTGATCTCTTCCAACTCTTCGGGGCTGTAGTGCTTGAAGTTGACGACGATCCTGCACCTCTGCCTCATGCTGTCGTTCAAGCAGTAGGTATGGGTAGTCGCCAGGATCAACACGAACGGCTCAATATCCAGGGCAACAGGTGATCTTCCTGCCGAGGGCAGGAAAATCTTGTGGTGATCAAGGGCGAGGTATAGAGCAAGTTGGACTGGGTCTGAAAGCCCTGAAGCCTCATCAAGGAACAGGACGGAACCCCTTTTTTGCTCAAGAAAAAGCGCGGACAGATCGGCTGGTGATCTGATTGAGTTGGCGAGGACGGTTCTGAAGTCGCTGGCTCCTACCATGTTCGCCACGCATCGTGCGGACTGGCTTTTTCCACACCCGCCTGGACCCAACATCAGGATCGGGCTGTCCAGCATCCTCCCATCCGCCACGGCACTCCTGATCGCCGTCACGAGTTGTTGTCGGGCGTGTTCCTGCCCGATCATCTCGTGGAGAGTTTCTGGTTCGGCTTGGGCGAGGTCTTTTCTCATCATGTCCTCTTGCCGAGAAGGACGCCGACCAGAGTGCAAGAGGACGATAGTCTTCTGCGAGGAAGAAAATTGAGCGGTTATCCCTACATATGGTCATGGACACATCGTTTGTATCTTTTCTGCTCCGCCGAATGACGGTCAACGAGGTCAGCGAGTTCTTTCCAACCTCGGCTATGAACCAACTCTTCAGAGCCGAACTAGGCAGAATCCTGACAACGGAGGATTTAAGCGAGGAACAACGGCAAGACCTCGTGCAGCTGCGCTCCTTGAACCTCGTGGGCTATGTGGATTCCAGCGTCAGACGGAGTGGTGTGGATGAGGCGGATCGGGACGAAGTCGTCCACGACCTACTCGTTCGGCTCCTCGTCAGTCCTGGCTCCCTCTTCAAGAAATGGGACAGGAAGTCCCCCATGTCCGCCCGCCTGAAGGTGGCGATCAGGAACAGCATTTTCAGCCTCGCCAAGAAACGGCAGAGGCGGGCAAGGCGGTTTCAGGAACTGCCCGACATCATCGCTTCTCCACCGTGTATGGACGATGTCGGCACGATCAACGCCTTCAGGGATGCCCTCCGAAGCCAGTACGGCGAAGACCATGTACGGGTGCTGGACACCAGATTGGCGGGCAACGACATCAAGGGGCTGATCGGTTCCCCTGGGATACCCACCTCGTACCGACTCAAACAGATTGTCCAGGACATCAAGCGATTCGTGGTCGGCTGGGGCGATTCGTGCTTGGAGCGGGCCATCTCCCAGATGAGAGTCAGGGAGGAGGAGACGCTCGCCAAGCGGTTTGGTCGGGTGCCAGCGGGTGGGTGATCCCCTGTCGGAATAGGGCGGAATCCCCTATTTTATTGGGTTCTGCGAGGCGATAGACCAACCTTGTCCGTCGCCTGTGCCATAAATCGGGGTTCTCCGCAGGATGCCCGTCATGACCGAGACCCCCCAACGCCCGTTCTCCATCAGGATTTTCGTCCCAGGGGGCGATCCAGACGGGCTTCGGCTCGTTGAGAAGAGCAACTGGACAGGGGTCGGCGTGGTCTTCAACCGCACGAACTTCAAGCAGGTCGTGGGCAGACCCGAGTTTGAACGGACGGGCGTCTATGTCCTCGTCGGCGGTTCCGAGGACAGTGCCTTGCCTTCCATCTATGTCGGTGAAGGCGACCCCGTGAAGGATCGGCTGACCCAGCACCAGCAGAAGAAGGACTTCTGGGACTGGTCGGTCTTCTTCGTCACGAAGGACAACAGCCTCAACAAGGCTCATGTCCAGCATCTGGAGGCACGCCTCTACGAACTCGCCAAGTCGGCAAAGCAATGCAATCTGGACAACGCACAGGTTCCCGCAGCACCGACGCTGTCCGAGGCGGAGCGGGCGGATGTGGAGAGTTTCCTCCTGGACATCATGAGCATCTGTCCGCTGTTGGGTTTGGGTGTGTTTGAGAAGGCAGAGCCAGCCCGCCGAGGCTCCGACACGCTCATGCTCCACATCTCCGCCCGAGGCGTGAAGGCATCGGGCTACGAGGATGCCCGTGGCTTCGTGGTCTGCAAGGGGTCGGAGTTCTCCAAGGACGAAGTTCCTTCAATCCACCAATACATGACCACCTTGCGGAAAGACCTGATCACTTCAGGAGTGATTGTTCCCGAGGGTGACAGGCTCGTCTTCGCCGAGGACTATGTCTTCGGATCACCTTCCACATCAGCTGGGGTGATCCTGGGAAGAACAGCCAATGGTCGGCATGAGTGGCGAACCAAGGACGGTCGCTCGCTGAAAGAGGTTCAGGCTTCCTCATGACCCCTGAGAAACAAGCCCGAGTCCTGATTGACCAGCACCTCAAGGATGCTGGTTGGATCATTCAGGACGCTGGTGCCATCAACTTGAGCGAGGGCGTGGGGATCGCCGTCCGTGAGTTCCCCCTGAACACGGGCTTTGCCGACTACCTCCTCTATGCAGGAGGCAAGGCGATCGGGGTCGTGGAAGCCAAGCCCGAGGGCTTCCCCTTGAAGGGCGTGGAGACCCAGTCCAGCAAATACACCTTCGGACTCCCCAAGGATTTTCCCCGCTGGCGACTGCCCCTGCCGTTCTCCTACGAGACTACAGGAACCTCCACCCAGTTCACCAACACCCTGGAGCCGAACTTCAGGAGCAGGGAGGTCTTCACCTTCCACCGACCAGAGGAACTCATTCGGCTCGTTGAATTGGAAAATCAGGTCAGGGCATGGCTCCAACAGATGCCTCCCTTGGACTTCGGCAAACTCTGGCGGGTGCAGATGGAGAGCATCACGAACCTGGAGAGGAGCCTTGCCGAGAATCGTCCCCGTGCCTTGATCCAGATGGCAACTGGTTCAGGCAAGACCTTCACGGCGGTGAATTTCTGCTACCGACTCATTAAATACGCAGGAGCGAAGAGAATCCTCTTCCTCGTTGACCGCAACAACCTCGGCAAGCAGACCCTCACGGAGTTCCAGCAGTTCTCCAGTCCCGTGACGGGCTACAAGTTCACGGAGGAGTATGAAGTTCAGCACCTCAAGGGCAAGACGATCAGTCCGAGCAGCAAGGTCTGCATCACCACGATCCAGCGCCTCTACAGCCTGCTCGCCAACAGGGAGTTGGACGAGGAAGCAGAGGAAGGCTCGCTCTTTGAGACCGAGACCTCGCTCGTCAAGGAGCCGTTGATGGTCTCCTACAACCCCAGCATCCCCATAGAGACCTTTGATTTTATCGTCGTAGATGAGTGTCACCGCTCCATCTACAACCTCTGGCGACAGGTGCTGGATTATTTTGATTCCTTCCTCATTGGTCTTACCGCCACGCCGACCAAGCAGACCATCGGCTTCTTCAACGAGAACCTTGTCCAGGACTACGGTCACGAGCAGGCAGTGCTGGACAAGGTGAATGTGGGCTTTGATGTCTACACGATTGAGACGCAGATCACGAAGAACGGGGCGAAACTCACCAAGGAACCAGGCGTCTTCGTTCCACACCGTGACCGCAGGACGAAGTCGGTCAAGTATCGTGAATTGGACGATGACCTGACCTACACGGCTGGTCAGTTGGATCGGGATGTCGTCAACAGAAATCAGATCAGGCTCGTCATAGAGACCTTCAAGAAGAAACTGCCCGAAATCTTCCCTGGTCGTACCGAGGTGCCGAAGACCCTCTTCTTCGCCAAGACAGACCAGCACGCCGAGGACATCGTCCAGATCGTTCGTGAGGTGTTCGGCAGGGGCAACGACTTCTGCCAGAAGATCACGAGCAAGACCACGGGAGCCAAGCCCGAGGACTTGCTGAACCAGTTCCGCAATTCCTACGACCCCCGCATCGCCGTGACCGTGGACATGATCGCCACAGGGACGGATGTGAAGGCTTTGGAATGCCTGGTCTTCATGCGAAATGTGAAGTCACTGGGCTACTTTGAGCAGATGAAGGGAAGGGGTTGCAGGATCGTCTCACCCGATGAACTCACGAAGGTCACGCCCGACGCCAAGGTGAAGACGCACTTCGTGATCGTTGACTGCGTGGGGGTGTGTGAGGAGGAGAAGAGTGCCACCAAGCCCTTGGATCGTGAGCCGTCCGTCCCCCTGGATAAGTTGCTGGATTTAGTGAGCAAGGGCGTGGCAAACGATGACCTCGCCTCCAGCATCGCCAGCAAACTCGTCAGGCTAGATCAGCGTCTGGACGCCAACCAGCGGGAGATAATACATGAGGCTTCGGGAGGCAAGAACCTTCAGCAGATCAGTGCCGACCTCCTCACGAGCATTGACCCCGACAAGAACACGGAAGTCGCCAGGGAGCAGTTCGGCGTTGAAGAGCCGTCCGAGGCGCAGGTGAACCAGGTGGAGCGGGAACGGGTCGCCGAAGCCCTCAAGACCTTCCACCAGCCGAAACTGCGTGAGGCGATCCTTGGGATCCGCCGTTCCCTGGATCAGGTCATTGATGAGCAGACGCCTGATGTCCTGCTCAAGGCTGGCTTCAACGAGGAAGCCCTGCTCAAGGCACGGACGATGCTCACCTCGTTCAAGAAATTCATTGAGGACAACAAGGACGAGATTGAAGCCATCAAGATTCTCTACAGCCGTCCCTACCGTGCTGGGCTTCGCTTCAGGCACATCAAGGAATTGGCGACCAAACTGAATCAGCCTCCCTTCTATGTGGATCCGTCCCGTCCCGAGAGCCTGGTTCGGCTCTGGCAGGCGTATGAGTTGGTTGAGCCTGCGAAGGTGAAGGGCAAGGGCGGGAAACAGTTGGTGGATGTGGTCGCCCTCGTCAAGCACGCAATTGACCCGTCCACACCCCTGGCACCCATGGGCATGACCGTTGAGGAGCGGTATCGGGAATGGCTCGTGGAGAAGGAGCAGGCGGGCATCACCTTCACTGTGGATCAGAAGAAATGGCTTGATGCGATCAAGGATCACATTTCCAGTTCGCTCGCCATTGAGCAGGAAGACCTTGAGGAGGTTCCCTTCAACACGATCGGTGGTCTCGGTCGTGCCTATGAGTTGTTTGGAGATCGCCTCGCTCCCATTCTTGATGAATTAAATATGAGGTTGGCTGTATGAGTTTCACCGAATCGCTCGCCGACCTCGTCACTGATAACCGCAACCAGTTGCTCTCTATCCACCCTTCATGGGAGCGAGTTGCACTCTCCGATGTGGCGACCATCCAAAACGGCTTTCCGTTTGAATCACAGTTCTTCACTACCAGCGAGGGAATGCCCCTGATCCGCATTCGGGATGTTCTGGAGGGGGAAACAGAGACCTACTACACGGCGAATTATGACGACGAGTTTGTTGTCCAGCGTGACGACCTTCTGATCGGCATGGATGGCGACTTTCACTGTTCGCTGTGGGCTGGCCGTCCTGCCCTGCTGAATCAGCGAGTGTGTCGCCTCTTCCCGCAGGAGCGTTTCTACGACAAGCGATTCCTGCGATACGCACTGCCTGGGTACTTAAGTGCCATCAACTCTGCGACATCCTCAATCACGGTCAAACACCTTTCGTCTCGGACGGTTGCCGACATACCGCTCCCCCTCCCCCCCCTCCCCGAACAACACCGCATTGTTGAGAAGATTG
>Ga0214923_10006895_pt1 | contig 12559 bp, 16 predicted proteins | sample LL1510_MetaG_FD_177993 | JGI IMG/M metagenome (GOLD analysis project Ga0214923, IMG submission 177993) | Freshwater microbial communities from Lake Lanier, Atlanta, Georgia, United States - LL-1510 | ecosystem: Environmental > Aquatic > Freshwater > Lake | place: USA: Georgia | collected...
GCATGTCAAGATCGGTGATCAATTGGATTCTAACAGCGGTTCGGTCACGGTAACTGAAGTATTGCCGATTACAACACAGGCAGTTTATAAGATTCGGACAAAATCTGGAAAAGAAATTATCTGTAGTTCTAAGCATTTATTCCCCACAGAAAAAGGATTAAGGAATATTGAAAATGGACTCAGTGCAGGGGAAAAATTATATACAAGAATTGTGGGCAACCAAGCCTAAAGTTGCAACAGTTATAATCAGGTCTAAGTTACCAGAATTGTATGCTGTTATAGATGCCTTAGCGGGTAAAACATTTTCCGAAAAAGCCTGGTGTTGGATTCACGGCGCAAGCCCAGGTGTTTGTCAAGCATGTAGCAAACCAGTAAAGTTTCTAGATTATTCTAGAGGCTATGCAACATTTTGTTCTACCAAGTGCCAAGCAAATCATACCAGTATCATTGAGCAAAGGAAAACAACAAATTTGCTAAAGTATGGAGTCGATCACTATAGCAAGACCAATGAATACAAGTATCGGTTTAAGGATACTTGTTGGAAAAAATACGGAGTTGAGAACCCAGGGCAAATTGAGTCTCTAAAAAGTTCGAGAGCCAGGAATAAACAAAAAACATTTTTCAACAGTGTAATCGGACAAATCGATGGTAAAGTTCAGGCACTATTTCAATTCGACGAGTACACTCATTTGCGGGATCACCGGCTAGAATGGAAATGCTTGGTTTGCGATACTAGCTTTTTTTCGAATCTACTAGACAAACTTCCTGAATGCCCTGACTGTTACCCGCGTGGAAATTACGGTGGACCCAGCTCAATTGAAAACGAAGTGTATGAGCAAGTAAAACAATTTTATACCGGATCTATAGTTAGAAACTCTAGGAAAGTTATACCACCAAAAGAGTTGGATTTATTTTTTCCAGATAAAAATTTTGCCATCGAGATAAATGGTGTATATTGGCACAGTGACCAACAGATCGACAGCGATTATCATTACAAAAAGTATAAATCATGTGCCGATGCCGGTATCAGAGTATTAATGATAACAGACCATGAATGGGTACACAAAAAAGAATTAATATTACAAATGATTAAACATCGTTTAGGATTAGTAACTGATAGGATATATGCAAGAAAATGCAAGATTACACAATTGTCATCGCAGAATGCAAATAGTTTCCTGACTAAGAATCATATGCATGGCTTTGCTCGAGCATCTATGCATCTTGGTCTAGAGTTTAATGGTATATTAGTATCAGTTGTTTCCCTGTCAAGGACTCACAGATTTACTAATAAAAATGTAATTGAAATTGTAAGATTTGCAAATACTAATGCGTTAGTAATTGGATCATTTGGAAAACTGCTCAAAGAAATAAAAATTAGGTTCCCCGACCATAATATTTCAACCTATGCAGACTTGCGCTATGGTGACGGAAATGTATATAATAAAACAGGTTTTAGGCAAACTCATATTACTAAACCAGGATACTGGTATTTTATCAACGGAAGAATTGATCATAGGCTTAATTGGACCAAACAACGATTAGTCAAACAAGGATACCCAAAGCATAAAACCGAACGTGAGATAATGGACGAACTCAAAGCACTAAGAATTTATGACTGCGGTCATAAGCATTATGAATGGATACACAATGAATGATCATATATTAGATGAAATAGTAGAAATAGAATATCTAGGCCTAAGGGAAACTATTGATATCAACACCAGCGGTAACCGCTTATTCTATGCCAATGGAATCTTAACGCATAATTCGGCAGTGGAAGAAGTAGAATTCGATCATAGTCATATATCAGGTGGTATCAGTAAGATTAACACAGCAGATAATGTGTTTGGTATCTTCACCAGTAGATCCATGCGTGAACGTGGCAAATATCAGATACAGTGTATGAAATCCAGATCTAGTACCGGCGTAGGTATGAAAGTTGACCTAGATTATAACATAGAAACCATGCGTATCACCGACTCTGGGGTCAGTGCCTCAGACAGCAGTTATAAAACTACTGCATTGCAGGTAATGGAACGTATAAAACCCAGCAGTACTGTACAGGCTGTTGGAGATGACCCGCTGATTCGTGCCGGTGTAGAAAGCAATCGACTCAAACAGATGCTGGCTGAACTCAAGAGTACTAGAAGCGAATAAATAAATAATCACTGGAGGTTATTTTGCAAAAGCGTACTCGGAGTCTATTGGCCGAATTAGATGCAATTAGATTGCAGCGTGACAAAGAAAACTTTGTAGAAAGTCGCGCCACCAATGTCATACAAAGTGCAATAAACCTTTTGCAGTTTATTAGGGAAAACTATGACCCTGACACTGCCGGCGAACTGGAACGTAGACTGATCAACAGCATACGTGGTAGTGATCCTGCCAAATTTACAAGAGGAATAAGGCGCCTTAAAGATGAAAACCAATGAGATTATTACCGAAGTAGATTGGAGGAGCGTAGGTAGCACTGTGGCAGGTGCGGTTAAGAGTCCATTCGCCACAGTACAAGGGCTAATGGGCCGAGCACAAGGTTCCAGACGTGTTTTTGATACTACTAATCGTGTGTTTGCCGAATGGAGTCGTAAGGTTACCAATATGGATCCTACGACCACGGACATTAATCAGGCCATTGTGTCTTTTGCTGATCAAGTTTTTCAAGATCGTATAGCCCCTGGAAAAAGTAAGGTTAAACTGACTACTAGACTCACCAAAAGTCAAAATGGTCCCATGCGACAATATTTGGAAAAACGTGCAAAAGAGTATTGGGCTGATCTAGGAACTCCAGCACCCCCAGCTCCGCCGCCACCCCCTCCTGAAAACGGGGAAGCAGACCCAGAAACACCGCCCCCGGGTCAATACACAGTCAACAATATTGTGGCCAACATTAATCCGAATGACATTCGTCCATTGCTGAATGCACTGCTGAAAAAATATCCTAATATTATGGTTCCATGATGATGAATTTGTACGAGGGCGGAGCAGCAATAGCCAATTCTAATCCAGTGTTAAAGGATGATGTTGCAGATATAGTAAAACAGGCTCGCGATCGCATACCACCTGAGATTGCCAAGGGTATACAAGTTGATATAGGCAGTGCTGGATATAAGGTCCGATCCGGCGATATAGACCTAATGGTTGAAGCGTCGGATGTGGTTGATTATTTTGGTACGCAAAAGGCCAAAGATCCTGTTCTGGCAGCTAAACAGGCGTTTAAACAATATTTTATCGAGCAGGGTATAGAAAGTAATCTAAAAGGTCGCAATGTACACATTGGTATTCCTTATATGTCCAAGACAGGCGGCCGTGGCCTCGCTCAAGTTGATGTTATGGTTATACATGATGCTGCTGTGGTAGCACCTTGGCATCAGCATGGACCACGTGGTATGTATGATCAACCCGACTTCATGGGCAATGAAATATTTGTCTTGATCAGTAGTCTAGCTAAATTTAAGAATTTAAAGTTCGATCCATTCTCGGCGAATTTAACCGACCGTACGACCGGTGAGGTTGTTGGACGCACTAGAAAACAAGTAGCTAAAATTTTATTAAACCCCAATGCTCGTGAATCTGATCTTGACAGTGTTCGCACCATAATGGCAGCATTGGCCAAAGATCCTGATCGTGAAGGTAAACTAGCACAGGCTAGACAAGATGCAGCTCGTGGCATACTCAGACTTCCTGAAACTGCACAGGTAGGTACTGCTGCTTGGTTTAGAGAATTAGCCGAACGTATACGATGAAAACCTATTATGACTACTTGATTGAGGCAGAATCTAGTCCAAGAATACCACATCCTGAGGACAGTGTATTTTCAGGATCAGCCACTGGCTTAAAATATGCTCGAGCTCTACAAGAAGTGGCCACCGATTCCAAACAGGTCAGTATCAAGTGGGATGGCATGATTGCCTTATACTTTGGTCGAGATCAGTCGGGACGTTTTTTCATCAACGACAAATATATGCCGGAAACATTCTATGCTTACTCGCCGGCTGACTGGCAAAGATATGACACAGAAATCAAGCGTAGTCGAACACCTAGGCCTGATTTATATAGAAAAATAGCCTTGATTTGGCCGGGGCTTGAAGCCGCAGTAGGTAACACATCGGGCACATTCAAGGGTGACCTTATGTTTATTGGTCCTTTGGAACCAGTGGCGCAAGAATATGTGTTTAAGCCGGTTACAGTTGAGTATCGTGTACCGGTCAACAGCGAACTAGGACGCTTGATCGCTGGACGCAAAGGATTAATTGTAGCACATCAATACAACAATCAGCCCTGGACTGGTCGTAGCTTTGGCAACAAGGACGTTACAGTAATCAGACCTGACATGGGCATACAGTTTAAGATACGTAATCCTGTTGGCCTAGCTATGCAGGCTGAACAATCGGTATCTGGACAACGCGGGCAGCTGATTGATCAATTCCTTGCCGGCCTGCCCAAGACTGTACAGGCAGCTATTAATCGGTATTTTAATCATTTGGCCACTGGCCAGACCAGAGATACACTAGAACAATGGTTGCCAAAAGAGATCAGTGCTCGGCAAGTGCAAAACTTGTTTGCCGAAGATGGATATCTGCGTACCAATGCACAGGGTTATCAGGCTCTATGGCAGGCATGGTCTGCCATTGGCGCTTATAAAAATGCACTGGCCCAACAGTTAGAAAGCCAGGTAACAGGTTTTAGTCAGCGGGTAGACGGACAGCCCGGCGGCGAAGGGTTTGTGTTCCCTAGTTCAGCGGGATTAATTAAACTAGTACAAAAAGGCAGTTTTGGTGCTGCACATTTTGCTGGATTTGCAGCAGGTAAAAAATAGTTTAGATGATAAATAAAAACATACGCATGGCGTAACTAACAAGAAAGGAAAATAAAATGGCCGTATTTACAAGAGTTAATGGTGGTGCTGCACCAATGAAGCAAGTTGGTCGTGATCTATTGTTCAAGAACATCAGCAAAGGTTCTACAATGCAACAGTTTCACCTGGATGATGCGATTCAGGCTATTCAGGCTACCTCAACTGTTACTGTTATTGGTACATTTACAGCCAATTCCAGTACTCAGGTCAATGTTGTTGTTGAAGGCAGCGATATCAGCACATTTACAGCTAACAGTGTATCTTATACTGTGACCACAATCGGGTTTTAATAGACAGTACGCACTATCAAGCCCTGGCCAAGCCAGGGCTTTTTTATCGGCATTACAAATAACACTATAAATAGTCTTATGAGAGCGGCGGTCTATACATTGATAGATATCACAGCCACTGGTGTAACCAACTACAGTACAGATGCCAGGGCTAGAAACCAACAGCGCAATTGGGAAACCGTACATCAAATTATTAATCTACGTACTCAATGTCCAATTGAGGCAGTGCCAGCCAGCTACAAATTGGTAGACATGAGCAGTCATGAGTTTGGTAGTTTTTATCTAGGGCAGCATCGTTGTTGGAAATTTATTTTCAACACCGAGTATCCTGCTGTTTTGGGCACAGGGCACGATCCTTTTGAACGACTGCGCTATGATTTTAATAGTGTACCAGTGATTATAGGACTAGATGAAACCATACATATGCCTGACCCGGTATTTTATCTAGATGGGCTACTTAAGAACACTTACTTCAAGGTTTTATCACAAAAGGATTAAATACTGTTATAAGATCTAATTTAGATCTGTAGCGATAGGAAATAATAAAATGTCAGCAAGCGATATTGAAAAGGAAAATTTGGAGGCTCATGTGGAACTTTGTGCTGAACGTTATCGTCAACTAAACATGAAATTGGATAATCTAGATCATAAGGTCAGCTCAATGGAAGGTATGATATCAGAGATCAAAAATTCTCTGTCAGACGCCAATGACAAGCATAATCGACAGTTAATAACCATTGGCACCGGAATTATTCTAAGTCTAATGGGTGCCATGATAACACTATTGGTAGCACTAAACAAAGTATGAAGATAGTGGAGTTTATGAGCGGTCTACAACTGCCCATAACCAACGAAGAAGCCGATCTAATAGATAAATTCAAAGACACCAGTCTGCTGATTGACAAAAAAACATTGACTGAGCGCGAACAGGTCATAGCCAATCAGCTGGTAAACAAGGGCCTACTGGTAAGACACAACGATGATGGACAGATCAAATATCGTAGACAAATCAACCATTGAGCAGGCGGTTAACCAGGCTTTGAGCCAGGCAGTTAAAAAAATCACAACCTGGACTAGAAAAGAATTATCTAATAGTCTGGCCCAAGCCAAATCCACTGGCAAAACCCCAATAATCATGGCTTTTACCAACAACTGCTATCTGGTAGGTGACTATGCCATAAGACAATGCCAGGACCAATGGTCTATGATCTATCGTTATAATGATAGAGAATTGGTTTTTGACAATCGTACCAGTGCCATATTCTATGCAGTCTGCGAGCAGATAGGCAGGATTGATCTTAGTGATCAAATTTTAACCTATGATCAAGAAGTCAGCAGACTACGCATCGACCACAGTATCTATCATACGCGACTGCAACGATCCAAAAACTCAAATGCAGATCTCTATCGCACCAGATATTTACAGACCTCAGCTCAATTGGCCACTGCTATACAGCGATTGGAAAAAACACTAAGGATGGCTAAATACATAAACCTGTAGGAATAGCTACCATGAATATTAATGATTTTACGCCAGCAGTGACCAGTCAAAGATTGAATAATCTTATGCAAAGCCGCTTTGGATTCAAATTGGATTACAGTCAGTTGACCATTGGCAAAGCCCGAGAACTAGAACTTATGGTTAGCGAAAACCTGGCTCGCATACGTCATAGTTTTGGAGTACATCAGGCCGAACGTAACCCTAGATATATGGAACTGCTGATGATACGCGAGAGCCTCAACAATTGGCTAAATGAAACTCAACAGCTGATGGAAAGTGAGATTGGCAAGAGCGAGGCCATACTAGCAGCCAAAGACATGGTAGACAGCATTCAAGACATGGTGGAAAAGGTCAGTAAAATGCAGGTTGAACAATTGCCAGCATTGATTGACACCATTCGTGACCAAATTGGCATGGCCGAAGCCGATCAGTTTAAATCGGCCATGGGCGATCTACTACAAAACATCAGCCAGAGCCTAAGCCAAGCACGCGAGACAGCTGACAGTTCAGCACGTACACTAGCCGGTGAAGAAGGTGGTATGGGTGGTATGGGTGGTATGGGCAATGTAGCTGGTGCTGAGATGCCAGGTGCTGCTCCCGGTCTAGGCGAACCCAGTGATATGGATCAAGATGTTGATGCATTTGGAGCCACAGATGCCGCTGCCGGTGGTACCGAACCGGTAGGCAGAGAACGTCGCTAAATGAGGGCCAGTGAGTTTGTAATTGAGGCCCCTACGCCCTCGGTTATTAATCTTGTCAACACACTACAAGATTTACGTACCAGACTGAATCAGATCAGAGTTGACAGTCTGATTAATATAGTACGTAAACAACCGGGCAGCGAAATGTTTAATATAGACAATTTGGCCGACATCTACAAAAACAATGATTCTGTAAAAAACCTAGTTAAAAACATTGGCAACGATAATTTTGGTGTTAAGTATGTGTTTCTAGAGCCATTGGTACAGAGCGACGATCAAGCGTTTCCTGCAGGGGACGAAAAAACTGCCGGTTTGACCGAACCACAGCGTACGGTCAGTACTATGGCCAAACGAGCTGCGAAAAATCGCAGTTAGCACTTGCGACAACTGCACTAATCTGTTATAATTTTCTACAATGCTAGTAGAAAAATACAAATATGTGCCATGTGAGCGAGTGGTAATCAACGGTAGTCGTCATTATCTAACCCCTAGAGGGGACCGCGTGCCCAGTGTTACCACCATACTGGATAAAACCAAGTCTGAAGAAGCCAAGGCTGCACTAGACAACTGGCGGCGGGCAGTGGGCACAGAGCGAGCACAACAGATTACCAGTGCAGCAGCCGGGCGTGGTACTCGTATGCACAAATGGCTGGAGAACTACATACAGAATGGTCACACAGGTACACCGGGGTCACATCCTGAAAGTCAACGCAGCCATAGTATGGCCTTGAAGATTATTGAACAGGGCTTGCCCAGTGTAACAGAAATCTGGGGCAATGAAGTTCCTTTGTATTTTCCTGAACTCTATGCCGGCACCACAGACTGCGTGGGTCTACATCTGGGCTTGCCTGCCATACTGGATTTTAAACAGTCAAATCGACTCAAACGCAGAGAATGGATCGATGACTATTTTTTACAACTGACTGCCTATGCTTTGGCACATAACGAAGTACATGGTACCAACATACGCAAAGGTGTGATCATGATATGCGTGTGTCCTGCAGATGGTGCCGAGCCTCAGTACCAGCAGTTTGTTTTAGAGCCTTGGGATTTTGATTACTGGACCGATCGCTGGTGCGACCGTGTGAGTCATTACTATCGTCTTAATAAATAGTTAATTATCGGGATATCCAATGGCCGTAGTACAGATTAGTCAAATTCAAGTTCGTAGTGGATTTTTACAAGATCTAGGACTGCTGGCTCGAGGAGAATTTGGCTGGGCATTTGACAAGCTGAGACTGTTTATAGGCAACGGAACTGTGGCCGAAGGTGCTCCTTACCCGGGCAACACAGAAATACTTACTACCAATAGTGATGTTTTTACCACAATTCTCAATACCTATAGTTTTAAAGGGCTGTTGGGGGGCTATCAAGTTCAGACCGGACCTACAGTACTTGACCCAGTGGTGAGGACGTTTCAGAATAAACTTGACGATCATGTGAACATACGCGATTTTGGTGCTCTTGGTGACGGTGTAGCCAATGATCTACCAGCCATACAACGTGCTATTGACGAAATCTACAATCGTTTATCCAGCAGTGTGCCTGAACGTACACGAAGAGTCATTGATTTTTATCCAGGTGTCTACTTGATCTATGGAGAGCTGCGTATACCACCACACTGTACACTGCGCGGAACCGCCATAAATGGTGTTATTATCAGGCAAATTGCACCTAGTGCAACCTGTAACTTCAAAACCACTAGTAGCACCGGATCAAGCATTGGTACCATGACTGTGTCAGGTCAGCGTCCGGGATCCATACATTTTCAAGACATTAGATTCGAAACTAATTATGATATTGATCTTGGATGCATACAAAGTGCCACCGATGTGGTTTTTACTAGATGTAAATTTATAGGCACTAGAGTATCACCTATAACCAATACCAATAGTGCTGCCATAAGAATTAGCAGTTCCTATTTAGCCACACAACGTGTGCATTTCAACGACTGTGATTTTGCTGGTACCAGCATAGGCGTTAGTATCAGTGAAACAGTCAGTACCAGAGATATTAATTTTGCACACTGCACATTTAGCGATCATTATCAAGGCATTGTGGCTGATAGCAGCTTGGTTAATACCTACAGTAGATCAATACGAGTAAGCAACAGCATCTTTGATCGTATCTATGCACATGGAATTTATACCGGTGCTAATCTATTGGGTTTTGTCAGCAGCAATAACATCTTTGTGAATGTGGGACAACTACAGAGCAACCTGGCAGTATATCCAGTAATAGTATTTGGCGGACGTTATAGTTATAGCATAGGCGACAGCTACAATAGACCCAATGGCGATGATGTTGGCCCCATTACAGTTGAACATCAAACTCAATTTAGTCTCAGTTACGATATGGACAGCGCATTCAAAATTGGTGCCACATATCAAACTGCTGGACGATCGATAACACTACCCAATCAATCGATCATACGTATTGCTCTATTGCCGAGATTGTTACACGGTATCATAGACTATAGTATTGAACGTAATTTTATTATGCGTTCAGGGTCTATTAGATTTAGTGTTAACAATGCTACATCTTTGGTCAACTATCAGGATAGTTTTACACAACAAGCACAGCAGGGTCTACAATTAAGCGTAGAATACGGACTGGTGCCCGAATTGAGTCAACTGCCAAGGCCAATATTGGTAATATACACAGACAATAATGGTGGTCAAGCTGTAATCACTTTTGATGTCAAGAGTATGGTCAAACACCAGGTACCATTGGCCGCAGCCAATGTACAATCATTGTCGAGTACCTATACACTGTCTGCCACACAGATCACGGTTGGGTTGGGCCAAAATCTAGATCTAACCGCCAGTGGCCTATATCCCTATGAACAATTATACTATACAATCGACGATATTCCCATCTATCAATTATTGGGTTCGGTCACCGAATTATCTGGGGGCCAGAGTATTACATTTACTATGTCTGGTCTTGTGGAATCAGAAATTCTATACTATACAATAGAATCACCTTAATAGGCAATTAATTATGTGGACTCTTAGGCCTGAAGAACGGCTTCATGAGTGGCGTGTTTTTCGAAATCGGCTTACCGGTCTAGAGTTAGAGGACGCTCTGACAAAAACCGTTCATTTGTGGAGTTTTGCACCTTATGTGACACATTATCTGGCAGCAGATCTAATAGATGAATGGCCAGATCCCTGGACACTGGTGCACGAAAACTACTACTGCGATCTTGCAAAAGCTCTGGGTATGCTGTATACTCTATATCTCAGTAGCCATTGGACACAGACCATCAATCATCTGGAAATACAAATATGTAAAAGCGGTCGGACCGGGGACACACACAACACAGTTTGGGTCAATAGGGGGAAATATATACTTAATTTCTCTTTCAACGAAATAGTAAATAAACAACTCGTTGACCAAGAGCTAGTGGTCAAACATAGATATTCGATTCAGGACCTAAAACTGAATCTCAGGTAAACGTACAAAGGAAGCAGAGTAATGACCCAGATACATGTTGTTAAACGCAACGGTGAACGAGTACTATTAGACATATCCAAGATACAGAGACAGGTGTCAAATGCGTGTAGAGGCATCGATGATGTAAGTCCCAGCATGATAGAAATCAAAGCGAAATTGGAATTTCACGATGGCATGACCACTGCAACTATCGACGCATTGTTGCTACAGGCCATGGTTATTCTAATTGATGAAACAGAAAATGCCGAAATCAATAATGTAAACTATCAATATGTAGCAGGTCGCCAAAGACTAAGTATGTTGCGTAAAGAAGTCTACGGCGCCTATGATCCTCCTAAACTATATAACATAGTCAAAAGGAACGTAGATGCCGGAATGTATACCCCGGAATTGCTAGAGTGGTATACACAGGACGAGTGGAATATTATTGATCTGTTTATTGATCATAATAAAGATGAACGTTATACCTATGCGGCCATTGCACAGTTCTGTGAAAAGTATCTGGTGCAGAATCGTGCCACTGGACAGATATTTGAAACCCCGCAGGTCCGTTATGCAGTGGCCGCAGCCACTGCATTTCATGCCGAACCCCAAGAAACAAGACTCAAATTAGTAAAGGAATACTATGAATGTGCCAGTGAAGGTCATTTTACTCTCGCTACTCCTGTGCTCGCTGGTTTGGGCACAACTACAAAACAATTCAGTAGCTGTGTGCTCATTAGTAGCGATGATACCCTTGACAGCATATTTGCTGCGGGAGAAATGATGGCCAAATATGCCAGTAAACGAGCCGGTATTGGCTTGGAAATTGGCCGTATTCGTCCCGTGGGTGCCCCAATACGCAATGGTGAGATCAAACACACGGGTCTAGTACCGTTTATGAAAAAATGGTTCGCAGACCTGCGTAGCTGCAGCCAGGGAGGTCTTAGGAACGCCAGTTGTACAGTGACTTTTCCTATTTGGCACGCACAGTTTGAAGATCTGATCGTATTAAAGAATAATCAAGGCACAGAAGAAACCCGTGTGCGTCAGATGGACTATAGCGTAGTGGTCAATGCCATGTTTTGGCGTAGGTTCAAGCATGGCAAAAATATTACCTTGTTTGATCCACATGAAGTGCCTGACCTATACGAAGCCTTTTATAGAGATACAGCCGAATTTGAACGACTATATGTAAAGTATGAACAAGATAAGACAAAAAAGAAAAAAGTATTACCAGCGGATGAGATATTCAAAAACGGAATTCTCAAAGAGCGAACCGACACTGGTCGCATATATCTGGTCAACATAGACAATGTCATTGCTCAAGGGCCATTTGACACGCAGCTTGATCCCATATATCAATCAAATTTATGTCAAGAAATCTTACTGCCTTCGCGACCCTTTCAGAGACTAGATGATTCAGATGGTAGAGTGGCCCTGTGTACCCTGGGAAGTATAAATTGGGGCAGTTTTCGTACACCACAAGAAATGCGTAAGAGTTGTAGAATTCTAGTACGCAGCCTCAGCAACCTACTGGCCTATCAAGACTTTCTAAGTGTACAAAGCGAATTGGCTAACAAGGACTTTGAACCCCTGGGAGTGGGAATTACCAATTTGGCCTACTGGCATGCCAAACGCAATCTCAAGTATGGTGAAAAAGACAGTCTTGCTGAAGTAAAACGTTGGATGGAACATCAGGCCTATTATCTCACAGAGACCAGTGTAGATCTAGCCAAGGAGAGAGGTGCCTGTGATCGCAGCCTATACA
>Ga0214923_10006896_pt1 | contig 12557 bp, 16 predicted proteins | sample LL1510_MetaG_FD_177993 | JGI IMG/M metagenome (GOLD analysis project Ga0214923, IMG submission 177993) | Freshwater microbial communities from Lake Lanier, Atlanta, Georgia, United States - LL-1510 | ecosystem: Environmental > Aquatic > Freshwater > Lake | place: USA: Georgia | collected...
TCCTCTACCTAAACTAACAGAGTTACCTATAAAAATAACATTGTTGGCCGCCGGTACTTCACTCATCCAAGATAGTCCTCCGAAACCACCTCTGTAGTTACGGTTTTGACCATCAACAACATATGATATACTATTTTCTTGTATACTACCTGATACTGGTGTTCCGGGGTTATATGTTACTGGTTGTGGCATTAGAGTCCAAATCTTCCTTTAAAGTAATTATAGTTTTGAGTCATTTCTGCTGCTGTGAGTATTCTATTATATAATAATACAAAACTAAATTGGCTATTACTAGGTTCTGTTCCGATGCTTTGACCATAGTCTCCTAAAACAATTCCTACAGGACCAGCTGATCCTCCATTATTTTGAGTTACTAAACTGTTGTTTATATAGAACCCATAACTATCACCTGAAATATCTCCATTACCTGTATATATTCTCCAATTTGTATCTGTGGTTGTAGGATTATTGATCCATCCTTGGGCATAATAAGAATTTACTCCAGGCCCCCAATGACCTAATAACCAGTTATTACCAGATGCATTTATAATTCTTTGATATCCTGATGTTATTGAAACATATCTTGAAGCACCCATTGCTGTATAATTAGTACCGGCTAAATTAGGTGTTGTACATCTCACATAATCATCAATCCCATCAAATGTTAATACACCACCATTTGTTTGATTAAATCCTACTCCATTGTATAAAGTACCATTATTACCATTTCCTGATAAATCATAAATTGTAGTACCTGTTCCTGGATATGAATCTAAATTACCGGCGTCCCAATAAAGTAATAATCCATTTGTTACTGGACCTGATGGTGTTTCAAATCTGTATTGTTCGGCTTGGTAGTTTTGGAGGACTTCTGATGCTGTTAAACCCTTATTATAAACTCGATATGAATAAACATTTCCACCAAAAGGTAACTGTGTACCTTCAACAGAACCTATTTCCATAGCACCCCCAACCGCAGGACTAAATGTTTGGGTACCTAAAACATCATATGGTGTTAATAATTCTCCATTTAAATATGTTTTATTTACACTACCTGAGTGACTATATACTAAATGTTTTATAGTATTATCAGTAAAATTAGGAGAAATATATCTAATAGCAGGACTACCTCCACCATTCCAATAAATCCATAATGTAGTCCCAGAATCATTAAAATCTGCTGTTAAATTTGTATTTCCTGAATATCTACCTAAAGTCCATAAGTGGTTTCTAGCAGATTTAGTTCCTTTATACCAACATTCTATTGTAATTTCATCTGCAAATGTTTGAGTAAAATTAGTAGAAATATAATCATCAGTACCATCAAATAATATAGAACCACCATTTGAGGGATTATATACAGGCCCATTTATTAATGTACCAATATTACTACCTGTTAAATTATACCAAGATGTTCCTGATTTAGGATATGATACTATATTATTAGCATCAACAGCAAATACTAGACCGTCTGTAACTATTGGTGAACCGAAGTAGTTTTGTTTAACTTGAGCTTCTGTTAATGCTCTAGGATATACTTGAGTGTTTGATATACTACCATTAAAATAATACCCTGTAACTCCGCCATCATACCAAGCACCAATTCTTTCACCATTATTGTTAACTTGAATAGTATCATTATAAGTAGCCTGATTTACTAAGGTTCCATTAATATACATTTTAGCAACACTGCTATCATAAGTAACAATAGCATTATACCATCTCCCAGCTGTCATATAAGATGATGCATTGATTTGAAAATCCTGATATCCAAGACTATTAAATAAAAATCTTAATTTGAAAGTAGGATTTTCAAAAAATAAAGCATATTGAGTATTTACATATCCTTTTTCAAATAAAAATCCATTTTGGTTTACACTTGTTGGATTGAAAGTACTGCTAACTGTAATACTGTTACTGTTTAATGCTGTGTCATTAGGAAAGTTTACATAATCATCTGTAGCATCAAATGTAAAATATCCATTTGAATTCCATGTAGGACCATTAGTTAAAGTTCCATTTGTACCTTTTCCGCTTAAATCTCTCCAGTTAGTTCCTGTTTGTGGGTAAGAAGACATTTTAGAGGCATCAACATCAAAAGCTAAATTGTCAGCATTTATCCCCTCAAACGGATCATTTGATTCTAAAATAAAATAACCTCTAGCAGTTATTAAATCATTTAATGCAACGTTTGCATCTGTATAATTACCTGGTGAACCAGGTACACGGTTTGCTGTATAAATAATAGCTGCCGAACCTGTTCCATTACAAGAATAAAATAATGGTACTGCTGTTGCTTGGTTAGTTATACCTTGAGTATATGAATCTGTTACAAATACAATTGGGGCAACTCCGTCTGCCGAAGGTACCCATTTTTTAGAGGCAAAGGTAGTATAGTCCCTATTACCACTGTCTACAGTGTAATTAACAGATCCTCCTCTAATACTACCAGACAAAGGACCAGAAGCATTATATGCTATAGGCCTAGACATTCAATTAAGCCATTGAACCTGAAGGGAACGGATTAGGGTCTGTCCATTCTGGTGTGGCTAGGATTTGTAAGATCTCATCGTATGTATAAGGACCTTCTTTAGTGGTTAGGTTGTAAACACAGTCCGGCATTGCTCCATTCCATTTTACAAATGTTTTTAACCCGTCAACTGATTTTCTTACAGTATCTATTGAGGTTTCTAATACTTCGTTGAAGTTGATTTGGTCTAATTCTGTGACTGCGAAGATCATGAATTCTCGGTCATCGTACTCTCCGTAAACTTGTTGTATTGGCATAAGTGTGTTTTGTTATAAATATTAATTATATTCCAAATCTGTTTCTTTGGGCGTTAAAGTTTTGAGTGATTTCTGCTGCTGAGAGTGCTCTATTATATAATTGAAAATTACCAAATTGGCAGTTTGCAAAAAGTGAAGAATTTTGAGCACCTACAAATATATTTGCTGAAAGGTTAGCGGCAGGAAGTACACTCCAACTATTTCTAGCTATTCCATTTACATAGATAACTACATTAGAACCAGCGGTACTCACCGTTACCGCAACTTGACACCAAGCTCCAAATCCCACATTAACCCCAGAAGCTAGCACTACTGATGATGGAACACCTCCTAAAGGATTATAATGAAAACCAACATCGTATGGATTAAAAATAGTGTAAGTTCCAAAAGCATCACATCCAAATAATCTTTCTGAGAATCCTACTGAAGATATCCATTTGCAAAAGAAATAAATTGTATATTCAGAATATGTTGTAGGAGGTGCAATTATAACTCTATCATCAACTCCATCAAAAGATAAATAACCTCCACTTTGGTATGAATTAAATCCTACACCGTTAACCAACGTTCCATTATTCCCATTCCCAGTAATATCATTCCACAAATATGGAGTAAATGTACCACTAGTGGTAAATGTATGGATTGTGTATCCGTTTATATATGTGATTGTACCTCCGGTTGCTGCTGGTAGGCCTGGGTAACGTACTATGACGATACCTGAGCCGCCTGCTGCTGTACCTACAAATGGGGTTTGTCCAGATGTTCTACCTCCACCCCCTCCACCACCAGTATTTGTACCACCTGCTGTAGGAGCTAATGGAGATGGATTTCCTCCATTACCTCCACCTCCTAAACCACCGGTAGCTGTACTAGCTGGGGAGGTTGAATATCCGTATCCCCCACCTCCTCCAGCATAGTAAGTAGAATTTCCTGAAATGGAATATGCTTGGCCATTACCTCCATTTCCACCAAATCCCCAATTGCCCGGGGAACCAACTGATGAAGCTCCACCACCCCCAGAGCCTCCATACCCAATAGCTGTACCTCCAGCAAATCCTTGACCTGCCGTTCCAGCGCCACCTATTGCGTTATCTGTCCCCCCATATTGTCCACAACTCCCTCCACCACTTCCACCAGCACTACCCGCACTTCTATGTGAGCCACCTCCACCACCACCAATAGCCGTTAAAGAACCAAATACACTATTATTACCATTACCCCCACCTCCTCCTGTACTTGCTACACCTCCAGCACCAACAGTGACAGTGACAGCAGCAGCTGATGATAGTTGATAAGCACTGTTATATATTAAACCACCAGCACCTCCCCCGGCGCCATCATCATAATAGTTTCCACTACCTCCACCACCACCAGCAACAACTAATACCTCAACATAAGGAGGTTGTGAGCGAGTGTATGAATCCGGATCGCCTGCATCTAGGTTTAATACTAAACCATTTGTTATTATACCTGGGGGTGCTTCGAATCTACTCATTATTTGGTTGCGTTATAGTTTTGTTGGATTTGAGCCTGTGTTAAAGCTGTACCATATATTCTTAAATTTGAAATGTATCCTTTCCAAAATCTTATAGATGCATTATTATATGTTCCTAAAGTAGAAACATAACCTGTTCTATAACTAGCATTAGCTGTTGATGTGGATTCTAAATTTCCATTTAAATACATTTTAACAGCATAATTAGAGTCATTATAAGTTATAGCAACATGATACCAAGTTTGAGGTTGAAGAGTTGTTGTTCCAAAAGTCCACCCACCAGTATCGATAGAGGCGTAATAAGCTAAAGTTTGTGAGTAAACACCAAAATATTGAACTACTCCTGCTCCACTAACTATATTAACTAAATCAGTAGTATCGTCTCTAAATACCCATCCTTCAACTGTTACATTAGTGTAATTAATTTGACCTAAATTAATATAATCATCTGCTCCATCAAAATTAAAAGTACCACCGTATATATTATTGTACCCAACTCCATTAGTTAATGTTCCTGTCCCACTGCCTGTTAAATTATATACTGTTGTTCCTGATTTAGGGTATGATACTAAATTACCTGCATCATAAGCGGCTAATAAAGAAGATGTTACTATTGGACCACCATAATAACTTTGAGCTACATCTGATGCTGATATAGCTTGAGTATAAACATAAGCTTCAGCAATGTCACCTGTTAACATTTCACTAGCAGCTGATGGAGTATAAGTTGAAAGAACATGTACTCCATTAGTTCCACCGTTACTTCCAATATTGACTCCTGTTTGAGTTGCTACTCCATTTAAATAAGCTGTAGCTGTTGAGCCATTGTAAGTCATTGCTAAATGATAAAAACGTCCTGTAGTTATAGCTCCTCCATTACTGTAAAGATTTCCACCACCACCTCCATTCCTTCCATACATGAAAGAATTATTTACATAAAATCCAATTTCAGAAAATAATCCACCTGTTCCTAATACTGTTTGATAATTACCACCACCACTAGTTCTAGCTACAGCCATTAATGTAAATGATGAAGTAGCATTGCTTGGTAAAGTTGTATTAACTGCTACAGCATAATCATCGGAACCATCAAAATTAATCCACCCACTTGAGTTGTATGTAGGACCATTTGTTAAAGTAAATCTATTATTTTGACCACTAATATCATACCAAGCTGACATAGTAGTGGGGTAAGAAATAATTTGACCACCATTAACATATAATCCTAAGCTATCAGCATTGATTTGTTCATATGGAGGTCCAACAGCAAAATAATTACTTGATGAGATAATCCAATTTAATGCTTGAGAACCAGAGTTGAATGGTATTTGACCTCTTCTATCAGGTAAACCATTTACAATAGTTATAATATCTAAACTTGAAGTACCTGCTGTTAACCAAAACACAGGAGCAGAATATTCATCTACCGCCGGTAAACCACCTTCAACATAAGCACCTTCTGCGTTTGAACGAGATACATAATAGTTAGCAGTATAATTATCTGAAATAATTGTATATTGACTCCCGTTTTGTGGAATATCTGAATACCAAGTAGTACCGTTGTAGTCTTGACCATAGTCTTTACCTGCTGTTTCTACAGCATAGCTTATCCTAGAGGTTTGTAGGCTTCCGGATATAGGACTTAGGTCATTAACAGCAACTGGATTTGGCATATTGGTTTATTATAAATATTAAAGAGGTGGAGGTATTGGACCTGAACCTGTAGGACAATAAAAACGCTCACAATAATCTTTTTGGTAAATAGGCATTGCATTACCAAATGTAGTTAATTCTGTACCTGGAAAAGGCCATACCTCACTTGAACTAAAATTAGGTAGTGGTTCTTGATCCCATAAAATATCTACTGCCGATGCTGTAGACCAAAGAGAACAAGACATAATAGGCATTCCCATAGGAGAACTACCTGTTACCCATTGTTCACAAATTGGGCCCATAATATAAACTGTTTGAGTATAAGTAAAACTAGTTTCCTCTGTGATTGGGTTAGTATAACTTTGAGTTATCTCATTTAATAGAGATAAATCACTCATCATATATTTTCTATATTGGTAGTTATGCATATTAAATAGATCCAGTTGGCATACAAGGTACTTCTACCCAGTTAATAATTGTCTCGTCCCACACATAGCATTTTCCATCTTGTGGATAAGGAACCGGAGCAACCCAATCATAATTTGAATCTAAAGTCCAAGATGGATAAGGTTGAGGACATATAAATACATTTGCTTGAGCATCATAGGTGTAACCTATACCCGCATATTGTTTGCGAAAACTACCGTCTATAGATGTCTCTATCCAATTGGCAGCATCGCCTTCACTACTTGTATTAATAAATTCTTGAGTGGCTACTATAACAGTAGTAACAACACTGTTTTCGTTTATGTGTGCAAAGTATGACATAATTCTTTATCTTTTTCTATTTGTTGATTTATTTCTTCCCAAGTAGGAGGTTGTGTTCCTGTAGGATCATTCCACTTGGTAAATGTTGTGTTTGTAAGTTCAAATTGAGCGTGTGGACGTAATTTTTTAACTGCTACATCCACACCCCATAACCCTAAATATTGATCTATTATATCCATATTAAGTTAAATAACGTACTATTACTATACCAGCTCCTCCAACTCCACCACCAGTAGAAGTATTTCCTGGTCCTGAGCTAGCACCACCACCTCCACCACCAGTGTAAGCTACAGCACTAGATCCATTACTATCTATATTACCACCATTAGCTCCACCACCAAGACCTCCATATCCGCCACCTATAAGTGAAGCACCTCCTCCACCTCCACCAGCATAGTAAGTAGAAAATCCTGAGATAGAATAAGGTAAACCAACACCACCATTTCCACCTCTTTGAGAAGTAACTCCGTTTGCACCTACAGCTCCAGCGCCACCACCACCTCCACAAGAGGTAGAATCTGTACTTTGACCGGCACCAACTTGGTTTCCACCATTATTTCCTTGTCCTGTAATTCCTTGACCACCTACTGGAGTATAACCACCAGCTCCACCTGCACCACCCCCAGAACCTCCATTTTTACCGTTAGTATCAAAATAAGTAGTACCTCCACCACCTCCAACAGTTGTTATTCCTCCAAATACCGAGTTAGAACCATTAGAACCATCTCCTGTAGGACTTGATGTACCTGTAGGTCCACCAGCACCACCGGCACCTATAGTGACTGTAATTCCAGTTCCAGCAGAAACACCATACGAAGACACATATTGTAATCCTCCAGCTCCACCCCCACCTCCACAGGCAGATTTAAAAAAACCAGAACCACCTCCACCACCTCCAGCAACAACAAGTACCTCTACAGGACCTGTAAATGAAGGAGTGAATGTTGCTGAACCTGTGAATGTATGGATTGTGTATGGTCCGTAGTATGAAATGTTACCACCTGAACCTGAGCGGACTGTGGTTAGTTCTGCGAGTTGAGTGTTGGTGAGGCGAGTATTAAATAAAGCAACATTGTTAACTGTTCCTCTAAATGTTTGAGAGGTTGCTGTATATGAATCTAATCCAAGATGAGAATAGGTTCCTGATAATTGACCGCTTGAATAACTTCCAACTTGTATTCCATTTAAATAAATAGAAAAATCGTTTACATTATAAGCGGCTGCTATTTTACATTGTTGACCAACAACCACTGTTCCTCCTGAAGAGTTACCATAAGGAGTATACCATCGTAAAGCTTGTGTTCCTGATTCAAACCCAAATATTAATCTATTAGGGATAGTATTATCCGAAATACAAATATAACTACCATCTACTAATTGAGATGGTGTTACTTGTGCGTAAAGTACTCCTTGAGTTTGACCTATAATACTTGATATCCCATTAACATAAGATACATCAGCTGGTCTAGTTACTGTAGCTGATGTTGTTGGGATGTATGAGGTTGGATATAATACTCCGTCTTCACATTGCATTCCCCAAACCCAAAAACAATCTCTACCATCCCCGGCATAATTTCCAGGATCACCATTATATGTTGCTGCTCCAATAAAACATAAGTCTACAGCACTTGTTGGATCTATATAAGTACATCTGTACCAACCATCTTTATAGGGTTCAATTTGCGTTATAATATCACTAGATGTGTTACCTAAAGTACCATTTGCTATATTAAAATAAACCAAAGGACCAGCATCCATTGTGAGCCATTCTCTACCTCCGGGTTTATATTTAGCAAATATAGTCCATACTTTAGCGGATTGGGTACCTGTACTATATTTATAAAATCTATGATAATTTGAATTGGCGGATTCAACAAATAATGTAGCATTTTGAGTTCCATCAGGAGAAATAGTATTATTTCCTGTTAAAGAACAACCTCCTAAATTATACCCATTAGAACCAGTAATAGCTTGGCTGTACGTGTTAACATTTGTTCTTTGTGGTTCACTCAATAAAGCACCTCTACCATTTTGATAAGTTATACGAGGATAATTTAAGCGGTCTGTTGTGGGTTGGTATGGTTTAGCTGTTGTGCCAATATTAATCATACCACCCCAAACATCAAGTTGTTGACCTGATGGATTTGTTCCATATCCTGTAAATGGGCATGGTCCAAATTGCATTTGATTTATACCTGAGGATGGAGCAGTTGCTGTAAATGTTAGTCTAGTCCATTCTGTAGTACTTAAAGTACTTACATTGATTTGAGCCCCAGCAGTACTATATGAAACCAAACTACCATTTAAACCCCAAGCAACATACACATAAAAACTAGCCGATAAACTAACATTTTTTAAATAAACAGAATAAGTATATGTTTGACCTGGTGTGGCCGGGGCAGATTGATTAAAACTACCATATCCATTTCCTATTCTATCACCAGTTAATGTACCGTTAGGAGCAATTACAATATCAGAGGTTACAGCACAAACAATCCAGTTATTAAATAAATTACCAGTCCAATTAGATACAACCTCACTATAAGTCATTAAGTTGGCAGGCGTTACTTCAATATACCCTTGTTGATTTACTCTAGTACCTCCATCACCTCCTGAAAAAGTAAAATCACCAGTACCATTTGATGGTAATACGGAAAATATTTTATCCTCCTCGTAGGCAATTATACTGCCCGCAGGATTTAATAAGAGTGAAGCATTGTTGAGTAGACTAGCCATTTAATAACAGTTATATGTTATAAATATTAATCTCTCTTGTTTTAATCAACTAAATAGTTCTCATGTGGTCGTCTAACAGAAACCCAAGGTAAATCATGAGCGTATTGAACTTTGTTTATACCAATTGGTTCTTTACATTTTTTATTTGTGTTGTGGTAGTAAAGAGGACCTTTGTAAGGTACATGTTGGTACTCACCATCTACTTTTTCAAAAATATATCTTTCACCATTAAATGATCTAAAGTCACGTTCTGTTACTCGATACATTTTATCATTCATTTTAACAAAAACACCTTTGGCTGTGTCAAAATTGTATCTTAGTTTTTCTAATTGACCTTTTTTTTCCATTATTTTACTTGTCCAAATTTAATATGTTCTATTAACGATTCCAACTCTAATGTAGCCTTATAGTAATAATCCTCCTCCATAAGCATTAGAATACTCATTAACTTAGTGTACAATGTGTCTTGTTCCTCGTTAGTCATATTATTCTGGTAACAAGCCAGCATTCTGGATAGAAAACCATACACGCTCTTTCCAAGTTTCTAACTTTACACCTTCAATCACGTCGGCATCTTTAAAACCTTGCATTGTGTAATCGGCTAGTTTCCAAACTAGTTCCATTAATTTGTTATCGGCAAGTTCTAAATCACCTGATTTAAGGATTTCCTGACATTTAAGCCAAAGTGGGGTAATAACATTTGTTTTTTTCATAACTTTTATTTTTTTAATAAGTGAATTGTCCAACCGGTCCAAGCTGCTGCTACTATTATTGTAATTATCATAACTTTATTTATTAAATATAATCATACATATCAAACATATGAGTGTCTTGGTAAATTTCTACCATATCATACTCGTTAGCTCTTTCATTCAAACTAGCAACTGTTTCAAAATAATCTTCTCTAGTTTTAATTGGGAAATCAACTTGGTTTCCATTATCTAATCTTTTAACACAAATACGAACCATATCATATGATTCAATGTAACCTGTTAATTCGGCTCTTCTAAGATCAACATCACTATCAAAAGTGAATTTAAAATCGGGATTTATTTTTATTTTTTCCATAACCTTTATTTCTATACCGTGAATATACGAACCCTTCCTCAGAATTCCAAATTTCTTTTTTCTTTCTTTCTGTCGTAAACTTTAGCCGATTTAGAAACTCGAGTAATCATATTACGTCTAATGATTTGTTTCACTTGACCTTTTGATAAACCATTAAATTTGTCTTGCTCTTTCATCATGTCGTAAATATACGAAAAGGGTTGGCGAAAGCCAACCCTGTTGTTCATTTGGAATGATTCCAAATAATATTATTTTTACTTACAATGGTCTTGCTATATCGTATAATGAAGTACTAGATAACCCCATTATTTCACCATCTTCAGTTTTAACTTTAGATATATCGCTTCTACCATCTTTAGGAAGATCAATAGATAATATTTTAATTTTTTCTTTATGATCAAAAAATTCACCACTATTATCATATACAGGAGTTCTTAAAAAATAATCACCTGGTTGGAAATTCTCAGGACTTATTTCAAGATATTCATGGGTTTCTTCAAAATTTTCATTTAAACGAGATTGGAAAGTAATTTTATTTTCTACTAACCACTGTTTTGCATCAAAGTTATCTGCTTTTTTCATATAGAATGATTCTAAATTATGAATTTTTCTTTAAAAAAGCAGCTACTTCAGCTGGATCTTCTGATTCGAATTCGGGTTCATCATCATATGAACCAATTTCGTCTTGGTTAACAGTATTGTCCCATACTACGTACATATCTTCACCTCCTTCATCGCTTTCATCATAGTGAACAACAGCATATTTACCAACTACTAATGTAGCTTCTTCTGTATCTTCTGCTGTGTGGTGATTTGGTAATGCTGCTATTTGTGATGTTAAATCTTCATTTAAATTAGATTCGCTTAAACCCAGCTTACCCATTTTATTTTCCCACCATGCTTTAATTCGTGGCATAAAATACTCTTTTCCTGAAGTAAGCATCCACCATTGGAATGAACCTGTAAAGTTATGATTTTTAATAGGTTTACCTGTTGGGTCTATTAGTGTTGTTTTTACACCATTAATCATAGGATTTTCTTCACTATTATTCTCGCTATATCCTTTTACTCCTGGGTCTCTATACCAATACGTGGAAACAACTTTTACTTTGTATCCATTATCTAGATCAATCATATCAATAGTATCAAAGGTATGATTAATAACTTCTCCACCTGCTATTTCTACATCACGTTGGTTTATTCTTTCATTTGAATATTCTTCATTTAAACGAGATTGGAAAGTGATTTTATTTTCAACTAACCACTTTGATGCGTCAAAATTATCTGCTTTTTTCATTTTATTTATTTTTATTTAATAATACCTGCTTTATATTTCATTTGGCGAACAAAAATTTCATTCATTTCGTCTTCGTCTTCTTTAGTAATTACTTCTCTGTTACCACCAATGTGATAAGCTTCTGATGTTTGATCAGGACGTTCAGGCATCATAGCAAATTTGTCTTTTAAATGAGCCAAATTCATTTCTAAATCTTGAGTCATTGATCTAATACCTTCGTTTTTAACTGTAGTCCATTCTTCATTTTCATTATCCCAAATGTAACCATAATCAGCACCCATAGAATCAATTTTTTCAGCTATTGCCATCATAGCTTCATTAAAATCATCAGGTAATTGGGTTGTATCAGGTTTTGATTTATTAACTGCTTTCCATTCACCTGTTTCACCATCTAAAAATGAAATATATCCTACATTAGCAATTTCTTCTGCTTTAGAATCACTATCATAAAATGATTCTAAACCTTTACCTAAGTTTGAAGGGTAACCATCGTAATGATTGTATGTTGATGTTAATTTAGTATCACCGTCAGTGTCTAAATATCCTATAAGCGCGCGAGTTCCCATAATTTATATGTTATAAATATTATAAAAGGTATTTCTGATGAAATAAATTAATAAATCCCTCTCCAACAGCAAGTTCCAAAATAATAGCATTATCAGGAACACCTGGTAATGTAGGAGCTGAAATAATGTAGTCAATATTTTCATTATTCCATACTTTCATTTTAGTTTTAGCATTTGAACGTTCTGA
>Ga0214923_10006897_pt1 | contig 12556 bp, 12 predicted proteins | sample LL1510_MetaG_FD_177993 | JGI IMG/M metagenome (GOLD analysis project Ga0214923, IMG submission 177993) | Freshwater microbial communities from Lake Lanier, Atlanta, Georgia, United States - LL-1510 | ecosystem: Environmental > Aquatic > Freshwater > Lake | place: USA: Georgia | collected...
TTGCGCATCAGAGGGCAAGACGCCTGATGGTACAGAGGCTTCGTTCTTTGGTTCGACCAACGGATTTGTGTACGCGCTTGACGCAGGCACATCGTTTGACGGTGCGGTCATTCCGGCGGACATCACCATGGTTTACAGCAGCTCCGGCTCGCCAAGGCTTTTAAAGCGCTACCGCAAAGGCAGTGTTGAGTTGACCGGTGATTCATACGCTGAGTTTCAGTTTAGCTATGGCCTTGGGTATCTCGGTGCTGAGTATGTGCAGCCTGTCGATGGCACCTATTCCAATGACTTAAGGTCGGCGTTTTGGGATTCGATGACCTGGGATAACTTTGTTTGGGATGGGCGCGACCTTTCACCGTCCGAAGTGGAATTGACCGGAACGGCTGAGAACATTTCGATGCGCATCTCTTGCGTTTCGGCATTGCTTAAACCCTTCACAGTAAACAGTGTGATTCTTCATTACACGCCCCGGCGAGGACTTCGTTAATGCCCAATAGCTACTACAACCACGCAACCTACCCCTCGCCCAATGCACCCGGTTCGTCTGCTGCGCTGCGTGCAGAGCTGGATCTAATCACCGCGGGATTTAATCTGTTGCCCACGCTGACTGGCAACGGTTATAAGCTTGCGATGGTCAATGCGGCAGGCACCGCACTGATTGCATCAAGTGCGCTTCAAGCACTTGCCATCACGTCTTCTACGATTGATAGCACCGTCATTGGGGGCACGACGCCTGCAGCGGCAACCGTGACAGCGCTTGCCGCCTCAAGCGCAACGGTGGCAGGCGCAGCCGTTGTGACGGTTTCTGCCACGCAAACGCTGACCAATAAAACGCTTACCGCGCCGGTCATCAGTACCATTGTGAACACGGGTACGCTGACGCTACCCACATCGACTGACAATCTAGTGGGCCGCGCAACCACGGACACGCTGACCAATAAGACCATCAGCGGATCAAACAATACGCTGTCAAATATTGCCAACGCGAGCCTCGTAAACTCTGCGGTCACAATCGGTTCTTCGTCGGTCAGCCTTGGCGGTACGGTGACAACGGTTTCTGGGCTCACGCTTAGCAGCCCGACGATTGCTACCATTATCAATTCTGGCACGCTCACGCTACCGACGAGCACGGATACGCTCGTTGGGCGAGCAACGACCGATACGCTGACCAACAAGACCATCAACGCTTCAAACAACACGCTCTCAAACATCTCCAATGCAAGCCTGAGCAATTCCAGCGTGACGATCGGTAGCACCTCAGTCAGTTTAGGCGCTACAGCAACCACCCTAGCAGGGTTAACCTCGGTCACCGCCACAAGCTTTGTTGGTGCGCTGACAGGTAATGCAACCAACGTAACTGGCACGATTGCAGTGGCCAATGGCGGAACCGGAGCCACCACCGCAGCCGGCGCTCGAGCCAACTTGCTACCTAGTTTTGCAGGCCATGCGGGCAAAGTTGCTGCAGTCAATGTAGGCGAAACAGACATTGAATACATTACGGTGGCTGGTACGGGTACGGTGACCAGTGTTGCGCTTTCGGGGGGTACGACAGGGCTGACGGTTTCTGGCAGCCCCATCACAACGGTTGGCACAATCACCTTGGCGGGAACGCTGGCAACGGCTCATGGCGGTACGGGCGCCACCACGGCTGCGGGCGCGCGCACGAACCTTTTGCCTGGCTTTGCGGGCAACGCAGGCAAGTATGTTGTGGTGAACGCTGGTGCCACAGACATTGAGTACGTCACGCCATCGGCTGGTGGCACCGTCACGAGCGTTGCTTTTTCCGGTGGCACCACGGGGCTGACGGTATCGGGAAGCCCCGTCACAAGCTCTGGCACGATCACGCTTGCGGGCACGCTTGCGATTGCAAACGGTGGCACGGGTCAGACGAGCGCAGCAACCGCAATCAACGCACTGCTGCCAAACCAGGCAAGCAATTCCGGAAAATTCCTCACCACTGATGGATCAAGTGCGTCGTGGTCATTTGTCAATAGCCTGTCCGGAACAACGCAAAACAGCACGCCTTACCTGACAGCACTAGGTCATCAGGCTGGTAACTCAAGCACAGGTCTCAACAACACCTTAGTCGGCTACCAAGCTGGTTTGGCCATCAGCTCGGGCTATGAAAACGTTGCCATCGGAACCTTCGCGCTTGACGCGGCAACCACGGCTTCTGGCAATGTGGCCATCGGATCTAACGCGATGGGGACAACAACCTCGGGTGCCAACAACGTTGCCGTCGGTGAGGCTGCGCTTTTTACCAACACCAGCGGCCAAGAAAACACGGCGGTTGGCAAAGGGTCAATGAACCGGAACACGACCGGCCAAAAAAACACAGCCATTGGTTGGGGTGCGCTTTATTTTAATCAGACCGGGCAAAACAACGTTGCGGTCGGGCACCAAGCTGCCTACAACACAATTGGTGGCAACAACACGGTTGTTGGTCAATTAGCCGGTTACACCAACACAAGCGGCGTCAGCAACGTTTATGTGGGCTACCAGGCAGGTTACTCAAGCGCTTCGGGTAACTATAACGTGGCGATTGGCCAATCGTCGCTTTACACAGCAACCGGCTCAAACAATATTGCTATTGGTTACGAATCGCTCAATGATGTCACGACGGGCGCCAATAACGTTGCAATTGGTTATCTTGCCGGCAATGCAGGGTCTAATGATTTAACAACGGGTAGCAACAACATTTTGATTGGCTACCAAGCGTCGGCTTCAGCCGCAAATGTCAGCAACGAGTTTACGCACGGCAACAGTTCAATCACGAGCAACCGCTTCTTTGGCGACATGAAGATGGGCGGGTCAAGCGCCGGGGCTTCGGGAAATCTTCTGAAGTCCGCAGGCGCAGGGGCTGCCCCGACATGGGCTGCGCTCACATCGGGCGAAGTCACAACAGCGTTAGGTTTTACGCCTTACAGCAATGCAAATCCAAGCGGCTACACATCGAATGTTGGAACTGTCACTTCAGTCGCTGTCGCTGCTGGTACCGGTTTGTCTGGTGGTGGTACGGTGACGACGAGCGGAACCATCACATTAAATAACACTGGGGTGACATCACTTACTGCCGGTAGCGGTATTTCATTAACTGGATCAACCGGTGCAGTGACAGTCTCTAGTTCGGTAAGCGGTGGTTTCAGCAATATTGCTGTGTTTACAAGCTCTGGCACTTTTACGGTTCCTGCTGGCGTTACAAAGTGCAAGGTGACAGTTACGGGCGGTGGGGGTGGTTCCGATTATTACGGTAACGCAGGGGGAGGTGGAGGCAGTTCCATCGCAATAGTTGCACTTAGCGGGGGGTCTGCGACCATTACTGTTGGTGCGGGAGGATTTGCCGGGACTTTTAACACTTCAGGAAGCTCAGGTGGGGACAGTAGTTTTGTGTATGGGGCTACCACGCTTAGTGGAGGAGGCGGCGTGAGCGCAGGGCAAGGAGGGGTCGGATCGGGCGGAACCTTAAACATTAGGGGTGGGTGCTCGTTTAGCGGGCCGCCATCGGGCCAAGGCGGTCGTTATTCTATGGGTGGCGGAACCATTTGGGGGTCTGGTGGCATTGTGGGCGCCACAAACCCGTATGGATCTGGTGGTGGCGGGACACCACAGGGTTACAGCGGTGGGGATGGTACACAAGGTATCGTTGTCATCGAGTATTAAGTTAAGGAGATGTAATGTCAAGTTACGCAATTATAGAAAACGGTAAAGTTGTTAATACTGTAGTAGCTGAACCAGACTACGCTAGGCAGCAGGGTTGGGTGGAGATAGTTGATAAAGCTGGAATTGGTTGGGATTATGATGGTGCACACTTTATTGACAACCGCCCAGTGCCCGAAGTAGTAGCGCCCCCGATAGCGCCCCCTGCGCCTTCCAGAGAAGCGCTGCTTGTACAGCTACGGGCTTTGCAGCAGCAAATTGAAGCTTTAACCTAACGAGCCGCTTGAAATATCACATTGCTAATGGAGCAACCCATGATCGGCCAGTTTATCGGACTGCTTTTCCTTGCCAGAGACATCGCTCACCGCGAGCACCTGCGCGTCACCGGGCCTAGCAGTTTTGCAAGGCACACAACGCTTGGAGAGTTTTACCCAGCCATTATTGTGTTAGCCGACACGCTTGCCGAGGCGTACCAAGGTCGCAAAGGGATTATTGAAGACATCCCGTTTCTAGAGAACGAATACGGCAACGACATTGTGGTTGCACTTGAGCGGCAGCTTGCATGGATTGAGGCCAACCGCTACAGCGCGGTGCCACGCGAAGACACAGCGATTCAAAACATCATTGATGAAATTGTTGGTCAATATTTATCAACGCTTTATAAGTTGAAAAATTTGCAGTAATGAAAGGATTTTCATGGAAGATATTCAACGAAATCTCGGCAAACACGACGCCCAAATTGAGGTGCTTGAAAAAGAAGTGCACCTTCTTCGCCAAGACATGGCTCAGATTTTTGAAAAGCTTGACAGCATCAATCAAACGTTGGCCACGGCTAAGGGCGGATGGCAGACGCTGATGATGATTGGGGGCGCTGCTGGCACGGCCTTTGCAGCAATTCAATGGCTTATTAATGTCGTTACAAATGGGCGGTGATCCCCATGCGATCGATCGTTCAGAAAATTGCCGATACCTTAAACACACGATGGGTGCAGTTCTTTGCAGCCCCAGCACTTGTGCTTATCTGGTTTCTTGCGACCGACCCAAGCAATGGCGCCGACACGCTAACTCGACTTCAGCTTGGCGTCGCCCAGGCGCTGATCATGACGGGGTTTGCCTATGTTGTGAGCAAGGCCATGCTTGGGAGGGCATCGTCTGAGACGCTTTATGCCCGCGTGCTGGAGGGCAGCACAGCGGCCGGGGTTGCCTACTTAGGCGTTTGCCTCATGCGAGCTATGGTTTTATGGTCATTTTTAAGCTTTTTTTCAGCCGCTGTTGCGCACTAGCCAAGGGGGTTAGTGCGCTTGCTCTATCAGGAGCGGGTTTGGTGGCTAGCGCACAAGACGTGCGCACTTATATTCCTGCAAATGCTCAAAAGTATTTGCATTGGGTCACGATTCAGTACAAAGAGACCTGGCCAGAGATGCCGCAACCGCATTACTTTCCGGCATTGATTGAACACGAGAGCTGCATGTCGCTTGCGCACGCAAGGTGCTGGTCACCAACAAGTCGGCTAAAAACAAGCCGGGAAGAGGGCGCAGGCCTTGGGCAATTGACTCGGGCTTACAACTCAGACGGATCGATCCGTTTTGATGCGCTTAACAATATGCGCAAAGTTGATCCTCAAGGCTTGAACGAGCTGCGCTGGGACACGGTCTACCAGCGGCCTGACTTACAGATCAGGGTGATTGTCCTGATGACTCGGCAAAACTGGAGCCGTATTCAAAACCTTGTCCCCGAGGATGGGGCCAGGCTGCACATGACCGATGCCGCCTACAACGGCGGCTTAGGCGGCTTGCTCAACGAGCGCAGAGCCTGCGCAGGGCGCGATGGGTGCGATCCGAACCAATGGTTCGGCCACGTCGAGAAAGTCTGCCTGAAGTCCACCAAGCCGCTTTATGGCGGGCGATCAGCTTGCGACATCAACCGGCACCATGTGTATGACGTCATCCATACGCGGATGCCTAAGTATAAGTGGAAGGTATGACTGAGCGCATTTTGATCTTGCTGATCTCGGTGCTTGCTGCGCTAGGTATTGGGTATTGGTGGGGCAAGTCCAATGCTGACACCAAGTGGGGAAAGCGCTTTGCTGAGATGGAGGCAATCTCAGCCAAAAGGCTAGCCGAGGCAACGGATGCTGTGCGCAAGGTTGAGGCCGAAGCCTCTGAACGATTGAACGATCTCGCTTCGAAGCACGCAAAGGAAATTCGTGATGCAAAAAACCGCTCTGACCGCCTTGTTGCTGACATCCGCTCTGGCGCTCTTCGGATGTCAATCCCCATCACCTCCGCCTGTCCTAGCCCCAAAGCCCAAGGTGCCCCCGCTGCCGGCGGGGATCGACTTGAAGCGCGAGCCGAACTTGCAGCAGAGGCTGCTGGAACTCTTGTATCCATCGCCGCCGAAGGAGACGAAGCCATCCGCCAGCTCAACGCCTGCATCGACGCCTACAACGAAGTAAGGGCGAAATTTAACGCAGAGGCGCGGTGACTATCACAATGCGAATTTTTGGAGTACAATTTGGCTCGGACAAGTGCGCCCAGCGGGCGCCTTGGATTGGCTCGCCTTGGCGGGCCATTTTTGTTTGAGGTTACTGAAATGGCGACCACCACCACAGTCCAAAACCCCTTTGATCCCCAAGCGCAAAAAGTCACAAATCCGGGCATCATCGGCGGCGCCATTACCAATGTGAATCAGGGCGCCAGTGCAAATAATTTAGCCGCACCAATCCAATACAACCCGCTATCTGGCCTGAACATTCAGCAGTACGCCGCGCGCGAGAGCAATGTCAATCCCGAGACTGAAACGGCCGCCGGGCAGCTCGATTCCATTTTGGCGAAAGACAGCCCCTTGATGCGTCGCGCGCGAACGATTGCGTCACAAAACATGAACCAGCGCGGGCTTATCAACAGCTCAATGGCTCAAGGTGCGGGGGTTGCTGCCATGATTGATCGTGCGACCCCGATTGCGCAACAAGACGCTGAAACGTACAGCAACCGTTCGCTTGCCAACATGGGTGCGGTCAATACCGCCAATCAGTTTAACGTTGGTCAGAACAATGCCTTGTTTGGCCAAGGGCTTGGAATCGCTGCAGATTACGCCAAGCAAATTCAAGGGCAGGGTTTCCAGACCTCCGAGCGCACCGCAACCCAGGAATTTACGGCAGCCCAGTCAGCGCTTGAGCGCGCGCAACAAATCGCACTTACGGACAAGTCACTTGCTGCGCAGGAAAACCTTCAAAAAGCGCAGCAAGATTTTAACGCCGCACAGGCAAACCTTGACCGTTTGCAACAAACCAGTGAACGAGTGGCCATTCAGTCGTATCAATCAAGCGAGTCTGCGCTTGATCGCGCTCAGCAAACTGCGCTTCAAACAGCGCAGCAAAACTTTACCGAGGCGCAAGCAGAACTCGATCGCGCTCAGCAAATTACGCTTACAGACAAGTCCATTACAGCACAAAAAGACTTGCAAACAGCGCAGCAAAACTTTATCAAGGCGCAAGCAGAACTCGATCGCGCTCAGCAAGTCACGCTAACAGACAAGTCCATTACAGCACAAAAAGACTTGCAAACAGCGCAGCAAAACTTTATCAAGGCGCAAGCAGAACTTGATCGCGCTCAGCAAATTACGCTTACAGACAAATCCATTACGGCACAAAAAGACTTGCAAACAGCGCAGCAAAACTTTACCAAGGCGCAAGCAGAACTCGATCGCGCTCAGCAAATTACGCTTGCAGACAAATCCATTGAGGCACAAAAAGACTTGCAAACAGCGCAGCAAAACTTTACCAAGGCGCAAGCAGAACTCGATCGCGCTCAGCAAGTCACGCTTACAGACAAGTCCATTACAGCACAGCAAAACCTACAGACCGCTCAACAAAACTTTCAGACAACGCAAAACGCGCTTGATCGCGCGCAGCAGACCGCGATCACGGATAAATCCATTACGGCACAGCAAAACCTACAGACCGCTCAACAAAACTTTCAGTCAGCGCAAAACGAGCTTGACCGCGCACAGCAAATTGCGCTTACAGATAAATCCATTACGGCACAGCAAAACCTACAGACCGCCCAACAAAACTTTCAGTCAGCGCAAAACGCGCTTGACCGCGCGCAGCAAATTACGCTTACAGACAAATCCATTACGGCACAAAAAGATTTGCAGTCTTTGCAACAATCTTTTCAAGGCTCTCAAAATGCCCTTGATCGAGCTTCGTCTCAAACAATTGCTGAATTTCAAAATAATTTACAAAAATCCAACGCCTCTGATAGCTATAAAGCCACTATTTCAATAAACACGCTTAATGCTCTTAACGCTATTGCTTTGGATCCAAATCTTGATGCAGCAGCAAAAGCCGCGGCCATTACCAATGTGACAAATGGTCAAACGGCGGCACTAAATTATGGTGAAACGCTGTACAAAACAACTGCCACAGCAAGCGCATCAACTCAAAAAGCAATTGTACAAATTGCAAGTGTGGCGGATAAATCAGTCGAAGAAAAACTTGATTTGTACAGAAGCTTTCGCAAAGAAGGCATGTCAGATTCAAAAATTAGATCACTTGTTGAGGACTCAATTGGGGTAAGAATGAAAGACGCAGACTGGAACATTCTTAAATCAATGGCAGGGTACGGCGGATGATTTACCGCAAAGCCACACTGGCTGATGTCCCGGCAATCGTCGATCTTGCGGTTGAGTCTGTTTCGTGCGATCCGCTGCCTGTAAAGATTAACCGTACTGCAATGGCTGAGACAGCCCGCACGCTACTGAACCCGGCGCACTTTTTGTGGGTGGCCGAGCAAGATGGCAAGGTCGTAGCGTCGGTGGCTGCATGCGTGCAGCCGTCGTTTTGGTTTGAGAAGTTGCAATGCTCAGTGCTGCTTTATTACAGTCGCGTGCGCGGGGGCGGGCTTCCGTTAATTCGCGAATTTGCAAGGTGGGTCAAAAGCAGGGCTGGCATCAAGTTGGCCATCATTGAATTAGAGCCTAACGCTGATTTCAGGCTTGTCCGTTTTTTAAAGAGGCTTGGCTTTGCGCGCGAAAGCTTGAACCTCAGTTATGTGCGGGGTGCATCTCATGAGTAAGGTAGTCAAGGGCGTTGGCCGAGCGATTGGCAACGTTGTCAAGGGCGTTGCCAACGCTGTGAAGAAAATAGCCAAGTCCAAGTTCGGCAAGATCCTGATTGGAGCTGCGCTGGTTTATTTTGGCGGTGCAGCACTGATGGGTGCGATGGGTACATCTGGAGCAGCGGCAGCCGGAGGTCTGTCGGGCCTCTCGGGTGCGGCAGCCAACGTTGGGGCGGCCTGGTCTAGCCTCGGCACTGCGGGCTCTGCGCTTGCGGCAGGCGAGTTGGGCGCTGCGGCCAGTGCGCTGGGCACGGGTATTTCTGGAGGCGTCGCACAAGGCGCATCCGCAGCGCTTGGGTCTGCAGCAACCGGCGCAGCCGCAGCCGGAACCGGTGCGGCAACTGCCGCTCCTGCAGCAGCAAGCCCGTGGGTTACTAGCTCTACACATCTAAACGTTCTTGGCACCGAGGCGGCTAGCGCTGCTGGCGCAGCCGGCAAAGGCCTAGTCAGCACAATTATGTCTAGCCCCCACACCGCGCCCGCCCTTGTTCTCGGCGGCACGCAGCTTGTCGGCGGCCTCATTCAAGGTTACGGCGCGCAAAAGCAATACGAAGATCAAAAGCAGCTTGATGTTGCCGCACGAGAGCGGGCAAACCGAAACGTCGCTGTCAACTTAAATATCCCGAAGTTCGGGTAAGGAGCAAATCATGGCCGGACTAGTCAGCAACGCCATGGGTCAACAGACTCAGGGTCGCACGGTTGAAGACGCCATGATGGGAGCTTCAAGCGAACAGCAAATGCCTGCCGACCAAGCAATGCCAGCGTCTGCGCCTCAGGCGGGCGAGAAAAATCAAAACGACCCTGGCTACATCGTTGCGCTTGACTTTGCTATGCGCGCGCTTTACGAAAACGAAGCGGCAAAAGACATTGCGAAAGCGATCAAGTTTAGTCAAAACCCAGTCGACGCAATGGCAGAGGCTGCTTACAACGTGGTGCAGATTGCTGACGAAAAGACGGAAGGTGCGGTGCCTGACGAGTTGCTTGTGCTGTTTGCAACCGATGTGCTGGAAGAGGTTGCTGAAATTGCTGAGGCGGCAGGCATTGAGGTAAAGCCTTCTGATGTTGCCCAAGCGTTTAAACAAATGGTGCTTCGCTACGTTGGTGAACAAGGCTATGACACCGCCCAGTTGCAACAAGCCATGGACCAGGTTAACCCCGAAGAGTTCAACGCCATGGCGATGAATACGGAAGAGGAGCCTGCGGCATGAGCGGATTGATTTGGTCGGGTATCGGGCAGGGTATCGCCGGCGCCGGCCAGGCGTTCGCCGGCAGCATCATGAAGGACATTGAGTACCAGCGGCTGCTTGAGGCTGAGCAGCGCCGGGAAGAGTCTGCACTCAAGCGACTAGAAGAGGCTGACCGTATTAAAGCTGAGCGTACAAAAGCTGACGCAGAAGAATTAAAACAACGAGTAATACGAGACACTCAAGCTGCAAGCAAAGAAGCTGAAAGGATTGCTTCTTTTCGACAATCACAGGCATTTGATCGGCTTGCACAATCTTCATTGCAAGCGGGCGCAGAGGGTGATGTTTCGCTAAGCAAAGAGCAACTCGCCGGAGTTACGACCCCGTCAATGGCTCGCGAATACCGAGGCATGGGATTGATTGATGAAAAACTTCCTCTGACTCGGCAAGAAAAGCTTATTCAAGCTGCGGACGATGAGCTGCAGGGCGCGCTAAATGTAGGCGCTCACTCGTCAGTGATTGAGGCCATTGCAAAAAAGCGTGAGGCCGTGCTCAAGCAGATTGTTGAAGAAAACAAAGAGACTCGCGAAACCCGGCGACTTGAGCAACAAGATCGCAGGCTGTCTCAGCAAGAAGAAAGCCTTGCAATGCAAGGCAAACGCACCGACGCACTGATTGAGCGCATGTTGTCGCAAAACAGAACCGACCAGCAGCGCGCTGATGCGGCGACGACCACCGCCGATGCGAGCAAGACACGAGCTGAGCGTCCTAGCGCAACAGTCCGTGGTCAAGAATATCGCACGCAATCAGACTTCACGATTCGCGAGCGCACTTTGCGCACGCAGATCGGCAAGGCGTTTGGCGAAGAAAAAACTCGATTGCAGGGCGAGCTTGATGAGCTTCTTGACGCACGCAAGACTTGGGAGGCTGGCCGCTCTACAGCAGCCCCGTCGACAGCCCCCGCAGTGCGCCCTGCAACGCCTGGCGCTGCCTCTACGACGAGCAAGAGTTACAGCAATCTTTGGAAGTAAGTTATGGCAAAGAAGTGGTCTGACGTAGCGGCAAGTTCCGCATTCCAGGCCCTCTCCTACGAAGAACAGGAAGAGGCTCGTCGTCAATATTTTGAGGAAGTTGTTGCTCCTCGAGTTCCGACCGAAGACATCGACCTGGTTCGCGGCCAGTTCCTTGCTGATACTACGATCAAGCGCCCGCAAACTTTCGACAACACGACGGTCGACTACAGCGATGCGGCTACTTCAATGCAGGGCACGCCTGCGCCTGCGGACAACCGCGGGTTGATTTCTCGCATCGCTGACGCATTCAAGCCTGCGCCTAAGCCTAGCGTCATGCAGGGCTACCAGCCCACGCCAGAGCAGCGCCAAGCGTCAATCGATCAACGCCTTGCGCTCGGCGCCGGGCCGATTAGTACGCAGACCGTACAACAGGCGGCCGACGTCCGTGCAGGTCGGGCCAGACCCTCAAGCCCGATCGTCGCCAAAGTTGCTCAGTCGATGGAGGAGCAAAAGGTTCCATCGCTGGATGAGATGGTTCAGCGCACGAACCGCCCTGTCATCCAAGAGATGGTCCGCGATGCTAAGGCGGACGAGTTCCGCAGCGCAGGCGAATGGGCGATCGACACGCTCTCTGGACTATCACAAGGGACTATATCTTTAGCCCAGCTTCCGATCAACATCATCGCCCCAAGCAGCGACATCGCTGAGACGCTACGCAAGACGCAGAAGGAATGGCAAGCTGCTGAAAGTGACGTGCTTAAAGCCCAGCGCGATCAGTTGCGCCAGCGCGTACAGGAAGAAGAGGGGTTCTTTGACAAGTACGCGGCGACCGTCGTACAGCTTGTCACGAATCCTGCGCTCACCATCTCCGAAGCTGCCAAGCAGGTGCCGATGTTCCTTGGCGTCCTAGGCGCTTCGCGCCTGGGCTCTGCGGTTGCCGGAACCGGGGTCGGCGTAGCGAGCCGTGTGAGCCCCACAGTGGCTCTTAGTGATGCGATCAGCGGCGGAGCAATACAAGCAGGCGCACGCGCAACTGGAGCCAATGCAGGCGGCGTAGGCGCATCTATGACCATGGCTGGCGGTGATGCTGCCGGTGGCGTCTACGAGAAGCTTACTGACCCAACGCAGACCCCGCTATCAGTCTGGGAAAAGAACCCTGACTTCCAGCGCATGATCGCCGATGGCAAGGCGCCCGATCAGGCGATCAAGGACATTTCGACCGCCAAGGCCAGGATGGCCGCGCTCATTACTGCACCGCTTGGTCTACTTGGGTTTGCTGGTGCCGAGGCTGCGATTGCATCTCGAGGTCTAGGTAAGGCTACCTCTGAAGCGTTGACTGCAGCGGGGGCCGGCAAGCTGATTGCCAAGGACCTGATCGGCGAGCAGCTTGAGGAAGGCGGAACCCAAGCCGGTGGTAATGTCATCGCAAGGACAGTCGACCCGAACGTCAAGCTGAGCGAAGGCGTGCCTGAAGCAATGGGCCAGGCGCTTGTAACGGCTGCCCCTTTCAGCGTGCTAGGCGCTGCAAGCCGAGCGCAAGAGGCCGCAAGGTTGCTGCAATCGGATCGTTACGCCGACGCAG
>Ga0214923_10006898_pt1 | contig 12551 bp, 16 predicted proteins | sample LL1510_MetaG_FD_177993 | JGI IMG/M metagenome (GOLD analysis project Ga0214923, IMG submission 177993) | Freshwater microbial communities from Lake Lanier, Atlanta, Georgia, United States - LL-1510 | ecosystem: Environmental > Aquatic > Freshwater > Lake | place: USA: Georgia | collected...
CACAAACAGCCATGGCTAGAAAACCCAATGCAGCATTCATGAAACCCGTCCAGCCGGACGCCGTCCTCGCCGCGATTGTTGGAAGCAAGCCGCTTCCCCGCACCGAGCTGACGAAGAAACTGTGGGCTCATATCAAGAAGAAGGGCCTGCAGGACAAGAAAAACAGGCGCATGATCCATGCGGATGAGCTCCTGAAGCCCCTTTTCGGCGGGAAGAGCTCCGCCAACATGTTTGAGTTGACGAAGTACGCCAGCAAACACGTCAAATAAGACTTTCTTCCCCGGAGGGCGGAATCTTTTCCGTTCCCAAGGGAAAGCGAGCTTGAGATACCCCGTTGGGGCTTGTCCCCGGCGGGGTATTTTTCTTCTGGTGAATCGTTAGAAATTTTGTTAGTTTATCTAACTTATGGATCTAACAAGACTGACCGCAAAAGAATTCGGCCGGATCGTGAAGCTTCTGCGCCGAAAAGAAAGCCTCGAAAAGAAACTCGGCCAAGTGGAACGTTCGGTGGCCAAAGTGGTGGGGGCAGGCGCTTCCTACGTAGCCCGCCGGGCCCGTCGGATTGCCTCCGGACGTGGACGGGGTCGCCCGGGTCGCCGAGGCCGTCCGGCTGGCCGTCGCGGGCGTCCTACTGCACGCCGATCCACCGGTCGTAAATTCGGTCGACGGGGCGGATTGCGCGAGGTGGTGCTGAAGAACCTCAAGCGGGCGGGTTCGGCCGGTCTCAAAATCAAGGATCTGGCGAACAAGATGAACATCCAGAGGCAACGTCTGGACACCTGGTTCTACCAGAACGTGAAAAAGATCCAGGGCTTGAAGAAAATCGGGCCCGGCCATTATCACCTGCGCGGGTAGGGAGCGGACGAGGTAGGATTCGAACCTACGAGCGCCTTTCGGCGCCTGCGGTTTTCAAGACCGCCGCGTTCAACCACTCCGCCACTCGTCCGTAAGATTCTCCTTAGAGGAAAACCGCCCCGATGGCGAGTATCCCCCCACCCCGTGTGGCGGTGATCGGTGCCGGTTTCCTCGGCCGGGCCATCGCGGATGAAGCTCGGGGCGGGGGGTGGACCGTTTGCCCGGTCGTGCGTTCGGAGTCCTCCGTGGCGAAGCTCCGGAAGGAATACCCGGAAGCCAGGGCGGCGGATGCCGTGGGGCCTGGATTCTGGACAGAGGATGCTCCGGAGTGCGAGGCGATGGTTTGGTGTATCGCACCTTCCCAGAATCAAGAGGATGGTGACTTTGAAAGGATCCATCGGCAGGGAGCCGTGCAGGCCGCGGCGTGGGCGGGGAAAAGAAAGATTCCCTATGTCTATATTTCCTCCACCTCCGTCTATGCCGAATCTGGGGGAGACTGGGTGACCGAGGATTCCCCGGTGGCTACGGGGGATTCCCGTTCCTCCGCAATGGTGGAGGCCGAGCGGGCATGTCTGAAGGCGGGGGGAACCGTCCTGCGTCTTGCCGGGCTCTACGGAAAGGAGCGCATGCTGAAAGCTGACGGGGAAGGGCCTGAACGGTGGTTGAATTTGGTCCACGTGGAGGATGCAGCCAGGGCCGTGGGGATCGCCCTGCGACAAAAAGGAATCATTCTCAATGTCTGCGAGGATGAGCCGAGGCGGAGGGGACAACCGGGGCGGAACTGGGCAGCGGATCAGCGGCGGGTGCGGAGGAACAAGCGGGTCAGCAATGCACGGCTCCGGGGTCTGGGCTGGATGCCGACGGCAGCCATCCCGGATGAAAATTCCGGGGCAGATCTGCTCAGAGATTCCACCCGCCCGAAATGATGAGATTGGTTCCGGTGACCTGGTCTGCCTCCGGTGAAAGCAGGTAGCGGATCGCCGATCCCACTTCGGAAAAACGGACCGCCCGCCTGGCAGGAATTTCGCGGGGGGCAGGCAGATCGATGCTGTTTTCAAGGTATCCTGGCGAGATGCAGTTGACGGTGATGTGGCGCCGGATGAGTTGGGCCGCAAAGGAGCGGGTCAGAAGGAGGACGCCGAGCTTCCCCACGTGATAGCCTGGGGCCATCTTTCGGGCCGTCAGTTTTTCGCAGGCTGAGTCCCCAAGGTTAATGATCCGGCCCCGGTTGTTGGGAAAGAGGGGAAGGGCTGCGCGGATCGTCAGGAAGGTGGCGGTGGCGGTGCTGTCGAGTCCGGAGTGCCAATCTTCCGCGCTTGCCCGCAAAAGGGGAACCGGTCGATACGTACCGGCGTTATTCAGGAGAACATCGAGCCTCCCGAACCTTGTCCGAACTTTCCGAAACAGCGACTCGACCTGAGCAGGATGGGAAAGATCGGCGGAAAAGATCTCCGCGATGCCGCCTTCCCGCCGAATCCATTGGGCCAACCGCTGGGCCTGAGCTTTTCCGCTGCGATGGTGGATTCCCACCGTGTATCCATCCCGGCAGAGTTCCAGGGCCAGAAAAGCTCCCAGGCCGCGGGAGGCGCCGGTGATCAGGGCAACCGGACCGGAGCTCTTTTTCATGAGAGGACCGATAACGTGCGGACCACCGCCCGAACCTTGGGGATTTCATGGGTTCGAAGTAGGTCGGTTTTTCCAAGGATGGCCAGGACCGCAAAAAGGGACTCCGCGGTGCGGACTTCCTCCCCAAAAAACTCAAAGGCATGAGGGAGGGCATGGCAGACCGGCCAGCCAAGCGTGCGAAGACGAAAGGTGTGAAGAAAGGTTTCAGCCTGGTAGCGAACGCGGTCGGTGCTGTCTTGCAAGTTGCGGTAATAAAACCCAAGGCCGGGATCGATCCAGATGGCCTTTACTCCAGCTGTTGTGGCCCGGTCGATCTCCTTCCCGAAATAATCGAGCAGGGCGGCGGCGTGATCGGGAGATCGGACAAAGTCCCCTACCTCACGGACATTGGAGCCCTGGACGTAGCAAAGGATGACTCCGGCGTCGTGATCGGCTACCATGCGATAGATTTCTTCCGAGGGGCGGGCACCGGTAAGGTTCAAGACCGCGGCACCTGCCGCAAGGCAGGCCCGGGCGGTGGCGGGCTGATAGGTTTCGGCAGAAAGGAGGAATCCTTCCGGCGCCAGTTCACGAAAGATCGGTAAAAGAGACCTGATCTGGGCTTCCGAGTCCACCCGTGCCGCATGGGCAAGGGAGGATTCGGCTCCAAGATCGATGAGGTGGGCTCCCTCGGCGCGAAGCTTTCGGACTCGCTCGATGGCGGCGTTGGGCGAGAGCACCACACTTTCCCGGTACCAGGAGTCGGGGCTGAGGTTGACCACGCCCATGAGGTGAGGCCGGTCGGAGAAGCGGAAAGGCTGTCCCTTAAGGGTGAATTCTCGCACCTGGGCGGGCAGATCCCTGGCGTGATCACGGGCCAAGGACGCCAAAGAGTCCAAAGAGAGCATAGTGGAGATTAGAAGTTCCGCGGTGGGCGAGCGATAGCGGGATGGACGGGGAGGGGGGAGTGGGTCATCGTTCTCCGATGGCGGGAAAACTGATGACCCAGGCTGAATTGATGGCCTGGGAGCAGAAGTCGCGAAGATGGGTTTTTCTGGGATTGGCGGGTCTCGTCACAGGAGTTTTTGGATTCGGCCTGCTCACTTTGGACGTCAGCTACCGAATGCTGAAAAAAGCTCCGGTGATGACGGAGGCGCTCAATCGATTGTCAGCGGATCCCCGGGTTCGGGAGTTGCTGGGGACGCCCCTGCGTACCGGTTGGGCGGTGACCGGGGAACTGGAGGATTTACCGGAGCAGGGCAGCGCCCGGATGGAATTTTCCCTGCAGGGCCCCCGGGGCGTTGCGGCGGTGAAGCTGCGCGCAGAGAAAAGTCCCACGGGAACGTGGCGTTATCTACTGCTGGAAGTGAAGCCGGTCCTTGGGTCCGCGTTTTCCTGCGCGGACGGCTAGATCAGTTTTTGATCCCGGCGGATGTGTCCGTGGAGGGAGAAGTTCCCGCCACCGCTTCCTTGTTCTCGACAATGGTTTCCAGAGCGGCGTCGAGCTGGTTCAAGCCGTGTTTTTCGATGATCGCCTGAATGTGGGACAGATACTGAGGGTCTGGGCAGTAGCCGGAGGAAAGAATCTTGGAGACAAATTTTACCCCGGATCTTTCCCCGACATGGCGGCTGTAGCGGTCGTTGCTCAGGAGGAAATCAGCGTAGCCCTTGAACCCGGCGGACAGATTCGGATAGGCGCGGAAGTCAGCGGTGGTTTCCACGCCCTCATCCCGGGTCGGCATGTTGAGGGCGCGCGGGCCGGTCCAGCTGTCAAAGGCCTTCATGCCGAAATAGTTGTTATATTCCTTGGCGAGGATGCTGTTGCCGTAGCCGGATTCAAAAATGGCCATGGCAATAACGGCGGAAGCGGGAATTTTCGTGGTGGTCTGGATCATCATGGCCTCGGGCACGGCGGCCTCCAGGAAGCGGCGTTGGCGGCCATTCGCGGAGTCGAGGATTTTGGAAATGCGGCTCGCGAGGCCGAGGACGTCAGTGGTGGCGGAATTCTGGGAAGCAATGAGGCGGGCGATTTGCAGATCCCGCTCCTGCAGTTCCCGGCGCTGGGCGAGACGGTCCTGCAGAGCCTTCCATTTTTCCTCCAGATAGCTTTTGGAAAGGGCCGCGGAAAAACGGGTGACGCCGATCAGGGAAAAGACCGCCACCCCGAACAGCACCAACCATAAAAGATTGGAGACGACGAGAGTGCCGAAAAGCCCAAGGCGGAAAGGGGTCTTCTTGTGGAAGGTCTTTTTGGCCACCGCCTGGGTCAAATCAACGACCTGTGGCATTCCTGAGCCTAGGCGAGGTTCTTCCGGTGGGTCAAATTAAGCAAATAGAAAGGCATGGTAAAAAAATTGATAAAACCCTCATAAATAGACACTTAAAAAACATAAACTAGGGAATCAATCCTCAGCCGGTCTCTCAGGGCGGTCTACGTCGCCTCGGGTTTTGGATGCAGGATGGAGGCTGCGATGGAGATGGCGAGAACGGCCAGAACAAAGCCCAAAGTGAAGGGGATCGGCAGATGAAACCAGGGAGAGCCCAGCATTTTGATCCCAATGAAGATCAGAACCACGGCCAAGCCGAGGTTGAGATAGCGAAAGATTTGGATCAGTCCGGCGATGGCGAAGTAAAGGGCGCGCAGACCGAGGACGGCAAAGGCGTTGGAGGTCAGCACCACAAAAGGATCCCGGGTGATGGCGAGGATGGCGGGAATGGAATCCACGGCAAACACCAGATCGGTGGTGCCAATGGCCAACAGGACCAAGACCAAAGGCGTGCCGACCCAGCGGCCCTGTTGCTGAATCCAAAACCGGGTGCCATGGTATTCCTGGGTCAGGGGCAAAAAGCGTCGCCCCAGGCGCACGAGGAGGTTTTTTTCCGGTTGGACCTTTTCATCCCCGCCGCCCTGCAAAAGTTTCCAGCCGGTAAAAACCAGGATTCCGCCAAAAAGAAAAACCAACCAATGAAAGCGGTTGAGAAGGGCGATTCCTCCGAAAATAAAAATGGCGCGGAGAAAAAGAGCGCCGATGATGCCCCAAAAAAGCGCGGGAAACTGGGCCCGTTCCGGCACGGCAAAGTAACGGAGCAGGACCGCGAAGACGAAGACGTTGTCGACGCTGAGAGACAGCTCCACGGCGTATCCAGTAAAAAATTCCATGGCGGAATTTGGACCCAGGGTGAAGGCGACCAACCCCCCGAAGGCCGCCGCGAGGATCACCCATCCGAGGGTGGCCTGAAGGGACCGATGAAAATCGACCGGCCGCGGGTCCCGGTGGAAAAGAACCAGGTCAGCGGCCAGCAGGGCGAGGACCAACGGGCCAAAGGCGAGCCATCCCAAATGAAGGCCGGATTCCATCCCCTGACATTCATGCCCCGATTCCCTTCGGGCAAGGAGGATTGAGTCCGGGCGTGACAGATGGGGCGGGGGCAGGGCACTTTGATATTCGTATGAGCAAGCCTTTGGAGGGAAAAACCGGGGTAGTTTTTGGCGTGGCCAACAAACGCAGCATTGCCTGGGGCATCGCCCAGGCCTGGGCCCAGGCGGGGGCCCGGCTGATCTTCAATTACCAGGGAGAAAGATTAAAAGAAAACGTGGAGGAGTTAGCGGCCACGTTTGGAGCCCAAACGCCGGTGGCGCCTTGTGACGTGAGTCGGGATGAGGATATTGCAAAGTTTTTTGAATTTGTAAAAAGCAAGGCTCCGCGGGTCGAATTGTTGCTGCATAGCGTGGCCTTTGCTCCCAAGGAGGCTTTGGAGGGGGATTTCTTACACACCTCGCGGGAAGCTTTCCGGGTGGCCCACGACATCAGTGCCTATTCCCTGGTGGCCGTGACGCGGGCCGCGACGCCGTTGATGATGAACGGGGGCAGTGTGGTGACGATGAGCTATTACGGCGCGGAAAAAGTCGTGCCCCATTACAACGTGATGGGGGTGGCCAAGGCGGCCCTGGAGGCGAGTGTACGGTATTTGGCTTACGATCTCGGACCGCAAAAGATACGGGTGAATGCGATCAGCGCCGGCCCAGTCAACACGTTGGCGGCGCGGGGAATCAGCGGCTTCTCCGCCATGCTCAGTCACTATGAGCAGCACGCCCCGCTCAAGAGGAACGTTACTTTGGAGGAACTGGGGGCGATGGGAGTGTTTTTGGCATCGGAAGGCGGGGCAGGGGTGACGGGACAGACGCTGTATGTGGATTCCGGTTACAGCGTGATGGGCATGTGAAGGCGGGTTCCGCCCGCCCCCGGAAACTTCTGCTCTGGGACATCGACGGCACCATCCTTCATACCGGCAAAGCGGGGGAGACTGCTCTCGGGCATGCCATGGAAAAGCTCCATTCCATTTCCAAGGGATTGCAGGGTCTGGAGATTGCCGGCCGGACCGACAAATGGATCGTCGAGCAGTTGTTGGCGCGGGAGGGTTTGCCCTCCGGGGTGAGGGAAATCGCCCGATTTCTGGATGTTTATGTGGAGCACCTGGCTGAGGAGCTACCCAAACGGCAGGGAGGACTGCATCCCGGCGTGCTAGGGATTCTGGAGGAAGCCCATCGGCGGCACGACCTCGTCCAGGGGTTGCTGACGGGAAACATCGAAAAGGGGGCGCGGCTTAAGCTCTCGCGTTATGGTGTGAATCACTTTTTCGAGTTCGGGGCCTTTGCGGACGACTCCCCGGTGCGGAACGAACTGGGACCGCATGCCAGACGCCGGGCCCGGGACCGGCATGGGGAGGAGTTTCCCCCTGAGCGGATTTATATTATCGGGGACACACCCCACGACGTGGCTTGCGCACGGGCGATTGGAGCGAAGGCCATTGCGGTGGCCACCGGATCTTTTTCCGTGGAGCAGTTGCGGGAATGCGGGGCGGATGCGGTTTTCACCGACCTGGGCCACCCGGACCATTTTTTCCGTCTGCTGGCCTAGGGGCTGGGGAGCGGTTCGAAGGTGAAGCTGTAATTTCCCCCTCCTTTTTTTTGCAGGGAAGATGACAGGGTAATTCCGTTGGTGGAGGTGGTGATGCTCAGGAAGGATCCCGGCCGGGCGGGATCGGGGATATTCTTCATGCCGTCCACGCCGGATTGGCGATAGGCAGAGGAGGCCCTCACAAAGGCCAGAGCCACCTGATAGGCCAAGGTTTTTTCTTCAAATTCCTGCATCCCTCCCAAAGCGCCCTGAAGGGCGGGACTGAGCCCGGAGGATGGGTTACCAGCCAGCCACTGGCGCCAAGCAGGACCGGAGAGATAGGTTTTTTGCTCGAGGGTTCCGATCTGACCCGCTCCTTCCCGAAGAATGCCGGCCAAATCCTGTGCGGTTTTCGGTTGGTTGACGTGGCGAATGAACCATTCGGCATCCGTTTTGTCCCCCAAGAGCCGGGTGAGAGCCACGGTCGCGGGGGTGCCTGCCGGCAGGGATTGCAGATATTCCGCGCTTCGTGCAAAAACCGCCCGATCGGCTTGGAGGCCCTCGCGCAACGAAGAAACCGTGGGAGGAGCCGGAACCAAGGCAAGCCATCCTTTTGGATCCTCCCCGTCCGCCACGAAGAAAAAACCGACATCCTGAAGAACCTTTTCCGTCCAGGTGATCCTGGAGACAACGTCACTCATGGCCCATCCGCTGAGACTCCCAAAACGAAGCGTTCCCAAGGAAGCCACCTGCTGAAAAAGACGAAGAAAAAAGACCGGATCGTCGCCGGGCTGGTATTCCCAGCTGGCAGGCTGACCAGGCTGATACGTGAGGTATCGGATCAGGTCGCTCCGCGAGCCCATCAAGAAGAAAAGGTCGGTGCGAAAAAGAAGCGCGGAATCGGGAAACCTTTTCCAGTCGGGCGCGGGACCCAAAAAAAAAGGCTCCCAAGCTTCCCGTAGCCTGGTCTGGTAGTTTTGGAGTGCGGCTAACTCGGGTTCGCTCCAGCCGAAGGGGGTCTGGTCCTTGGGGGTCTGACGATCCCGTAGGACGGCCCGGGCCACGATGGCGGGCGGGGGCGTTAATTTTCCCAGGCGGGAAATCAGGGCAACGACCTCCGGAGCATGATTTTCAGGCGGAGCGGGAAGGCGCGCCAACTCTTTCTGGAACTGCTCCTCTTCTGTGGGGGGAATGGCTGCCGTGGCGATGGCCTCGTCTTCGTCAAAAAGAGTGCGGAGCGAGGGGGGCACCGAAACCACCTGAAAAGTCCACCAAGCCAGCAGTCCCAACAACCCGAAGACTCCCGCGAGCTGTACCGAAGGCCGTTCCCAAACTCTCACGGAAGCATTTGACCCCAGTGAGATAGGAAAACCAGCGGGTAACGCTTGCCCTGCGTCGGTATTTTGCGAAGAAATCAGAATGGAAGTCATCGCCCGGGACCGCTGTCGGCTCTTTACGACGGGAGACGGGTCGGAGATCCGGGAACTTCTGGCCCACCGAAACTCGGTCATTCGGAATCAGAGTCTGGCGGAGGCTACCTTGCGGGTCGGTCAAAAAACCCGGGCCCATTATCATCCAAAGGCGGAGGAGATTTACTATATCCTGCGCGGGCAGGGACGCATGAGCCTGGGCGGGATGGAGCGGGGGGTGGGTCCTGGGGATGCGATCGCCATCCCTCCGGGAGCGACCCATCAAATCGCCCAGACCGGAGAAGCCGACCTGGTGTTTCTTTGCTGCTGCGCCCCGGGATACGAACCCGCGGATGTGGTGTTCACGGAATGAGATGGCTTTGGGTTCTGGCGGCGATGGGTTTTTTAGGCGTCCGGGTCCCGGCCGCGGTTTCCCCGGAGCAGCATCAAAAACTGGTGGAAACCTGCCGTTGGCTTTCCCAGCAAGATCTGGCCTACGGGCAATCCTGGCAACCCCCCGGACATCCGCATGTGATCACGATGGACTGCTCCAACACCATCCGATTCATTGTCTGGAAAGTCTTCGGGTTGAATCTGCCGAGAACCGCTTCGGACCAGTACGTGTTTTTGCGCGAACGCGGAAAGGTGCGCGCAGTGCCTCTCCAACCGGATGGCCGGGTGGATCCGGAAAGACTGCTGAGCGAAATGAGGAGCGGAGACCTGCTTTTTTGGGAGTGGACCTACAACGTGCCGAGGGATCCGCCAATCAGCCACGTGATGATCTATCTCGGAAAGAAAAAGGACGGGCAGGCGATGGTGGCCGGCTCTTCCCAGCGGATGGACGGGGAGCGGGGCGGGGGAGTGGACATTTACACTTTTGACCCCAATGCGCCCTCCGGAAACGCGCGGAACTTTTTTCAGTTCATCACCCATCGCGGTCGGCTCGTGGCTTACGCCCGTCCCGCGGCTCGACCCGGGTGGGCTGAGCGCGGCGGGTTAGAATAACGTCGGCATCCCCTCGATCAGAAAACGCACATCCGCCAGCCGGCCGGCTTGGAGGGCCGCCTGCATCAGCCGTTGGGGGGGCTCGTGCAGCGGTTCGTAGCTGAGCCGGTAGGTTCCAAAGTGCATCGGAATCATCACCTGGGAGCGGAGATCCTGGAAGGCTTGCAGGGCTTCCTCCGGGTTCATGTGATTTTCGCCAAATTTGGGTCCATGATAGGCCCCGATGGGCAGAAGAGATATTTCCGGCCGGAGTTTTCGTCCGATTTCCTTGAACCCCGAAAAATAGGCCGAATCTCCTGCATGGTACACGGAGTGACTGCCCAGATCCAGGACGTAGCCCCCGTATCCCCGGTGAAGATCGGTGACCTTGCGGGCCCCCCAGTGTTTGGCGGGAACAAAAGTCACCGCGGCCCCCGGAAAGCGGAGCCGTTCCCACCATTTCATCTCATACACCTTTTCAAAACCCAGGCCGTGGACGAGATCCCCGACTCCGGCGGGGACGACAATAGGCTGGTTGGAGGCAATTCGGCGGAGACTTTTGCGATTCAAGTGGTCGAAGTGGGCGTGGGTGATGAGCACAAGATCGATGTTGGGTAGGTGGTGGTGGGCCAAGCCGGCATGACGAAGACGCCGGACCACCAGCAGCCAATTCGCCCAGTTGGGATCCACCAGGATATTGGCGTGAGGACTTTGAATGAGAAAGGAGGCATGACCGATCCAGGTCAGACAAACCTGGCCGTGTTTCAACTTGGGAAAAATCGGGGGAAGTCCGTTGCGGTGCCCCCTCTTGCGCGAGAACAAGGCCGGCAAGAGAACCTCCGTAATGAATCGATGGGGACGATTCCGCCGGGAGAGGGCCGCCTTGTTTCTCATGGAAGGGAAAATGGTGTGGCGGAAAGGGGTGGGAAGCAACCGCCGGCGGGATTGGATTCAGGGATCCCATCCCCCTAGGATTACAAGATGCCCAGTTCCGCCAAAATCGCCGCCCGGGAGGAAATCCGCCGACGCCTTTCTGGGCTTTCCCCCGATGAACGGCGTTCCGCCTCGGAGCAGATCCTGGACATCCTCCAAGAGCGACCGGAATGGAAAGCAGCATCGGTTCTCGGGCTTTATCTTTCCCTCCCGGACGAACCCGAGACGCGGGATTTAATCCGCGTGGCCTGGGAGCAAGGTAAAACCGTCGCTTTGCCGAAAACGGACATCCGGCATGGTCTGACTTGGTGGGAAATTCAGCCCGGGCCGCTGCCGACCCTGGAAACCTTGTGGGAGCCTCTGCCAGGAAACCACCGGCCCGTGATTCCTGAAGCCATCGAGGGCTTTTGCGTGCCGGGACGGGCTTTTGACACCCGGGGAACCCGGCTGGGCCGGGGGGGCGGTCATTATGACCGCGCTTTGGGACAACGCTCTCGCCGGGCCTGGGTCACCGGTCTTTTTTTTCGCCTTCAGGAGATGCAGAATCTTCCCCGGGAAGAGCATGATGCCTCCTTGTCGCAGGTGGTGACGGAGCTGGGTTGGAGGAATCTTGGATGAAGGATGCGGAAAAACCTTTTCTCGATCATCTGGAGGATTTGCGTTGGCTGATCCTGAAATGTGCCGGAGCCATCGGGATGGGGGCGGCGGTGGGGATCATGGGAATCGGTTGGGTCATGAAAATCATCCGACGTCCGCTTTTCCAGGCCCAGGGGAGTGGCGGAACCGAGTCCTCCGGGGCCCTGCTGGCGCTGCAAGTGACGGATCCGATGACCGTCACTTTGCAGATTGGGATGGGGGCGGGCATGGTTCTGGCATTGCCGGCGGTCCTTTACTTTGTGGGGGAGTATCTCCTGCCAGCGTTGGAACCCAAGGAAAGACGCATGTTGTTGCCGGCGTTTTTGGTGGGGGCTTTTCTTTTTCTTTCCGGGGTGGCGTTTTGTTATTTTCTGGTGCTGCCGCAAGCGTTGGCCTTTTTTCAGGACTTCAATCGGTGGCTGGGTCTGCAGACCAGTTGGACCATGGCCAGCTACACGGATTTCGTTCTGCAGATGTTGGTGGGGTTTGGGCTCTCGTTTGAACTTCCCTTGATCATGGTGATCCTTGCCCGCTTGGCCATCCTGCCCCGGGCCGTTGCCGTGGCTCACCGTCGTCATGCGATTGTCATCTTGCTGGTGGTGGCGGCCTGTGTGACCCCCACTTCCGATCCCTTCAACCTCGCGCTGATGTTTTTCCCTCTTTATGGCCTCTTCGAACTGGGCCTGGTGGGAATGGCATGGGCGGAACGCAAAGTTGCCTTGGCAAACCGGCATCCCTTGCCTTAATCCTTTCCCTTATGGATTGGACGAGTCGGCCGGCCCGGATCGCGCGGCTCAAAGAAAAAACCCATTTCGATCAGGTAGTGATGCCGTTGGCTTACACGGGTTCCGCTCTTGGGCTCCTCGTTCTTTTTTGGCAGGGGTTGGAGCTGCTGGAAGACAACCCGACCAAGGAAGCCTACTGGATCCCCGCTCTTTTCTTTTTACTCCTGCCGGTTCCGCTGGCGATCTACCGCTGGCTACGCAAGCACTACCACCGCAACCTCCACGCCTGAGCCTTCCTCCGGGAACGGGTGGCGTTGATCCGCCAAACCCTCTATACCATCCCAATGCCTTCCGTATACCTCAAGACCTACGGGTGCCAAATGAATGAGCGTGACTCAGAGCAGGTGCTCCGTCAGCTCCAGGATCGCGGATATCGAGCCGCCGCCTCGGAGAAGGAGGCTGACGTCATCCTGCTTAACACCTGCAGCGTCCGGGATTTGGCGGAA
>Ga0214923_10006899_pt1 | contig 12550 bp, 5 predicted proteins | sample LL1510_MetaG_FD_177993 | JGI IMG/M metagenome (GOLD analysis project Ga0214923, IMG submission 177993) | Freshwater microbial communities from Lake Lanier, Atlanta, Georgia, United States - LL-1510 | ecosystem: Environmental > Aquatic > Freshwater > Lake | place: USA: Georgia | collected 2015-10-15
AACCCATTTCCGTTTTCAAGTACATTGAATACTGGGTAATCATGTAATGGTCAACCGCTTTTAGTGAAACATCATCGGTCTTGTAATACTTCAACAGGAAGTTCCGCATGTGATTCTTTGCGGTATTGTACTTCTGATAGGTAGCGTAAGTTGTCTCTTTACCGATGAGTTTTTTCAAACCTTCCACATGATCCTCCCAACTCTCAATGAGCATTCGGGTTTTAGCAGTGTTTGTTCCCAGGATAGCATCACGAAGGTCGGCAGCCAACACTTCTTCCTTGATGGAGAGAAGCTCATTGTACTTTTTGTGAGCCCTTACTTTGACGGCTTCAATGTAGTCATTGAATATCCTGGCTTCTTCGGTTCTGCCTTTCATTTGATACCGAGCAGCATCCCAGCGTTCGGGATCGATGAAGCGTTTCAATCGGAGAGATACTTTATCTCCATTGATGTTGATGCGAAGCATCACGGGGCATTCCCCGTTTTTCTTTTCCTTAGACCGGTTTATATAGAAAACCAGACTAAATGTTGTTTTTGACGACATAAGGCGCAATTAGATTTAATTGTGCCCCCCATTTTGATTGCAAAAATACTTCGCCCATTTGGCAAAAGCAAGCTTACTTCCTTGATTCTCAGTTCGATTATGTTCGCCAGCGTTCGCTCACTTGTTACCCCTTTTTGATTTTTTAAAAGGGGTCACCAGTAGGAAACCTAGTTGACGGTCAAAAGCGAACATCAGCGGAATTTCAAAGAATAAAAAAAGTGTGTAAATCAAGGACTTACACACTTTCGAACAGTTGCGAACTGTACTCAGCGGAGAGAGAGGGATTCGAACCCCCGGAGGTTTAACCCTCAACGGTTTTCAAGACCGCCGCATTCGACCGCTCTGCCATCTCTCCGGTGTAAAGATACGAAGAGATTTCTTTTTCAAATAATATTACCCTTTAAATCCCCGAAAAAATATTCAATTCAATAATAATCAGTCGGATTTATTTACCAAACATTTTTTAAATCATCTGCAGTATATACATGATTTCGGGTAAAATAATACCCTGCTTCTTTTGATGGTCTTTTACGCTTATTTAATACTCGATATAACAAAGCAATGGGCGTAAGAAATAAAAAGAAAATAATCGACAGTAAAATTCTGGATTGTACCCATCCTAATATATGGGCAATTTTCATCCATCCCCAATGCACACGCGTACTAATTTCTCCTGAAATAATATCAGATAATAAAACCCCAAGCGCTACCCAAATTGTCCAAGGATGGGCATAATGAGTGAAATATCCAATTACCAGAAATCCGGCAGCAATAACAATAATAGAGGCCCTAACGGTAGAGCGATCAATTGGTTTCATTTAATTATTAAAATAAAGTATAAATAAATGGAGCAACAGCACTGCTTCCCCCAATTACCAAAAGAATTCCCAATAATAAAAGCACAAAAATAATGGGCATTAACCACCATTTTTTTCTTTCTTTCAGAAAATTCAATAAATCATGTAAAAAATCCATAATAATAAATAAAGTTACAGTTGTTGCGAATTTAATCGAGTCCGTATTGGTCTTTCCAATTGTCCTTTTCTTTCCACTCGGGTTGATCGGTTTTATCAAATAAATAATTGCCAACCACCAAATAATCCATTTCTGTTCTCATCAAACATTTATAGGCATCTTCAGGGGTATTTACAATAGGTTCCCCTCTCACATTAAAGCTTGTATTTACCAAAACACTATATCCTGTAAGTTCCTTAAAGGCACGCAATAAGGAACAAAGGCGAGGATTCGTTTCATCATGTGCAGTTTGAATTCTTGCGGAATAATCTAAATGGGTTACTGAAGGAATATCAGAACGAAGATGATATAATTTCTCCTTTAATTTTAAAGTAGAATAATTTTGAGGTTGTGGATTTTGTCGGGATGCTTGCACTTGGGCCACCAACAACATGTAAGGGGAGGGAGTATCAATATCAAAATATTGACTTGCATCTTCCGCCAATACAACCGGCGCAAAGGGTCGGAAACTTTCTCTGTATTTAATTTTAAGATTAAGTTTCATTTGCATGTCTTTATTTCTCGGATCTCCAAGGATACTGCGGTTTCCTAAAGATCGGGGACCCCATTCCATACGACCTTGACACCAGCCAATTACATGTCCTTGAGATAATAAATTTGCAGTATATTGAGTAATTTCTTTTATTGAATTAAAATACTTAAAAGGGGCTTTATATTTTTTTGACATTTTTTCAACATCCTGATCAGAAAAATCAGGACCTAAATAGCTGCCTTGCATATCATCCATTTTAGTATAGGCATTCCGATTACGAGGATGATTAAAATAAATATAATTAGCTGCTAATGCAGCGCCCAGTGCCCCCCCTGCATCTCCGGCTGCAGGTTGAATATATACTTGATCAAATATTTTCGACCGCAACAATTTTCCATTTGCCACGCAATTTAAAGCCACCCCACCTGCCATACATAAATTCGCACAACCGGTTAATTTACGGGCTTCTTGGGCCATTAATAAAACAATATCTTCGGTTACTTCTTGAATGGCATATCCTAAATTACAATGATGTTGTTCTAATTCAGATTCTGAAGCTCTTCGGGGAAATCCAAATAAAGCCTTCCATTTATGCTCATTTACCATGGTTAAACCCGTGGCATAATTAAAATATTCCTGATTTAACCAAATAGATCCATCAGGAGAAATAGAAATTAATTTATTTTTAATTATTTCAATATATTTTAATGTCTCCGAATCTTTAGGATTTCCATAAGGGGCGAGCCCCATTAATTTATATTCTCCTGAATTAACTTTAAATCCTAGATAATAGGTAAATGCGGAATATAATAATCCTAATGAATGTGGAAACCGAAGCTCTTTTAAAATGGATATATCTTTACCTTTTCCATGACAAATAGAAGCGGTAGCCCATTCCCCAACTCCATCAAGGGTTAAGATAGCTGCATCTTCAAAGGGGGATGGATAAAATGCAGAAGCAGCGTGAGATAAATGATGTTCAGTAAATAGTAATTTTAATTTCTTAGCATCAATCTTTTCAATTAAATTTAATTCTTGTCGAATTAATCGTTTTAAAAATAATTTATCTTTTAACCAAACTGGAATTGCAGTAATAAAAGATTGAATACCTTTGGGTGCATGATCGTAATAGGTTTCGAGTAAACGTTCAAACTTTAACAGGGGCTTGTCATAGAATACAATAACATCCACCTGATTAAGGCTAATGCCAGCTTCTTCTAAACAATATTTAACAGCTTGCGTTGGAAATCCCGGGTCATGTTTTTTTCGGGTAAATCTTTCTTCCTGAGCGGCTGCAACGAGTTGCCCGTCCTGTAGTAAGGCAGCAGCGGAATCATGGTAAAATGCGGATATCCCCAGGATGTTCATCGGTTCAAAATTAAGGATTTTCAGGTAGGGATGGAAGTTTTAGGGGTATTAGGTTAATTATCAGGCTTAAAAATCCATATCCATTCCACTATCCCTGGAACTTTTGGTCGGTTTTTTTCGGAATATGGAAACATCTGTTTCTCCAAATCTCCAAGTTAAAGTAAGTCGAATGCTACGAGGATCTCTTCTTCTCATGACCGCTTGACGATAATCTGCGGTTTCAATATATCCACCTCCCTTTCTGGAATTGAATACATCATTCACCTGAAAAGAGCAACTAAATTTTTTGAAAAAATCTTTATTGATACTTAAATCCATACTATATATTTCTCTAGTTTTTCCCTGCACCACAATTTCAGGTGCTTGATAATTTCCATTTATTTGGAATGCAAAATCTTTTCGAGGACGGAATTGAAGTAATATTTTTCCATCTCCTGAAAATCCTTTATTAGCATAATTATTTATTCCATCTTCTACTTTAATAGATACATGATAAACATTCGCACTTATAGTCAAATCCAAGAAAGGAAATAAGGTATGTATCCATGCATTTTCCCATCCTGCGCTAAAGCTATTTTTACCATTAATAAAAGTACCTACCCAAATAGAAGGATTTGCAGGTAAAGGATAAAAATAATTGGTAATTATATCTTCAGTATATCTTCCATAAATAGAAGAAAACCAATTTCCTTTTGCATATCGCAAGGTCTGATTTATTTCTCCTAAATTAATAAATTCCGGTGCTAATTTAGGATTTCCAATTTGTAAATTTTGTCTATCTGCAAATTGTACAAATGGCATAATTTGTCTTTGATTCGGACGATTAATTTTTCTAGAAAAATTAATTTGAATTTCTTGTTTATCACCTAATTTTCTAGAAAGATATAAAGAAGGAAAAAAGGCTTTTTCTAAATTTTGAGTTCCATCTGGGTAATAATAAGAGAACGTTTGATTTTTATTCGGAACTGTTCCTTTAAATCGGGTTTGTTCATACCGAATACCACCCGAATATCCCCATTTTAATATTTTACCGGAATAATTAATATAAGCTGCATATACTTGGTCATTAATTAAATATTCATTCGTTAACGAAGTATCAATTTCAAAAGAGTTAGAGGCGACCATAAACTTATTTACCAATAAATCGGAATTCGTATTTCGCGCAAAGGCACGAAGTCCGGCTTCTATTCGGGTAGAATCAGATAATTTTCGAACATAATCCGTTTGCCAAGTTATATTTTGAGTAAATCCTGCACCTGTATTTTTTTGTTGTTCGGGATATGGAGGAATTGTAATTCCCATAGCAGTATAATTCCAAGTAAAAAATTGGTCATTATTTTTACTATCGGTAACATTATAGGTTAAATCAGTTGACCATTCTTTTTTAGCACCAATATATTTATGAGCAATAGACGAACCTCCATTTTTAAAATCCCGATTTTGGTCATTTTTTCTATCTCCATATAAAACCGGATTACCATTAATTTGATTAAGGGAAAAGGATTGTTTTTCGACAGTTAAAAAATCTCCTAAATGTGCATTAGCATTGAGAGATAAAGTACTTCGATTGGAGAGTTGATATTCAAGCGAAATACGTCCTACATTAAATCGTCTTCGGTTAAACATGCGGCTATCTTGTCGGTAAGCACCAATACTTTGATTTTCATTTAAACCCACTCGGTCAGTATAAGCGAGGGTTTGTCCACTGGATTGATTTAAGCTATATCCCAACGTGGCAGACCAAGGGCCTTCTTTCAGGTTGAGATTTGAATTTATGGAATATCGTTCGGGTAAACCTGCACCCGCACTGAGGGTTCCGTTGTAGCCTGGCAGTGTGTTCTTTTTGAGCACTACATTTACAATTCCACCCGTAGTTCCCGCGTCAAATTTTACAGAAGGATTTGTAATTATTTCAATTCGATCAATTTGTTCAGCGGGGATTTGTTCTAAGGTTAAAGCAGAAGGTCGTCCATCTACAAATACAGTAGGGGATTGGTTACGTAAATTAATATTACCATCAGTATCTACGGTAATTCCCGGGATATTTCGCATCACATCAATACCCGTTCCTCCTATTGCGGAAAGATCTTTTCCTACTTCATAAACCCTACGGTCAATATTCATTTGAATCGTATTTTTCCGAGCTTCAATACTGATTTCTTCTAAAACACGATTATCAGGTTGAAGGATAATATTTCCTAAATCTATTTCTGGGGTTTTGAACGAAACGACAACTTGAAGTTCTTGGGTTTGATAACCCAAATAAGAAATCCGCAAACGATAGGAACCTAAGGGAATTTTTTCCAATAAAAAATCACCATTATTTTTTACGAGGGTTCCAGTTATGATGCTATCCTGATTAAGTTTGAATAATGAGAGGGTAGAATATTCCAATCCAGATTTGTCTGCTCCATCCAAAACTTTTCCATACAATTTACCGATAGCCGGGGGAGGTCCTTTTAAGCCTGGGCGTGAGGGTTGGGCCCACCCCATTTTAGGAGAATAAAAAAGGATCCAGCAGAAGAAGACGTAAGTTATGCAGTGGAATAAATTCGGAGAACGACTTGTTGACAAAGCAGAAGAAAGGGGGAGGCGGAAGGAAATATTTACAAAACTACTGGAAAAGAGTTTAATAAATTAATTGAGATTGGGGATAAGTCTGAGTAAATTAAAATATTTTATTGGGGAAGGATAAAATCAAAAAATTAGCAAGAAAATATTTCTATTAGTGTTATTTTGGGCCAAATGGGTAATTTTGAGGAGTTATTATTTTTATTTCGAAAATATGGAATATTGGAACTATTGAAATTTAAACTCCAGAATATGGATAAAATATCTTTTGGAGTATTAAATCAACATATTATATTTGTTTATGTTATTACATCAAATGATGAAATGATATAATTTTTTTAGTCACAGTTCCATTCGACATTTAGTACAAATAGCGCATGAATCAACTTTACTCAACCAAACGAATTGCCAGAATAATTCTAACCATAATATCCATTGGGATAGGGTTAGGGTTAACAAGCTCTCGAGTACAAGCCCAAGCATATTGCAATAATCCTTTAGGTTCTCTTACACCCTCAACCACTTGGCAAACTGTATTTCATAGCACAAGAGGTTATTATACTTTCAATGCTACAGCGGGTTGTCAATACATTTTTACATACTGTTCAAGTAATGGGGGTAGTTACACTGGGGATCCTTATTTGACTATATCTACTGCACCCACCAGTGGGAATGTTGCTCAAAACGATGACTGGTGTGGCTTAGGTTCTTATTTATCTTGGACTGCCCCAAGCACAGGGCTTTACTATATTAACGTTGGGAATTGTTGTTCCTCAGGATGTGGAGGAGGATTCAGTAGAAATTTAGCGTATTGGAGTTCTTGTAATCCAATCACAGGTCCTCCGGCTTGTGCAACTTCTGGTTTTTCACCTGCTAATGGAGCCACCAATATTGCTTATACTCCAACTTTAGGATGGAATGCTGTACCTGGTGCGACGAGTTATGATATTTATTTTGGTACTGCTAATCCTCCTACTACTTTAGTTGGGAACACTACTAATCTTACCTATTCTATTACTGGTTTAGGTCCATCTACGGTATATTATTGGCGCGTGGTTCCTCGCAATGGATTTGGAACTCCAACAGTTAGTAGTTGTACCGTTAATAGTTTTACTACAGGTTGTTTTGCGCCCATAACCGGTAACAACAATGGTGCTGGAGGAACTTTCACCTATAGTTGTGGTGCCACCAATCAACAAATTGCCTTAGCAGCTTGTGAGTCAGCTTATGGAGTTGGGAATTGTATTGTGGGGTCATGTGGTAGTTTCACTTATTACTACCGAACTGGTCATTTGAGTTGTAATTGTTCGAAAGCAATTGGTCAATATGAATGGATTTATAACAATACTGGATATACCCAAGTAGGACAAGATTATGGAGGACAAACCACGAATGTTGCCGGTAACAGCTTGTTTGTTCGGGTAAAAGGTTCTAATACTTGTGATATAAATAGTTGGACTTTAGCTTTAGGGAATTTAGCAGGTTCAGGATGTTCAGGAGGAGGAACCATTGCAGGGCCTACCTCTGCTTGTGCAGGGTCAACTGTTGGTTATCGAATTGCATTAGTTCCAGGAGCCACAACTTATACTTGGACAGTACCCTCTGGAACTACAATAGTTAATGGTCAAGGAACGGACACAATAACAGTAACTGTTGGAACCAACAATGGAACCGTTACGGTAACCCCTTCAAATATTTGTGGCAGTGCCCCTGCTATTAGTTTAAGTATATCAATTGCCACAGCCCCCGCAGCGCCTACAGCTCCTGGGGTTACAATTTGTGGAACTGGTACAGCAACCCTAACTGCCTCTGGATCCACAGGTAGTTATGAATGGTATTCCACGCCAACAGGTGGTACACCTTTAGCTACCACTTCCAGTTATGTAACCCCCTCCTTAAGTGTGAACACTACTTATTATGTGCAAGCAGCAGGAGGTGGGGTTATCAATGGATCTCAAACCTTTAATTATACCGGTAATGTTCAAACTTGGGTAGTTCCAACAGGCGTAACTTCAATTACGGTAGATGCAAGAGGAGCTTCGGGAGGAAACATTAATGCCTATGGTAATGCAGGTAGAGGAGGAAGAGTTCAAGCTACTTTAGCGGTTACACCTGGTCAAACGCTTAATTTTTATGTAGGTGGAACAACAACAAGTACAACTGGAGGATATAATGGAGGGGGTAACTCAGGCAGTTCAACCTGGACTCGCGGTGGAGGCGGGGGAAGTGATATTAGAGTAGGAGGAACCGCCTTTGCTAATAGGATTATTGCTGCCGCAGGTGGAGGAGGATCAGGCTTCAATTGTAGCAATAATAACCATGGAGGAGATGGAGGTGGAACGACAGGTTCATTAGGATGGCAGTGTAATTCTCAAACCTCTTATGTTGGGTTTGGAGGAACACAAGTAGGAGGAGGAAACTTTGGAAATAACTTAGGTCAAGGATGTGGCACTGCGGGTGTTTTAGGGATTGGAGGCAATGGAGCCTGTACCTACGGTGGTGGGGGTGGTGGTGGTTACTACGGTGGCGGAGGAGGCGGATACGGCGGTGGTGGCGGTGGCAGCAGTTGGGTAACTACTACTGGAAGTTCCGGCATTACCCACACTCCAGCTTTTAATACAGGTAATGGTCAAATATTAATATCCTACGTTCAAAGTTCATGTCCAAGCCCAAGAACCCAAGTAGTTGTAACCATTGGTCCAGGTACAGTACCTACTGCCTCAATTGTTGCGAGTCCTAACTCCGCAATATGTCAAGGTGTAAATGTGTCATTTAGTGCTACTGTTACCAACTCAGGAACTACTCCAACTTATCAGTGGTTACTCAATGGCAGTCCTATTCCTGGAGCTACTAACTTAAATTATTCCAGCACTACATTTAATAATAATGATCAGGTAAGCTTTGTATTAAATGCTCCTGGAATTTGTATCTCACCCAATATTCTGAATTCAAATACAATCACGATGCAGGTGAATCCTGCGCCTGCTACACCAATACCCGTAAATAATGGGCCCTTGTGTGCAGGAAGTACCCTTAATATTTCTGTTCCACCGGTTTCTTTTGGTACTTATAATTGGAGCGGGCCGAATGGATATACATCCTCTTCTTTAATAAACATTATCCCAGGAAGTACTGTATCTATGTCTGGGGTTTATTCTATTTGGGTATCGGTTGCAGGATGTACCAGTCAGCCAGGAATAACTACTGTAACGGTGTCGAATCCCTTGGGACCCCAAACAATTGGAAGTAATCAAACGATATGTTCAGGGACATCCCCCTCTTTATTCACAGGTGCTGCTCCTACAGGAGGTACAGGTATTTTTACTTATCAATGGCAATCCGGAACCAATGGTACAACCTTTACCTCAATATCTGGAGAAACCAATCAAACACTTGCCTCAACAGCATTAACAGGTTCTACTTACTTTAGAAGAGTTGCTAATTCAGGGGGATGTAACGGACAGAACTCATCATCCATTTTAGTAAGTGTAGATTCTGTCATTGGTAATAATGCCATTCAAAGCAATCAAACAATATGTGCAGGCTCATCTACTCAAACCTTAACAGGAACAAGTCCAACTGGTGGAGATTATAACTATAATTTTAATTGGGAAAGTAGTTCTAATTTAGTTTCATGGGCTACTACAGGGGTAACCAATTCTTCCTTATCTCCTGGTTCTATATTATCCACTACATATTATAGAAGGATTGTTACTGCGGGAGTATGTAGTCCATCTACCTCAACTCAATTGATTTTACAAGTAGATCCTGCTATAACCGGAAACACTTTAAATGGGGCACAAACTATTTGTTCTGGTAATACTTTTCAGGCGTTAACCGGTGCTCTTCCCTTAGGCGGAAATGGAGCGTTTGTTTATGATTGGGAAAGTAGTTCCGATAACATAAATTGGGCAACTACTGGAATTAACACCCAGAACTACGCGGGTACAACTCTTACAGCTACCACGTATTACAGAAGAACTGTAATATCTGGAGCCTGCGGTGATCAAAGTGCAAGCATACGTATATGGGTAGAGCAATTCTTGGGTAACAATACAGTTCAAAGTTCCCAAACTATTTGTGCGGGCTCCACTGCGGCTGTATTTACAGGTGTATTGCCAACAGGAGGCAGTGGGATTTATAGTTATACTTGGGAAAGTAGCTTAAATCAAACTACTTGGTTTAGTACTGGAACAACAGGTCAAAATTATTCTCCTGGTAGCCCAATTGTGGATACCTATTATCGAAGAATAGTTTCCGGTGGGTTATGCGTTGCAAGCACCTCAGCTCAAGTTCAAATCCAAGTAGATGCGATAGTAACCAATAATACTATTTCTGGAAATTCAACCTTATGTGCATTACAAACCCCTCCGAATCTCACCGGATCAACTCCCATCGGTGGAATTGGGGTTTACACTTTTACATGGGAAACTAGCAGCAATAATATTTCTTGGGCAGTAGATCCAAATGCTACGTTGCAAAACTTTGCAAGTAATGCTTTGAATCAAACCATTTATTTTAGAAGGATTGTTCAAAGTGGAGCTTGTAGTCCATTAACCAGTTCGGTGGTAACGGTTACCGTTCTACCTATTCCAACGGTTACGATAGTGGCAAGTCCGAACTCTTCTATATGTCAGGGGAACAATGTCAACTTTAGTGCGAATGTGGCTAATGGTGGTACTTCACCTACCTTTCAATGGTTCTTAAATTCAAACCCGATTCCAGGGGAGACAAATCAAACCTATTCAACTACGACCTTAAATAATAATGATCAAATCAGCTTTGTACTAACGGCACCTGGAACCTGTTTGTCTTTAAGTGTCTTTACTTCAAATACCATAACGATGCAGGTGAATCCAGTACCAGCAACACCTGCACCCTTTAATAATGGTCCTTTATGTGCAGGAAGTACCTTAACCCTATCGGTATCCCCGGTTTCTTTTGCCTCTTACACTTGGGCAGGGCCTAATGGATATACCTCTAGTTCCTTGATTAATTTCTTACCTGGAAGCACTGTATCCTTATCCGGAATATATACTGCATGGGTATCTGTCGCTGGATGTACAAGTCTACCTGGGTTTACAACTGTAACAGTTACAAACCCATTAGGAGCCCAAACCATTGGTGCTGATCAAACCATTTGTTCCGGTACTGCACCTTCTAGTTTAACTGGACCAGCCCCTTCAGGAGGTACTGGCATATTTATCTATCAATGGCAAAGTGGATTAAATGGTACAACTTTCAATTCGATTTCGGGTAGTACGTTACAAACCCTTTCACCAGGCGTTTTAACGGGTTCTACTTATTTTAGAAGAGTAGCCACCTCAGGTGCTTGTCCTGCCCAGTCTTCTATGTCTGTTTTCATTCAGGTAGATTCAGTTATTGGTAGCAACACCATTATTAGCAATCAAACCCTTTGTTCTGGGGCAACTGCAAACTTGCTTACTGGCTCCCTTCCTTCTGGTGGAAATGGTAACTATAGTTATAATTGGGAAACTAGTTCAAATCAAACCAATTGGATAAACACTGGAATTATAACACAAGATTATACTCCAGGAAGTTTAACTTCTACCACCTACTATCGCCGTCAGGTTGCAGCTGGTATTTGTACACCTTCAACCTCAGGATTGTTGACCATTCGTGTGGATCCCCAAATTTCAGGGAACAACATCACACAACACCAGACCATTTGTTCCGGGACTGTATTTCTAACGCTTTCCGGGGCTGTTCCCTCTGGAGGAAATGGTCTTTATACATACAATTGGGAATCCAGTAACGATAGTTTAAGTTGGGCAGCTACCAATATCTCAACCATCAGTTATGCAGGTACCTCTTTAAATACTACAACTTATTTTAGAAGAGTAATTACCTCTAGTGCCTGCATGGATATAAGTAGTGGAATCAGAATTTGGGTAGATCCAGTTATCGGAAATAACACTATCCAAGCTAATCAAACCATTTGTTTTGGAACTGCTCCTCAGCTTATTTCCGGTAGCCTTCCAACAGGTGGAAATGGTAACTTTAGTTATAATTGGGAGTCCAGCTTAAACCAAACAACTTGGGTTACTGCCAATTCTACAACTCTAGATTATACTTCAGGTAACTTAACCACTACGACTTATTTCAGACGCTTAGTTACGGCTGGGGTTTGTTCTGTTAACAGTTCTTTACCAGTTCTAATCACAGTTGAACCTTTAATTGGCAATAACACTCTATCAGGAAATACCACCATATGTATTTCCCAAACCGGCCCAGTACTAACGGGTAGCACGCCAAGTGGAGGAACAGGAAACTATACTTATGCCTGGGAAACTAGCACGGATAATTCTACTTGGTCATTAGATCCTTTAGCTACTGTAAGCAATTACACCACAGGGGTAATGACCCAAAGCCTGTATTTCCGCAGAGTTATTCAAAGTGGAGTATGTAATGCTTCTACCAGCGCAGGATTATTGGTAACGGTTCTTCCTTCCTTAACTGGTAACAACATTGCTTCTGCTCAAACGATTTGTTCAGGTACTGCTCCTTTAACCCTTACGGGTACAGCCTTAACAGGTGGT
>Ga0214923_10006900_pt1 | contig 12549 bp, 9 predicted proteins | sample LL1510_MetaG_FD_177993 | JGI IMG/M metagenome (GOLD analysis project Ga0214923, IMG submission 177993) | Freshwater microbial communities from Lake Lanier, Atlanta, Georgia, United States - LL-1510 | ecosystem: Environmental > Aquatic > Freshwater > Lake | place: USA: Georgia | collected 2015-10-15
GATTTTTTAATCTTTATAAATATTTAAAATGTTGTCATTTGTTAAATATTTTTCATTTATTTTTACTATAATCAAAGAAGAACCAGTTAATGAAATATTTTCAAAAAAGACAGTTATCAAAAAAAAAGTTTAATTATCTATCCAAAAAAATTGATTTAATAAATATATATTAAGTTAGATAAAATTTTAATTAAAACATATAATATATTTACAAATGGAAGAAATGTATTGGTATATGATAAATCATATTACAGCGACATCATTGGCAATAAATTATGAATATGCTAAACAATATACATATGATGATGCGGGAAAATGTATTTATGCTCCTCGTGAAGAACCTTTTGGGAACATAGAAGTAATGAAAAAAAAGGAAGCAGAATTAAAAATAAAAAGAGAACAAAAACAAAAAGAAAAAGAAAAAAGAGAAGAAGAAATTAAACAAAAACTAGAAAAAAAAAAGAAAGATAAATTAAGACTAGAAATGTCACAAAATAGTAATTATCAGGACATCAAAAATCTATATATATCATCAAAATCGTTATCATCAAGGCCTAAACCTCGTATAAAAGAATATGTACCACGTGTACCAACATATTTATCCAATTCAGAGGAACCTATATAAACAATCTTTCATTTATTACACTCTAAAAAATTGATTTTTAAACAATATGAATTAATAACTTAATTATTAATCAATATAAATAAACATTCTCAAGATGCCTAAATCTCAAGTTCCATCAAAAGCCCAACAATCTGCTGCATCGGCTGCATCAGACCCAGATGATGTTGAAATAACTGATGTTACAACTGAAAAGTTTTTACCTAAGAGATTTCATTTCTCTTCTACACCTGTCACTAAAGAAGATACACATCAAACATGTTTTCCTAAATATTTAAAAGATATGAATATTGAATCATCTATCCAAAATATTAAAACAAAAGGAAGACCTTTAGTAATCATGACGGGTGATATTGAAATGGATAAAGGAGGTTTTCCACAACATAATGTTAAATTTCATGGACCGAGTAATAATTCTAACAAGAGAGCTAATTTTGATATTCCTAGAAATGCTTCATCCGAACATTTATTCAAATTTATTGAATCAATTGATAAACATTTGAATGAAGAAGTAAATAAAAAAGAAAATAAGAATTGTTTACTGACATATCAAGATAAAAGTAAAAAAGATTGTCCTATTGATAAACCATCTTATATTGGTATTATTCAAACTACTAAACCACCTAAAAAGAAATTGGGTGAAGATATTAGTGAGAAAAAAGAATTTACACCATGGCAAAAAATTAATGTTAAACTAAATAAACAATATGTAAAAGGACAGGATAGTTCTGAAGGAGGATTATCAACTCTGATTTATTACGGTGAAAATGAAGAACCTGAAAATACACCTAATATAACTGATGTTGAAAAACATTTTGGTTATGGTTGTACTGCAAAGTTTATCATTTCTTTTACAAGAGTTCATATTGATAAGAATGAAAATGTTGCACGATTTAATTTGAAATGTTTACAAATTAATGTTACAAAGAAACCTAGTTTTAAGAAAGCAACAAGTATTCAGTTAAGTCGCAACATGTTTGCTAAAAAGAAACCAGTTGTAGAAGTAGATGTTCAAGAAGATAATCAAGAAGATAATCAAGAAGATAATCAAGAAGATAATCAAGAAGATAATCAAGAAGATAATCAAGAAGAACAAGAAGATAATCAAGAAGATAATCAAGAACAAGAAGATAATCAACAAGAAGATGAACAAGAAGAAGAAGAAGAAGAAGAAGTAGAAGAAGTAGTAGTTAAACCGGTAGTAATAACTCCTCCACCTAAAAAAACACCTATTAAGGAAGCACCTAAAAAAGAGGTTCAAAAAAGAGTAGTTAAAAAGGCATAATTATATTGTAAAAATGACTTTATTTATATTCTAATAATAACTTTATTTATATTGTAATAATAACTTTATTTATATTACTTTCATTAAATTTTTGTAGTTTCAATTCACTTACTACAATTTTTTCTTTTTGTTTATTAACCATTTGAATTATTTTATCTTTCTTCATTTTCTTTTTATTTTTATCGGCATTATTGAATATTCCCATTTTATATTTTAATGTGTCGTAATGTTTTTCAACATATTCTAATAAATTATACGAAAATAACCATTTAAAAAAATTCAATTGACATAATGTAGTTTCAACTGTTTTATCTTCTGTATAATTGTAATCAAATCTTTTACCTCTACGAAATGGATCAAAATATTTTTTAGAGTATGCATTTAATCTTGCTCTATAACTTATTTTAATATCAAATAGTTCTATTTTATTATTTTCATTTGTTATTTGTAAAGACGGAATAGTTGCCGAATGTTTCATCGCAAACCAGTTTAAAAGTCTTAATGATATTTCATTTTCATGTATAATTATATTTACCATTTTTTCTATATTACTACTTTTTTCATTTCTGAAATATTTATTTAATTTTGTATATAATGCTCTTTCTTCAACTGTTTTAACTGCTTCATTTAATGATACTTTTATAGTTTTACGAGGTCTTTTTACATCACTATATGTACTGTCTTCTTCCGAATCATATTCGTTATCAGAATCGTTATCATTTGAACTCATTTTATTAATGATATATAATGGTGCGTTTAAGTTTTTATAAAAAATTGATTAACATAATGATTAACATTAATAATAAATATATATTAATATATTATTCAATATGAATTACGTTTATGATATTTATATCAATGGTTCAAGAAATTTTTATAATAAATGTATGCAAATTAATACTTTATTTGAAAATTATGAACCAGTAAAAGACAGTATAAATTTTTTTAATGAAAAATTTAATGATGTCAATGTAGTTATACCATATAATATCAATGAAGATATATATACAATTTATGTTTTCAAAGTTGGTGAAAATTCATATATTACGATTGTTAATGTTAATATAGATGAATTTAATACATACTATGATAAACATAATTCAATTGCTAATAACATATTTTTTAGTTTAGTATGTAAATATCATATGTTATATAACAGTGTAACATATGATCGTATAGAAAAAGAAATTATTGATAAAGTTAATATACCTGTTTATAATATTACAGACAGTTCTATACAAGATATAATGTTTTTAAATAAAGACATTGTATTGAGAGATTATCAAAAGAAATCAATTAAATGGATGTATGATTTAGAAAATAGTAATAATATGACACAATATAACGATAAATTTAAATATTTATTAGACATTGGTAATAAATTTTCATTTAATATTTTAACAAAAGAAATTATATCTAAATCATACAATAAAAACATTATTTTTAAAGGTGGTGCATTGATTGATGATATTGGTAATGGTAAAACATTACAGGCGATTGTATTAAGTATATTAAATTATGCGAAAGACATATCACTTATTAAAAACAATACTTTTAATTCACGCGCAACACTCGTTTTATCACCAAATCATATCAGTAAACAATGGATAAGAGAAATTAAAAACATGATATCATTAAAATTAAAAATAGTAAGTATATTAGATAAAACAGATTATGAAAATTGTACATATATGGATGTATTAGATGCTGATTTTGTATTTGTATCACATGAATTTTTAGGTAATCAATCTTTTACTTCTAAATATGTTGAAAAAATAACAAAAGTAAAATCATATCATAAATCATATTTGTGGGATAATGATAAAGTTAGTAATGTTTTTAATGAAATATCTTCAAATCTTATAACAAAAACATCAACACTATTTGATACAGAACCTATATTTCCTATAATTAAATGGCATAGAATAATTGTTGATGAATTTCATGAAATATTTACAGTTCTTAAATATAATCATGTCAAAAATATATTACCACATTTTAAAAGTAATCATAAATGGGTTCTTACAGGAACACCTTTTGGAGACCAAAATGTATTGGTATATATATTAAATTTTTTAACGGATTATGATACATCTTTAAATATACATATTCCAGATGTTAAAGATTATGTTTGTAGTAAAATATTTAGAAGAAATTTAAAAGATTTTAATCCTATTGTAAAAGAAAAAATAATATGGTTACAATTAACATTTGTTGAAAAAATGATGTATAACGCATATAAAAATGATAACAGTTTAGTAAACAATGAAATATTACGACAAATATGTTGTCATCCTAAAATTGCGGATGATATTAAAATAGTTTTAAATGAATGTAAAACATTAAAAGATATAGAAACATCTATGGTTAAACATTATGAAGAACAATATATAGCACATAAAAATAAAGTAGAATTATATCAAAAATATATTTCTAAAATACAAAGATGTATAACATTATCTGAATATAGATTACAAAAAAAACTATTGAAAAAAGAAGGTTATAAAGTTTCTATAGAAAAAATACCTGATATAGCAATTGATAATTCTGTTTTAGAACAAGATAATTTATTATTAAATAATAATTCTGATTCTGAACCAGAATTAGAACAAAAAGAAAATTCCAATAAAACAATAATAATTAATTCTAATACACAAAAAGAAATAATAAAAATATTAGGTAATAAATTAGACTATACAACATCTTCTAAGATTGTTGAATTATATGATTTATTAGTTAGACATAATGATAATCTTATTCAATTAACAAAATTAATGGAAGGTAAAAAATCATCATATATATATTTTAAAACTGTAGTAGATAAAATTAAACATATTATTGATAAAACAGTTGAAGAAAATTGTTGTATATGTTTATCTGAAATTATTGAAGATAATATTGGTATTACACAGTGCGGACATATATTTTGTTATTCATGTTTAAAAATGTCAATTGATTCAAACTTTAAATGTCCTTTATGTAAAACTAAACAAACAAAGAAAGATATTTCAATGGTTTCATATGAAAACACGAATAAAGAGGATACATTAATTGATAATATTGGAACTAAACTTTCAAAATTAATTAAATATTTAAAATCAATTGATGAACATTCAATTATATTTTCACAATGGGATATATTATTGGATAAAGTTGGTGAAACATTGGATCAACACGGTATAAAAAATGTTTTCTGTAAAGGTCATTTAAATAGAAAAGACAAAGCAATTATGGAATTTACTAACAGTCATGATATAAAAGTAATTATGTTATCATCTAAAAATTCAGCATCAGGTATTAATCTAACAAAAGCCACTAAAATTATATTTCTTGATCCAGTTTCTGGTTCATATGATTATAGAAAAAGTACAGAATTACAAGCAATCGGTAGAGCAGTTCGTTTAGGACAAACTAAAACTGTTGAAATTGTTAGATTTATGATTAGAGATACTATTGAAGAAGAAATATATAATGAAAATAAAGAAAATGATTTATTCAATAATATATATAATAATGAAATTGAAGAAATAGATGATTAAATTATATTCAATAAACTGTCATTCTCATAGTTTTATGTATCCATTTTTTATCTTTAGTTAAATGTAATAATGTAATATATTTATTTATTGTTTCTATATATTTATGAATATCAATAAATAATTGTGTTTTTAATATATAATAAGATCTTGCATTTGTTGTTTGTTTAATAATTATTTTATTTGATAAATAATCATCAAATGTTTTACCACCAAATATATATATTATTTTAGCTATTTGAAATAACATAAATGAAATTTCTATATGTAAATCACCATTCTCTAAATAACAATTAATTATTGTTGCGAGTTTTTCAACATATGCTTCATTTGTTAAATCATTACCAGAAACATTAGGTAAATTACATTCGATTTCTTTATAATATTCATAATAATGTAATAATTCATGTATTAATACTTTATAAAATTCTTCTTTTCTCCATATAATAATAAGTTTATCTATATATGTTGCACCTGAATTAACATTTTCACATGTTAATACAGTAGTATTTGTATCAATTAACTTTTTCTGATTTCCAAAAAACACAATTAAATTAACTTTTTTATCTTTTTTTAGTAATTGTGATACAATATTTATAATTAAACTTATTTTATTTATATCTGGACAATCTAATGAAACTTTATAAAATATATCAATTACATGTTTATTATCAATAATATATTTTTTATGTGTTAATTTAGTAGTTTCTATTTCTTGATGTATATCTAAACTCATAAAAGTATTATTAAACATTATATCTTTTAATATATTTCTACATTTATCGGTATATACTGGAACTGGAATTTTTATCCCTTTTTTTGAATTATATAATTTTGCATATTGTTTTATATCTAAGGTAAAACCTGATAATTGATATGCTGTTGGATTTACATCAATTGAATGTAATTGTTCAAGAACACATTCTTCTAATAGTTTTATATCTGAAACTGTATGTTTTATATTTTGTAATTGTTTTATAATATCTTCTGTATCAAATTCCACTTTATGTATTGTATTATTGTTTAAAAATTTTATTATTTTATTTGAATATTTTGACATTATAATATATGTTTTTAATTTATCATTTATTATCTTTATTTTATTTATATGTATCAAAACAAACTTACAAATATGTATCAAGGACATAGTTCTGCTCAACTAATGATGATGAAACAGGAACAGATGAGAAAAATAAATAAAATATCAGACCTAAATATACCAAAAGAAAAAATAACTGAATATGTTATAAATCCTATTAAAATAGAAAAAAGTAATCGAGAAGAAATAAATAAACTTACAAATGATGAAAAAAATACATTATCAAAAAAATATATAGAAGAACAATTATGGAAAAATAGAACAAATGCACCTTATAAAATTATTTTAAAGAATGAAGATTGGAAAAAACAATTTAATAAACAAGATGATTTAATTGTATATAAAATAACAAATGATGATAAAAATAATAAATATTTAGAAAGTGAATATAATAAATTACAAAATATGTTAAATGACCATAATGGTGAATTAAAAGTATTATATTCAGTTTCTAATGAAAGTGAACATAAAAAGAAATTTAAATTTGTTAAAAAATATAAAAGCACATTAATTGATAAACCTATACAAAAAACAACTAATCCAGATGAAATATTGTCAAAAATTATTGATGATGATAATATTAATTCTGAAGATATAAAAAAATTAGAAAATGAATATAATAATAAAAATAATGTTTTAACTATAGATGATGAAATTAATGAACTTGTTAAAATACATGGTAATAATATTTTAAAAGATTTAGATAATATAGAAGAAGATAAACCTAAAAAAATAATAAAAATTGGAAAAATAATTAAAATCAACAACTAAATATTATATTCTATTAGATATACATATTATTTTATTAATTTCTACGTTTGTATCTATATCTACGTTTGTATCTATATCTATATCTATATCTATATACAGATAATATAAAATTTATTATTTTATTACAACAATTCATATATATATTACATATTAAATAATAATAAATTAAATTAATCTTTTTTTTCAATAAATTCTTCTATCCACTCTTCAATTTTATCATTAATACTTTTCTTGATATATTGTTTTTCCTCTTCTGTAATACTATCATATGAATCAATAAAATATAGTTTTTTTTTAATAAATAAATTATAATTATCAATCAATGTGTGTATTATTTTATCATTCTGTCATATATTATAATATGTGAAAATTTATTAGTATAATTTGTATAAAACATAAATATAATAATGTCAGATGACGATTCTGTTCTTATGTATCTAGAAAATAAAGAAGATGAATTAAATGAATCTTATAAAGAAAATATAATTTTAGGTATTGATTTAGGTACAACAAATAGTTGTATCAGTATATGGAAAAATAACAAGTGTATTGTTATACCTGATGAAAATGGTAATACAACTATCCCAAGTTATGTTTCATATACAAATGTATCTAAATATGTAGGCCATGAAGCTAAAAATATGAAAGATATTAATACAAATAATGTTTTTTACGAGGTTAAGAGAATTATTGGATTACAATATAAAGATACATTTGTTCAAGAGTGTAAAAATATGTTAAGTTACGATATAAAAGAAAATGAAAGAGGAGGTATAAGTCTTTTATCTACTGTTAGAAATAACAAAGATTTTTTACCTGAAGAAATATCAGCATCTGTTCTTAAAAAGTTAAAAGATATGGCAACTACATATTTAGGTCAGGAAGTTAAAGATGTTGTTATAACTGTTCCTGCACATTTTAATGAAACACAAAGACAATCTACAAAAGATGCATCATTAATTGCAGGTCTTAATTGTGTTCGTATGATAAATGAACCGACAGCTGCAGCAATGGCATATGGTATAAATAACAGTGATAAAGAAAAACTTATTTTAGTTTATGATTTTGGTGGTGGAACATTAGATATAAGTATTATTGATATGTACAATGGTATTTTTCAAGTAATAGGTTCATCTGGTATATCACATTTTGGAGGTGTTGATTTTGATAATAGATTAATGACATTATGTATGACTAAATTTACTAGACAATATAATATTACTGATTTTAGTCCAAGTAATTTGAGTAGGTTAAAATTACAAGAATTAAGAAAACAATGTGAAAGAACAAAAAAAATATTAAGTACAGAATTTAATGCTTCTATAATGATTGAAAATTTTTATTTAGATAAAGATTTAATATTTAAAATTAATAGAAATGATTTTGAAAACGCATGTCGAGATTATTTTTTGTTAAGTATGGTTTCAGTTGATGAATTATTAAAAGAATGTGAAAAAACAGTTAATGATATTGATGAAGTTATATTAGTTGGTGGTATGACAAGAGTACCACATATTAGAGAAATGTTATGTAATAAATTTACAAAAAATAAAGTAAATTGTTCAATTAATCCAGATGAAGTCGTTTCAATGGGCGCATCAATTCAAGGTTATATATTATCAGGTAAAGATGATGTTTTTTCAAATTCAATTACATTATTAGATGTTACACCATTATCATTAGGTGTTGAAATTATTGGTGGTATAATGGATATACTTATTAAAAGAAATACAATGATACCGTGTGAAAAAACTAAATTATATACAACAGATACTGATAATATGGAAAGTGTTTTAATAAAAATATTTGAAGGTGAAAGAGTTCTAACACAGCATAATTATAAAATAGGTGAATTTGAATTAAATGAATTACCTATTTCACAAAAAGGTTGTCTAGAAATAGAAATATGTTTTTCTGTTGACTTAAATGGTATGGTATCTGTTTCTGCAAGAGAAAAAACATCTGGTAATCAAAAAAGTATTGTTATTAATACTAACAAAAATAATTTAAGTAAAGGACAATTAACAAGTTTAATTAATGAAGCCTTAGAACAGGAAGCATTAGATGAAATAATTAAAATAAAAAAATTAAGTCATTTTGAAATATTAGATTTATGTTCTAACATTATAGAAAATGATGCAAGTCTAGAACAGGATCCAGAAATAATTTATATTAAAAAATGGTTGCAAGAAAATAGAACAGTTGAAGAATACGAAGAAATGCTAACAAATATTAAAAATAAATATGGTATTAGTATTTTAGTTGATAAAAAAGTTAAAACAGAAGTTAAACCAAATAGTTCTCACATAGAAGCTACTACATTATACTGTCGAGAAAATGATGAAGAAGAAGAAGAATTAAGACAAGAATATGAAAAAGTTAATGTTTCAAGTTCTTCTCCTGAATTAAATGATATGAAAAATACATTATTTGATTTATGTAAAACTGTTAATAATATAATAAATTCAGAACAAAACAATTTTTCAGAAGAACACAAAAAAGAAATATTAGATACTATTGATGACACACTTTTATGGTATCATTCTAAAGATAATATATCATTAAATGAATACAAAGAAAAAATTAATAATATTAATATGTTATGTGATTTAATAGTTTCCAAATATGAAGTTTTTACTGATATTTTACCTTCAGATAAATTAGAAAAAATGTGTTTACAAATATTAATTGATGATAAAAAAAATGAGGTTTTTATTCAATCAATATTAGAATATTTATATACTACTGATGTAATTGATCAAGATAAATGTATAGAGTTTATAAATGAAGTTGAAAATTTAAATGTTAAAACTCATAAATATGATGACATTATTGTTAAAAATATTAGTAATAATGATGGATTAAGTATAATGGAACTATTAAAAATGAAACAAAATGATGAATTAAATGATATGATTATTGGACAAATTGATTAAAATTATTTTATTATATATTTCATAAATAATTAAACTATCATTTTTTAACTTTTCTAATTCAATTAACTTTTTCTTTAATTGTTCAGACATATATTATACTATTTATATTTATTTTTTCAATTCATCATCAAATCAGAAAATGAATAATCTTTTTTGTTAAATTTTTTGTCCTGTAAATCTAATAAATCATTTAATGATGTATTTTTTTCTTTATTTTCATTTAATGTATTTATTTCATTAATTTTTTTATCTATCATCATTTTATTTAATTTTGTTAATTTATATACAATTGCTGTACTGTGTGTCAATAATTTATTTCTTATTTTTTGATAATTTAATGATGTCATTTTATTTAATACCATTGATATTGTTTTTAATATATGTAATAACAAAGCATAATGTATTTCATTAAAAATATCTTCTGTCTCTGGATATAATTTTAACATTTTGTGTAAATCATTATTTTCAAAATCATTTATTAATACATAAAATTTTAATAATATACCAATATTTCCCATAACTGCAGATTGTTCACAATTTAACATATTAATAGTTTTATTTATTGATACATTACATATATATTTTTCAATTGTTATTTTGTATTCTGTTTCTATTAAAGGATTTGTCATATATTTAAAAAATTCATTGATTGTAAAACTACCAATATATTTTTTTAGATTATCATAAAATGTAATTTTTCCACTCAAACGTTCAATTTCAACTATAATTGAATTCTTGAGCGGATTAATTACTAAAGGTTTATCTATAGGGTTAATATTTTGTGGTTCAACTACTAAAGAATTATCTATAGGGTTAATATTTTGTGGATTAACAACTAAAGGTTTATCTACTAAAGGTTTATCTACTAAAGGTTTATCTACTAAAGGTTTATCTACTAAAGGTTTATCTATAGGGTTAATATTTTGTGGATTAATTATAGGATTATTTTGAGGATTCATATTATTGTTAATATTAAAGGGGTTATTTTGAGGATTTGTATTTAAAGTTTGTTTTGATGTATCTACTACAACATTATCTCCCATATTAGTATTTGTTTTGTCTGATATAACTGGTTCTATATATTTATCACTAACATAATTGTTATGTAACATTATAATAGAATTATATATAAATAATAAATAATTATCAACACAAGATAATTAGTTATAATAAATAAAATGAATTAATTAGTTAGTTTATTTTCATGCTTTAGTATTTTTAGTTTTTCTTGCAGGAGCAGTAGTAGTAGAAGGGGCAGTAGCAGTAGAAGGAGAAGTGGCAGGAGCAGTAGAAGGAGTAGTAGAAGGAGAAGTGGCAGGAGCAGTAGAAGGAGTAGTAGAAGGAGAAGGAGCAGGAGCAGTAGAAGGAGAAGTGGCAGGAGCAGTAGCAGGAGTAGTGGCAGTAGTTTCAGAACTATTTGGTGATGCTACTTTTTTTCTGGCATTTTTAGATGCAGGTTGTTGAACTGCAGGTTGTTGAACTGCAGGTTGTTGAACTGCAGGTTGTTGAACTGCAGGTTGTTGAACTGCAGGTTGTTGAACTGCTGGTTGTTGAACTGTAGGTTGTTGAACTGTAGGTTCTTGAACTTTCTTTTTTCTATTAACTCGTCGTGAACTATTTTCAGTAACATTATCAGTAACATTATCGGTTTCATCAGGTCTCTTTCTTAAAACTCTTTCAGGTCTATATTCATATCTTGATAGTAATGCATATTCTTCTGTGTCTACATCACGGCATTTGTTAACTTTATTGTTAAAATAATATGTAATAACAATTGGATTTCCATCCTTATCCTTCTTATCAATACTAACTGTTTCAGGTTCATTTAATTTCACACGAGAACCTGTATATACAAATACACGATGAGGTCTATTGTGTGAATATTCATGAATACCAAACATAATATTATCTGGAATTGGTTTATTCAAGAATGATTCATAAATTTTAACCCACATTGGACTCATCTTTACACGTTTATTTCCTGCAGATGCTGAAATAATTGTCTTATATAATCGTGTACATGCTTTACTACCTGCTTGCTTAGGTTTCTTTCCACGGTATTTACCAATACGAACAACTTCACCACCAACTACATAGACACATTCAAAGTTTCTACGTTTAGAGTTAGAATCAGATGAAGCATCATCTGCGACTGTTTCAGGTGAAACTGTATCAGGTGAAACTGTATCAGGTGAAACTGTATTAGGTGAAACTGTATTAGGTGAAGCAGTACTTGCTTGTTTAGGATTCTTTTTTCCGGCACGTACTGGTAGAGAACTTGTTGCTGGTAGAGAACTTGT
>Ga0214923_10006901_pt1 | contig 12548 bp, 21 predicted proteins | sample LL1510_MetaG_FD_177993 | JGI IMG/M metagenome (GOLD analysis project Ga0214923, IMG submission 177993) | Freshwater microbial communities from Lake Lanier, Atlanta, Georgia, United States - LL-1510 | ecosystem: Environmental > Aquatic > Freshwater > Lake | place: USA: Georgia | collected...
GACCTGCATTGTACCGAGGCGTGACGGCGTCGAGTTCCTTGCAGGTCGTGAGATCGACCTCGCCGGTCTGGGGGATGAGGCGAATGCCTTGGAACTGGACGACGGCGTCCCACGTCTGCTTCTTCCACTTGCCGTCGACCGGACCCGGATCGAGCAGGCGGTAGGACTGCTCGACTTCGGGGTAGGCGACCGCGAGATCGGCAAACGTCTTGAGCATGTCCTGCACGCGCGCGGTCGTGTAGTAGCTCTGCTTGATCTTCGCGAGTTCTTCGGGCGAGCGCGGGCCGGGCGGGAGCTTCGAGCCGTCGTCGGACTTCTCCTCCGACGCCGAAGCGACGCTCGTGTACAGCCAGTATGCGCCGACCACGAGGGCGGCGCCCCCGAGGAACAGAACGGCTTGTTCGCCAGCGATTTTCATGGGCAACACACGCCCGCCGTGACGGCCTGCTTGGTCCACGAGTGCAGCGGCGCGTCTCCGCGACGCTCGCGCTCGGCGGCGGCGATCTGAAGGGTCGCGGGAGGCGTGAACGTCGCGCGCACTCGGTCGATGGCGTCGCTGGCGGTCATCACCGAGGCGCCCGCGACGTGCATGGGCAGCGAGCCTGCGCTCTTCTGCGCGGGGGCAGGAGCGTTCGGCGACGCTTGGACCGTGGGGATCGTCGTCGGCATGCCGGACATCGCAAGCTGCGAGTTGACGCTCGTCTTGGCGAACGCGCCTGCCAGCGCGAACAGGCCCGCGACGCCCAGAAGGCCCGCCGCGTAGTCGCTCTGGCGCTCGCTTCCATACGCCCGCAGCGCCGCCGCCGCGAGCCCCGTGACGACCGCGCCGCCCAGAAGCGTTCGCTGCGCGACCGCGCCGTACGTCTCGCCCGGCTGGCCCGGATTCGTCACGCGCACGAGCGCCGCACCGGCCCACAGGGTGATCGCACCGCCCACGCCGCCGACCGCGAAGCGCGCGCTCTTGGAATCTACAAAGTCCATCATGGCTTTTTCACTCTGGGCTGGAGGTCTTGCCCGAGGTGGCGGGCTTCGGATCCGTCGAAGCAAACGTCCTTTGAACGGCTTCGGCTTCCTCCAGCGAGCGCACGACAATCCATGGATCGGTGTTCTTCTCGCGGATCAGCCACACGCTCAGAAAAGGCAGCGGACGAATCATTGTCGTCTTTCGGGCGAAACTTTGTCCGTTTGAACCTCGCGAAAAGCGCCGGAGATTTCTCCGGCGCTTTTCGTCGGCTTCATTCGTCTCAGAACGCCGGACGCATCATCGCGCTGTACGGCGAGGGCGCTCTCGATGCGACGGGAGCTTTGCCGAGAACGGACGAAGCGTTCTTGGTCAAAACCCAGTACGGGTTGCTGCCGTCGATAGCCATGACTTCGGAGAAGCCTCCTGACGTGTTACCAGTCAGAAACATCGCTTCCGCAGGAGTCGGCTCGTGTTTGGCAGAGAGGTTGGGCTGCCAGTACACCATGACGTACGGCTTGGCGAGGGGCGCCGGAGAGCCGAGGTCGGCATACCTTACGAAGTAGTACCCGTGAGCCCCCGGACCCGTTCTCGGAATCCCTAGAAACTCTCCGTTGACCAGCGCAAGGTTGTTGGCGGGGGTGGATTTGACCTCTGCCATTACCTTCTGGAAATATTCTTTTCCTGCGAAGGCGTTCGAGGACGGCTCGGTGAACACGTCGATGGTCGCTTGAGCAGCCGGGATCAGCCGAGAGCTATAAGCAGCGTTGCGGCTGGAGGTCGCCCAGCTCGGCATCGTCACGGCTCCGGCCACGCTGCGCACGCGCTCGTTGGCCTGAAGGCGAGGATCGCGGCGCAGAAGCGAGGACGAACCCATCATCGCAGGCTGATGCGCCGGAAGGGCGCCGACGATCTGCGAAAGACCGACCATGCCCTTCGTCGCCGCAGGAGCCGCAGGGGCGCTCGCCGCCGCGCTCTTGGCGTGGCCGAGAGCCGTCGAGCAAGCGTCCATCTCCGAAGTCGTCGCTCCGGTCTTGAACTCCGCTGCGAGGCCCGCCGCGCTCGCCGCCGCGAAGCCGAAGCCCGCCGCCGCAAGAAGCTCGTTGCCGTTGTCGAGCGCCCAAGCCGCGAGGCCCGCGCCGACCACGACGCCGAGGCCGTTGGGAATGTACTTCTTCTTGCCGAGGGTTTCGTCGACCTTGCTCATCGCCGGGAAGGTGATCGCACCGACCGCGACGGCGACGCCCACAGGCGCGAGATGATCCGTGAGGGCCATGGCTCAACGACCTCCGTAAAGACCGCCGAAGGCGGGGATGTAGCGGTTGCCGCTCATGCCCTGCATCGTCGAGGGCATCAGGTTGCGGTTGACCTTCGGGGTCACGACGCTCTGGGAGAGGCCGAGGTTGACCTGACTCGGAAGGACGTGCTTGGGGTGCGCGCCCTCGATGGCCGAGAGCCCGACCATGCCCTTGACGGCGGTCTGGGGCGCCGCCTGCTTGCTGGCGACGTTCATCGCCATGGCGCCCTGATAGATCAGCACACCACCGACGCCGAGGGCGCCGTAACCGGCGCTGCACAGCGCGCCGCCTTCCTTGCAGAATGCAAGGAGGCCGAGGCCGACCGCCGCCGCGAGCGCGCCGGGAGCGAGGGCATGGGCCTTCTGAACGGGAGCCGCCGTCGCGCCGAGGGCCACGACAGCGCCGCCGACGAGCGCGGCAGCCGAGTTTGCGGGGTTGATCGCCATGAGTGTTTCTCCTGATTTCCTTGGAAGTGTCGGCCTAGGGTACTGGACAGTCCGTACTTGCCTTGCGGAAGGATACTGCGTCCGCGAGCGGCACGGAAAGATTATTTTCTACGAAACGCGGCTCTGTCTCTGGATTTGCATTTCTACGCCATTCGGTTCTTGCGCTCGTTCCATACGAACGCTGCGATGGCGAGCACCACGACGCCTCCGAGAAGCAGGTTGAACTTGCGCGGCTCGGGCTTGGTTTCGGGCGAAGAAGTCGTTTGAGCGTCCATGTCACACCGAAAGAGTGGAGGGGAGCGTGGGGCCGATGCTGGGCTGGGCCGTCAGGTCGCCCAAGCGCATCCAGCCGAGCGTGAGGTTCGGGTCGATCAAGTCCATGACCTGCGCGTAGCCGTTCTGGGACGTGGCGCTCACCTGCACGAGCGTGCCCGGCTCGATGGAGGCGACGGGAGGCTGCTTGTCCGAAGGGCTGTCGAACACGGGCGCAAGTCCCTTGGAAGTGACGCTGGCCCATGGAAAGTACGACGCTTGGGTTTTCGTCGAAGGCGCCTGCGCTCCGCTTCTCGCTACGGGCGCGGGCGAGGGCGAGGGAGCGCCGCCCGAAGGCGACGCGCCGCCCGAAGGCACAAGCGAAGGGATCGACACCTTCTTGAGCATCGCTTCGGTGAGCACCACGAGCGCGACCACGCCGACGACGGCGAGGGCGATCTTCTCTCCGGTGTTGGATTCCGCCATGACCTGTCTACCTGTCCGCCGTCAGAACCGGCTGCTTGAGTCGCGCTTCGTGCTCCTGTGCGATGCGCTTGGCGCCTTCGAGGGAAGCATACGCGCCGATTTTCACGCGCGCGATGTCGGAGCCGTAGTGCTTCTCTTTTCGGGCGTCGGCGTAGAACACATGGAACGTGCCGTCGCCAGAAGGATCGAACACCGAGTAGTGCCCCTTCGAGCCAGCCGCCTCGTGGGTGACGAGCTTGTCCTGCTCCTCATCCTCGATGGCGAACCTGTCCTCGATGGGGCGCCACTCGAACATCGCTCACGCTCCGAGAAGGCGCATGCTTTCGCCACTGAGGCGGAAGGGCTGCGGCGATCCGAGTCGAAGGCTTCGTCCTTCGCCGAGGGCTCGGGTGCCCCCGCCGCCCGACCGACCGCCCTTCTTGTCGACGTAGTAGTACACCGCGCCGATGACCACCGCTCCGAGCAGAAGGTACGGCCACATGGAGCGCGAGGGCTCGTTCGCCGCAGGAATCATCGCGGAAGGAACCTTCGGGCTCGGAGTCGCGGTGATGGTGTCGGCAGGCATCTGCACGGTCGCGGAGGACGAATACTGCGTGATGTCTCGCGCCTGCACCGTGGAGTTCGGAGGGGGAGCATCCGGCACGCCCGCCGCCTGCGCGGCGTCGGCGGTCGCCTGCTTGTCGGCGATGTCGGCCTGACTGCTTGCGTCCGCGAGGTATTCCGCCGCAGCCCAACCCGCGCGACCGTCGACCGTCGAGCCGACGTTCGGCATGATGATTTCGGCGTAGGTGAGGCCGTTCGAAGCCTTCGTGATGTTGCCGGTGGCGCTCACGACGAGCCCCTTGGACAGAAGTCCGAGGATCGTCGAAGAGCCGGGAGACACCCACACGCGAAGCGGGTCTTTGGACGTGGTGACGATGTAGCTCGTGGGATTTGCCATGGGTTTTTCCTCGAAGGACGCTCTGTCAAGCGTAGTCTACCGCGAACTCGCCGCATCTTTGCGACGAAATATCACTTTTTCTCTAGGCGCATCCATGCGTAGTACGCAAGGCCGACAATGCCTCCCACGGCGAGCGCGCCTAGGGCGATCTTCGGCAGGTTCTCCAGAAACAGGTACTTTCGCACCATGCTCACATACGCCTGACGCGGGAACGATTCTCCGGGGTCGACGTGACCGCGTCCGCCCGCGTAGGCGAGGTTGCACTCGCGGTGCCCGGTGATGCCGCGCTTTCCGTCCAGAATGTCTTGGGGCGACAGCCACACGGGCGGGATGCCGAGCGCCTTGCAATACTTCGCGACCGCTTTGGCGCTGAGCGAAAGTTCGGCCTGCGATTCGGGCGTCGACCAGTCGGTCTTGTCGCTCCATCCGGCGTGCTCGATGCCGATGCCCGGACCGTTGGCACGGTCGGCGTGCCACGCCCAATCCTTGTCGTGAACGCCTCGGATGACTTCGTACGGGTCGATCATCAGGTGGGCGCTCGCATCGGGCGAGGCGTCCGACGCGAACCATTCGGCGACGTTTCGCGCGACGCCCGGCCCTTGGTCGCCCTCCATCGTGTGAATCACGATGAAGCGAATGTCGCCCGGCTGCCGCTCGCGCGGCGTGTACTTCGCCGCTTGGATCATCGGGTAGCTGCCGATGTCTTGGACGCTCATGGGGCTTCTTTCGTCAGCGGCTCGCGGCCTTGGTGTTTTTGAGTCGCGCGGGCAGCAGGCCGTACTTTTCGGCGATGTAGCGGTCCGCTCCGTAGAAATCGCTGTCCGTTTTCTGCACGAACGAATACACCCGCGCGTACGCCCACTGCTCTTTGCCGAGCCGTGCTCCGCGAGGAAAGCGCCGCACGTCGGGGTTCTTCGAAAAGTCGCGCTTCAAGCGCACCGACGCGATGTTCGTTTTCCATGCGCCGATGCCCCGGTCGAACACTTCTTGAAGCGCCGGGCGCGGAAAGCCCGACAGCCGGGAGATCTCCCCGAGCGAGAGCGAGGCGTCCGGCGAGAGGCGGTGCTTTCGGAGAAACGCCTGCTTGTTCGTCACCATGGGCGCGGCGCTGTCGCGAGGGGGCTCAGGTGCCGACGACCTTCACGGTCGGGGTGGTGGAGATGACGATGGGCACGCCCGCAATCGGCACGCTCGGCTTCTGAGGGTTTCCCTCGAACGACTGCCCTTCGGAGGACGGGTCGGGCTGCACGGGCGGCACCACGTCGGGGATGATGGGATTGGCGAGGTCGGCGCTCCTGCGCACAGTGATTTCGGGAGGCGAAACCACCTGCTCGGGGGCGAGAAGGTTGTAGGTGGTCATGGATGGGGCTCCTTTGCGGCGGCGGTTCAGAGGGCCTTGCGGACGTAGTAGTAGCCGAGGGCTCCGAGCCCCGCGAACACGAGCGCGCCGCCGACGATGCCCTTCCAGCCAAGCTGGGCGAGGCCGGTGTCGGGCCGCACGACGGGCAGGTAGCTTCGGCACATGGAGGCGATTTGGTCCGACCACGCGTCGGCTTCGTCGCCGTACTGGAGGGCTTGGTTGTAGAGCGATACGAGCCCGAACGAGAAGAACGAACGGCCCTTGTTCGCCGCCGAAAATCGCGCGTAGCCGTCGCGCCACGCCTTCCACTGGTTTTCCAGCATGGGGTCGGAGGGACACTCCTTGACGGCGAGGTCGAGCGCGCTCACCTGCGCGTCGATCTTCACGAGCGCCGCATCCAAGTCGCCGGGCGTGACGACTTCGAAGATCGGCCTGTCGGCGGTCTTGACGGACATGGCTGCTACCTCGACGGGGTCTTGGTGGCGCGGCTGCGCGACGGAGCGATGGGCAGGACGTACTTCATCTTCGAGTGCTTGTGCGCGTACCGCTCCAAGCGCCGCACCTGCTGGTCCAGCCGCAGAATCGCCTTGCCGTGGCGGGCGATCTGAGCGCGAAGCGCCGCGAGCTTGCCGCCCATCGCGCGTTCGGAAGTTTTCTTTGCCATGGCGTCAACCTCTCTTGACGCGAGAATAGACGATTGCGGTCGCGACCACCACGGTCACGCCGCCTGCGAGCCAATATACCCAGCTCGTGTCGCTCTCCACCGCTCCCACGAAGCTCGACGCCGCCTCGCGGGTCGCCCCCGAACCGGCTCCGGCATGGCCGCTCGCCTCCGGGGCGCCCGTCGCGGCCAGCGACGCGGCGTAGGGTGCTGCGCCGCCTTCGGCAAGCGCCGCGAGCCGAGAGGGCTGGGGTTGGTTCAGAGGCCGAGGGCGAAGGTCCACCTGCGGACGAAACGCGTGAGCAGGCGTATGGGCGGTCGCTCGTGTCCCGTTCAGGGGCCGGACGCTGGTCGCCGGTCGCTGGGCGCGGGGAATGGGGAGCGGGGCGGAAGCGTAGCGGGACGCCAGCAGTGCGCCCGTGAAGTGGAAGGTGCCGAAGGGCGTGCTGGGAGTCGACATGATCAGCGGTTCCGGGAGTGGAAGGTGTTTCTGTGTCGAGCGGTCACGCCTGCGTAGATCTTCTTCGCTTCGCCTTCCAAGTAGTCGTAGAGCGACTTGTGCGTGTAGTCTTTGCCGCCCAGACTCATGTAGGTGTTGAAGCGGCCTTTTCCCGACCAATAGGAGTTGGCCGCACGAGACATCTTGTAGAGATGGTCGACGGCTTCGAACTCATCGCCCGTCAGATCGGTGCGCCTGCCGAACGAATCGACGACCCCGATGTTTTCTTCGAGGGAGGTCAGGACGTAGGGGGCCGAAAATCCGGTGCTGCGCATGGCTTTCTTTCCTCAGAAGGTCAGGGTGGAGAGCGTCTTTTCGACGAGCGCGGCAGAGGGAGCGGTCTTGCCCGAGTAGAACGTATGGGGCGCGTCGCCGAGCACCTGCGCGTGGTGCAGCACGTCTCCCTGCGGCTGGAACGTCACCGCCCACGCATCGACTCCCTGCCACACCCCTTCGACGGTCATCGGCCCGCTGACGGTCACGCTGCCGTTGAGGATGCGCGACGACAGAGATTTCGACAGCGGGTAGTAGGTGTAGATGTCGTGCGGAGGCTCGTTCGGATCTTCCGTCCAAGTCAGATGCTTCGAATCGTAGGTGCCGGGCGTCGGGGGCTGGCGAAAGCGGTGCAGGGCGTAGCCGAGCGCCGCGAGCAGGGCGCCGCCGAGGATGAGCATGCTCTTTTCCTTCGAGTCCATGGGCTCTTTCTTGAGATCGACTCAGCGCGACAGAGGGTGAACGGGCACGCGTCCGCGCTTGTCGAACACTCGGACGATTTCCGCAACCACGCGCTCGTGGCCTTCGGGGCGCACGAGCTGCACGTCATGGCGACTGCTCATCGCGAGCGTGCGGACCGTGCGCCCGTCGAACAGGCTCAGGCGCGGAGGGTAGTAGCGAGCATCGGAGTGTTTCTTGCGAAACCGCTTGTCGGCCTTGGCGTAGGCTTCGACGGCCTTCGACAGCGAGTCGCCAGAGTAGATGTTCTGGGTGCTCGACTGAACGTAGAAACGCTTGGGGACCATGACCGATGCTCGCCGGGAAGGACGCCGTCAGCGGCTACCGTGGCCGCTCGTGCCCTTGTGGCGGGCCTCGCGGAACGCCTCACGGACTTCGGGCGTCGCGTACTGAAAGCCTTGCGGCTTCATGTAGGCGGCGATGCGGAAGTGCGGCTGCGAGCCGCCGAGTCGAGAGGGGCGACGCAGAAACACCTGCGCGGCCTTGGCTCCCGAGTCGATGGCTTCGTCGAGCGCCGCGACGGCGTCCTCGAAGTCGACCGCTTCTTGTTGCCGGTCACGTCCCGAGCTTTCGGAGAACATGAGCGAGAAGCGGCTGCCCGGATCGTGCAGATCGCGCCCGAGCGAAGCGGGGGCGGTCTGCATGCTTCGGCTGGTCTGCAAGGCGATGGACTTGCGAGCCCCCGCGCGCCCCGCGAGGCGCTGGGGTCTGGTGCCGTATTGCTTCGCCATGGTCAGCCTCCCTTCAGCGGGACGCCGGGCGGGTCTTGCGGCCACGGAAGCTGACCGTGGTGCCGTCCGCGCGCTTGAACGTGACCGTCCCCTTGCCGTGCGAGGAGTGGTGCTTCTTGCTGTGCTTCTTGCGGTATGCCATGGGAGTAGACCTGTTCTTTCGACAAAACGTGGGGGAAGATCAGCGGTTGTGCGTCGTGCGCGTGAGCCTGCTGCGCTGGAAGTGGTACATCTGCTTGTTTTCGAGCGCCTTGGCCATGTTCGTGTGGTACTTGACGGCGCGCTTGCGTCCGCCCGTGCGGCGCACGGACTCGGCAGCCTTGCGGTGGAAGTCGGCGGCGTTCGCGTATTCCTTCGCAAGCTGAGCGTGCGAGTAGGCGGGCACGGTTTCGAACTTCCCGGCATCCTCGGGGCGGTAGCCCACGGGCACCTGCCGCGTCTGCTTGGCGTGCTGCTTGACGAGGCGGGTCAGAAAGTCAGCCGTGTTGGCTTCATAGACTCCTCGCTCGCGAGGGCTGAGAGAGACGCCTGCGCGCTGCCTGCGCCCGGCAGCAAACGAGGTTCCCCTGCGCAGGGGACCGAACTTCTGGCTCTTATTGCTCATGGGTAGAGACTTTCCTTGGCGTGATGCGAAGCGAGCGCGCCCTGCATGTGGAATGCTGGTGCGCGCTCGCGTCGTCGCAGGCGGCAGAGGCCGCGAGCGGAGTTCAGCGCGTCGCGTGGTGCTTGGGCTTGACGAAGCGCCCGCGAGAGTCGCGACGAAGCCCGTGATGCGCGCCGCCGTGCGAAGAGTGCTTGGCGTGGCGAGAAGAGCCGCGCTTGAGAAAGCGGCCCTTGGAGTCTCGCTTGAGGCGCATGATCAGCGCCCCTTGCCCTTGCCGCGCGTCTGCTTGCCACGCTTCGGGCCACGGTCCATCGCCTCTTCGCCGATGCGGCGAGCCGACAGCGTCGAGCGCCACAGCGCCTCGCGGTAGGAGTTGCGCTTGGACTTGTTGAAGTGCGGGGTGCGCCGGGGCTTGGTGTTCTCGTTGACGTAGCTCGGCTGGGGGATCGACTGGATCTTGCGCGTCTCGGCCTTGGCAGCCGTGCGGCCCGCCGCCGTCACGCGCATCTCGGCGTGGCGAACGCGAACCTTCGCGACCGGCGTACGCGGCTTGTGGATCTTCTCGGCCTGACCGAGTTCGCGGCCAGCGATGAGGTAGGCGCGCTTTGCGGCAACGTACGCGCGGCGCTTTGCGTCGAGATCGGCCATGACGTGTTCTCCTTGGATGGTGTCTACAGAAAAACCGAGTTTGCGAAGGAAAGTCAGAGCGGCGAATGCGTCGCGCCTTTTCCTTTCGTCCGAATATACGAGCCGAGTGCGGGGCTGTCTACAAGTTCGGGCGAGTACGAAAAGAACATGGATCCATGCGACGCGCGCGAATCAGAACACGTCGAGCTGAATGTTCATGTCCGCCGCCGCGCCCGGACCGCCCGATACGGTCGACTGCACGCACACGAAATCGCCCTTCTGGAAGGTGACGGAGTGGTCGAGATCGGCCTTGAAGATGTCGCCGTCGGTGAGGGTGACGGTGATGGGCGTCGCGACGCCCGAGCCCGCGACTCCAGTCGACGATTTGAGCACCGTGATGGTGATGTTGTGGACGCCGACGCCCCCGCCAGAAGGCGTGCGAAGGGTCACGGAGAGCCCATTGATCACAGAAAGCTGCTGGAAGCGCGTGAACACCTGCGTCGCGTCGGCGCTGGTCTGGAGCGTGCCGAACCAGTAGTAGTTCGTCGCGTTCGCGACGTTGCCCTTGAGGCCATAGTTGAGGGTGGACGGAGTGACGAAGGTGCTGAACGCCAAGCCGCCTGCGGTCTTGGTGTTCAGGTCGGTGCCGGGGCCGATCTGAATGCCCGCGTTCGTCACCTGCGTGGTCGGCAGCGTTTGAAGAATGTCCGATCCCGTGTACGAGCCCGCGTCGGGAGCCCCGCGAACGGCAGTCGAGCGAAGCTGAATCTGAGCCGTCGCGCTGTTGCACTCGACGGCGACGTACGATCCAGTCGACGCCGCATCGACCGGCGCGGCCATGTAGAAGTTCATGTCGCGCGTGGACGACTGCGAGGACGCCGAAATGTAGACGCACCGCTTGCTTCCGCCGCCGTTCGACACGACGTTGACCGTCGAGCCCTTCATGCAGTTGAAGGAGAACACGGCGGGCGTGGCAGTGTTCGTGCCCGAAAGATGGACGCCGTAGACCGTGGTCGTCGAAGCGGTGGGCACGGCGCTGTTGTCGACGGTGAGCACGCAGGTGCGGAGCTTCGCCGTCTGCGCCGTCTGGCCCGGATACAGGATGCCGACGAGCGAGGTTGCGCCTGCGCTCGACGAGGTGAGCTTGAGCTGCACATCTTCGAGTCGCGTGTTTTCGCCCATGGTCACGAGCGTCGTTGAAGTCGTGACGTTGAGCTTCTGGAGCACGACGGTCTGCGTGCTCAAGCCTCGCATCGAGCAGGTAGCGGGGATCGTGATGCCTGCCGAGAGGTTGTAGACGCCCGGCTGAATCCAGACCGTTACTCCCGTCAAGGCATGCGCGTTGATGTACGCGATGGCGCCTTCGGGCGACGCGAACGGCGGACCGTTGACCGTGCCCGTGGCGTCGTTTCCATTGACGATGTCGACGACGAGCACGTTGCCGAGCTTCGGCGAGACGCCCGTCGCGACGCTGCCTTTCAAAGCGTCGATGGCGCCTTGCACGTTCGAGGAGCCGAGCGGAGGAGCGACGAGTCCGTCGTCGTAGCTTGTGTTGGCGGCGGCGCTTGCCGCGACAGGGATGAAAGTGCCCGTGTATCCGGGGTTGGTTGGGATCGGCCCGGAGAGGGACGAGTCGTAGCCGAAGATGGCGGTGGAAGAGGCGCTTCCCGAGAAAAGCTGGCTGGTGCTCAGTCCCGAAAGCGCACCGACGAGCACGACGCCGGTCGCGTTCGCGCCGAGATCCATGAGCGGCGCGTACGGAGGAGCTGCCGCGTAGTTGTCGTAGAAAGCATCCCCCAGAAAGTAGATCGACGCGGTCTGCCCTGCGGGGACTTGGAGCGACGGGGCTCGCGGGCTCGCCGCGTAGTTCTGAATCTGCGACCCGTTCAGCACATACAGGACGCGATTGTCGGACAGTTGCAAGCAAGGGGTCGCGGTGGCTTGGAGCGACAGACAGATGCCGTTTTGCAGCGCGGCGAGGTCTTTGAGGACCGCGCCTTCGCCGAGCACCAGATCGCTCGACAACTGAGGGTTCGCGTTTCCAGCGGTGAGCGTGACGGCGGGGACGAGCGTCACGCGACCTTGCATGTCGTAGACGCCTGCGGGAACCGTGGCGACGGCATACGTCACATCGACCGCGATGTTGACCGGGCCGCTGGTCGCGGAAAAGGCCGTCATCAGCGACGCCCACGTCGTGAACGTGTTGTCCGATGCCGTCCCGCCCGGCTGGAACACCAGCGTGGGTTTGTTTAGAATGTTCGGGTTCGGATACAGCCCGGCAAGCCCTCCTCCAGCGGGGCCGGTCGGAGGACCGCCGCTGAAGGTGATGGGCGCGTGCTGCCATTGGTTGAGCAGCGAGTTGAACAGGAGCGCGTCGCCGTTCGCGGGTGCGAGCGGCTCGACGGGGTAGCCTTGAAGGCCCGAGACGGTCGGGTTCGGGTAGGTGCCCGAGAGATCGCCTCCCGCCGCCGAGCCCGAGAAGATCGATGACGACTTGAGCGCGTCGATGGCGGCTTGTACGTTCGACGCTCCGAGCGGAGGCGGAACCGCGCCGTCGTTGTAGGAGATGAGCGAGGACGCCGTGTAGGCAAAAAGCGTTTTCGTGCCCAAGAATGCGGGGCAGCTTGGCAATCCCTGAACCGTAGCGTCGTAGAGCAGCGTGAGCGTCGAGCCCACCACTCCAGAAAACACGTTCTGCGTGTTGAACTGCGGGAAAAAGCCGAGAAACACGATGAGCCCCACGCCCGCGAGCGCCACGTCCGCGATGGGCGAGTTGGTGGGCGAAAGGTACTGCGCCCCTTGGTAGATTCCGAGCGATACGAGTTGGCCGGGAGAGTTCAGTCGAATGAGCGGCTGCGTTCCCGAGTTGGTGATTACGGCTCCGTCGTTGAACGCGGCTGTGACGTTTCCGACGAAATCGAAGTTCGGCGTGGTCGTCGCCTGAGCGATCA
>Ga0214923_10006902_pt1 | contig 12548 bp, 12 predicted proteins | sample LL1510_MetaG_FD_177993 | JGI IMG/M metagenome (GOLD analysis project Ga0214923, IMG submission 177993) | Freshwater microbial communities from Lake Lanier, Atlanta, Georgia, United States - LL-1510 | ecosystem: Environmental > Aquatic > Freshwater > Lake | place: USA: Georgia | collected...
TGTCATTGTCTTAGTAAGGCTTTGTGGAAGAGTAGAGGTAGGTTGAGCAAGACGAAAAACGATGTCGTTTACATTTGTCGTATCAATATTTACATTACCGTCCTTACCAGGAGATCCGTCTGTACCAGGAGGTCCAGGATCGCCTTTGATACCTTTTCCAGTAGGTCCAGGTGGACCAGGAGGTCCGGCTGCTTGTCCCATTTTGTTATTACCATGTAAAAAAAATGAGGTAAATAGAAATTACATTTTGTATCCTACAATATCACCTTGACGTGATACAATCACCTTGAGCTTTTTGGTTTTGGCAAATTTTCTTTTAAGTTTTTCGACTTCTTGTACATCTTGATCATTGTCTTCTTCGTAATGTTCATTGTAATTTGTCTTGTGGTATTTCCAAAATATACTATGCCCTACACGGAAATTCTCATGAGGTTCTGCTTTGTACCAAAAGATTTGATCCTTTAGGTCTGTGCTATTGCTGCTGGTTTTAATAACAAGGCATTCGTGATTTTGTGTGCAGCTATCAAGAATATTGCAAAAGTGGTCAAATGATGGAATCATTCCGGCATAGTCATCATAGATTTTTTTGCGGTTTTTGATACTAGGCTCATTAAATATAAACACATAGTCAATATTACTTCGAAGTTCAGGAGTAATACCCAGAGGATATTGCATTGTCAATATAAACAAGATGTTGTAATGTCTGCCGTTAAAGAATATGCTTTTAATGGTCTTTTCTTTTTTCCAGTTTTGGGCGTCGTGAAGCATATCATCAAGCACAATGAATAAGTTATTGCTGTTTAGTTTGCCGTTTTCAGACTTGCCACTGATTTTGGCCTCACGGATCTTTCTTTTTTGCTTTGTCATGATACTCTCAATCAACTCGGGATCATATTCAGGGTGAATGAAACAATCAGGGATAAAGTCTCCGAAAAAGGGAGATGCTTCTTCAGTGCCGGAAAAGACCACACCAGAGGGAATATGGCGATGATGAAAAAATATGTCGCGTGTTAAAAACGATTTCCCTGATCTTCTTCTTCCTAGAATCAAAATTGTTGCATCTGGTAAAATGTTCTTGATTTTAAATTTGCGCAAGGACAACTTTTCAAAGTCATTTACATGCATTTACATGTGCTTAATAAAACAAATATGACGTGGTTACTTACGGAATTTAATTTATATATACTTTACATATTGATGGCTGTCTTGTGCATTGACGTGGGTCTTAAGAACTTGGCCTTGTGTATCATGACAAACCAAAAGGAAATCCTGCTTTGGGAAACCACGAATACACTTGATGACACAGCAGAGAATACTTGCACCAATACAAATCTTGACGGAACTGTGTGTGGAAAGCGATGTGGATATACTTACAAAAATAACGGTACCACCGTGTATTCATGTAAACGTCACTTGCCAAAAGGGGCTATTGCGTCACCAATACGCCTTAAGAAAGTCAAGGAATATTTACTTCAAGACATTGCAAAGGTTGTATTAGACGCTATAACACATTTCTTTAACAAACACCAACCAATTACAAGTAGAGTAACAAAAGTGCTCATAGAACTTCAACCAAGAATGAACAACAAAATGATGTTCACAAGCCATCTTATTTATGGAAAGCTAGTAGAACTGTATGCGACAGTTGACCGGAAGATACCTGTACGTTTTGTAAGGGCATCTCAAAAACTAAAGGCTTATAAAGGTCCTGGTGTAATATGTAATTTGAAAAGCACATATGCAAAAAGGAAGTACCTTGGAGTGGAATACACAAAATGGATTCTTCAAAATGAATTGTCAAAAGAACAATGCGACAAGTGGCTTGGGTACTTTTTGTCGCATAGTAAAAAAGATGATCTAGCAGACACGTTTTTGATGGCAATAAATGGACATTAAGTGTACTTCAAATGGATGGTATATTCTTTACAAAATGCTGCCCATTCTCCAGGTGTAACATTTGTGTTACACACTTTTTTAAGATACCCATTTACACAGGTGTAACTTAATTCAAGCTCGTTGCTGAATTGATTTATAAATTTATCAATATTGACCGGTGGTTGAGTTACACAATTTGAAACAACGTCCTCTAGAAAGTTTGTAAGATCAGTAGAATAGAGTTTGCCCAAGAATTCTGGACAGTATGTGAATGTTTCCTTAAAGTAATCATAAATATCTATCACATCCTCGATATTCACCAATTCTGCAGTTGACTCTGTAAAGGAACTAGTGTCATCTGAAGTGGACATTTCTGTAGACATACTTACAGTTCTTATTAAGGTACCGGGAAGTTTATCTTTAAATAACCTGCAATTCTTTTTTATTATGTACAATTATAAAATGGCAGACCTCTTCAAGGAAATCCAAGAAAACGATTTGCTTAAAATCCTACTTATCGTAGCGGGCATTTACCTGTTTATTCAATATACTAAAAAGGAGGAATCTTACACTCCTGTTTCTGACGTTCCAATTAGACTTGACCAAGACCTTTCTCCATCCCCCGTAGTGACTTCCGCACCTATTGTACAACCTCCTGCTGACGTACAAACAGCCGCCCCTGTTACTGATGACTCTCATATCCAGGAAATTGTCCAAGGAAAGCCTCAACTAAAAACCGAAGACCTATTGCCCAAGTACGATGATGCAAGTACTTTTGCCAAGGAGAATCCTGTATCGAAGTTGCTTAAGGAACAAAACTTCCTCATCAGCGGCTATCACGTGGGTGTCAATACTGTAGTACAATCCAACAAAATCCCTTATCATGATCTTAGATCCGCCCCACCCATTCCTAAACAAACTGTTGGTCCGTGGTCACAATCTAGCTACGAAACACCTATGGGATCTATGAGAAGACAACTTGAAATTAGTAATTGATAGTCCCCTAGCTGGACGAGCATTCTTGATGCCGGTAGTTGTGGCGCTTTTGTCCATGTATTAAATATTGGAACGGTGTGTTTGATACAGAAAAAAAAAGGGCTGTGATTTTGTAAGGAAATGCTGCCGTTATCAGTATACTATTGTATTGATCTTCCACAGACGTACGATACAGAGATAATAGAACATTGTTTACGCACACACATCTCTATTACACATATTTCCGAGTACTCACTTGTCGAATTCAAACGTTTTCACAAAGGCGTTGGAAAAAACGAAGATGTTGTTAAAAATGGATTGTATACATTTAATAAAATGTACAATGAACTAAAACTTAAAAAAAGTCATATGACGTGGTTTGTGTACATTGGCAATGGAAACATTAAAAACTTTCAAAGAAATGTATGTGCTGTGCTCTTGAATAGAAATCCATCCATTAGACTGTGTTACTACAGCATAAATAGGACGCCTCTTGTCATTCCAACGGAAATCACAAAAGAAGAAAAACTGCAGTTGGTGAAGGAATTCAACAAGGGACTGTATAGACTCTTTTCAACTAAGCAAACGATTGCATACGACAATTTTGTATAAAGTCAAACAGGGCCCCGGTTTATTTTTACAAAGTGTTCTTTTGGGAGAAGTAGAAACCTAGGTTCAGGGGTGGCTTCTAAAAAGACCAATGCACACTTTTGATTAGCACGATAGTCTTTGATTTCTGCTATGTAATTGACGTAGTAATTGTACACACTCTTTTTGTGACGAATTATCCTCACAAAGTCTCCACGTTTGATAAATTGCTGATGTTGTTCATTTCTGTTTTCGCAGACTTCAATATCCCCCTTATTGAAGATGAGATCCATGTATATAGAGGTTGATTAAATTTAAATGCAATTGTGTATTTAAATTTAGCTCACATTGATACAAAATTGAATTTAAAGACTGTAATTCAGGAGTATTTAAAGTAGCAATGTTTTTTTACTTGGCAAAAAAGGTGTATGAGTACGGTATGTACTTGGTGTACAATGTGCTGAGAGTTATTGTAATGTACATTGCCAAGTGGAATGTGCAGCAAGTTGGCTTGGTAAGGGACTGCGAATACAATATAAACGGACTCAAGGTCGTGGAGTATACATATACTCATAGTGAGACTAGCAGTCAGGTGCACAAGGTGTGCTTTGTCTATACTCATCAGGCGGATCTAAAACATCAAATGGATTACTTTTTGACAAATGCTGAGCGTCTTCTTAAGAATAGGACCAAATTTGTAAATTGCTCCCTTGTGGAATCAGGTAGGTATGTACTGGACTGTACACAGCTTATACGGCGATTCGTAATGTACTTGGAAAAGTGTGATTTTGCAAGGGTTGAGCTCGATACTGTATTAGGTTATATCAGAAATGTTCATCCCGAATTACCGGAGTCGAATTTTGATTTGAGTGTGTATGCATGTGATGATTTTTTTACGGAAAGGACGATTAGTTGTGGTGATGAACGTAACAGAGAGTTGTGGGAGTTGTTTGCGTGAGTTACACAATTAACTAGTAATAAAATTATCATTATAATATAAGATGATCCAGGTGATTCTAAAGGGAATTAGTATGTTTTGTTTTCTTGGAGGGCCGAACTTTGGACCATTTATTATGCCTTTGATGAATCCAGCTTCGTGCAGTTTCTTTTCGTTGTGTGTATTTTTACCACTTAATTTGGTATCGCCTAACTATTTGAATAGCACAGACGGTAAAAAGAACTTTTGGAGAACGTTGCGCTTTGGACTCTTGATCTATTATGCTACGTGCATTGTATTTTTATGCGTAGCCATGAGATTCTTGTGTAATGTTTCGGACAAAGCTAATCCTTATTGATGTTTGGTCAAACCAGTTAATTTTTTTAGGGGAACGTTCTAAATGTCCTTTACACATATCTTGTTTTCTGGTGGAGGAGTAAAGGGAATAGCGTTTATAGGTGTACTGAAAACTCTTTCTGAACAGGGTCTCTTAGGAAACGTCACGAGTGTGTCTGGGGTTTCGGCAGGGGCGATTGTAGCGTTATTGTTTGTTTTAGGGTACACGCCTGAGCAAATGGAATCTATTGCGATAGACTGTGACATGATTACTCTAGGAGACATTCAAATACAAGGTATTCTAAAAAATTATGGATTGGACACGGGTAATGGTATAACAGCGTTTCTAGAATCCTTAGTGGAATCTGTTGGTTATTCCAAAGACATTACCTTTAGGCAATTGTATAAAAAGACCGGGAAAAAGTTTACATGTTATGCTGCAAATATAAGAACACACGCACTTGTGGCATTTGACTACATAACTACACCTAATTTAAAGGTACTTAATGCGATTAGAATGTCTTTTGGAATCCCATTAGTATTCACTGCAAAACGATATAAAGGTGACATGTACGTAGATGGAGGGCTTATTGATAGTTTCCCTATACACTTGTGCGATCCAGAGTGTACGCTTGGAATAAGATTAGCTGACAGTACGGAACATCTAGAAGTTTCTGGAATTACTGATTACTTGTACAGAATTGTTAGGTGCGTCATAGAAACAAGGCATAGAGCTCACAATAGAGCTGAATATGCGCGGTGCGTTATAGACATCCACACAAACGTGATGCCATTGAAGTTTGACCTAACAAAAGAGGAAAAACTCAAGCTCATTGCCATTGGGTATAATAGCAAAGTTCAAGTTTAATTCAGAATTTTTTTTTCTTTTTGTAATATTATAAAACAAAAACAAAAATGGGTGGTGGACTTATGCAACTCGTGGCCTTATATGCGCTATAGGGCACAATAGTCAGCTACTTGGGAGTTCCGTATTCACTCTTCAAGGAAAATAGTATAAAATACGGGTGTGGTTGTACTCTTTCCACATCATATAACTGGCTAGTGAAAAGGACCAATGGACCTTTTTGCGACATCTTCAAATTGCGGGAAACTCCTTAGAGCCTAAACTACCATTCCTATTTGGAAACATATAGGAAGAACACGGTTAATAGCCGTCCCCAATGGTAACAATGTGAAGGATTGGACGATCCGCAGCGAAGCTCCTTAGAATTGACTTCATAAAGTTATCTCTATACAAATCTGGTTGATCGGACTAACCCCAAGTGTAAAGGTACTTTAATAAGAGAACAATTAAAGGAGAACGTTCAGAGACTAAATGGAGATGGGTAATTTGTTAGACAAATTGCTTAAGATATAGTCCGGCCAATGTTGAAAGATATTGGACAAACCGATGGCGCTTAGAAAATATATCTTGGGTGCCAACAGTGAGCTGCTAGTATGGTTCGTATATCACCATACTAGGTAAACAGTGTAAATATACGAATTGAATCTGATTCAATTTATATAACTCGCTAGTGAAAGGGGCCTAGACCCTTTTTGCAAGATTGTCAAATTGCGGGAACCTCCTTAGAGCTTTAACTACCACTTGTTCAGTAGTAATACTTGACAATACCACAGGGTAATGACCGGTGGCATGGTAAAAACGTTAAAGATTGGACAATCCGCAGCCAAGTGTCTTATATCGTTAAAGGCAGATGTAAGATAAAGGTTCAACGAGTAGACGGCAATCGGGATTTAGTGATAGTTCTAGCCAAACTTGAAGATTCCTAAGGTGTACTCTGTCCATAGTAGAAATATTATGGGGTCGATTCGCAAGATATTTACCTTAAAAGCCTGTAGGGTAGAAAAATGTCGGGGAGCATCGAAAAAATAAGATGTTCATAAAGCCCTTAGTGGACGCTTACACGAGCACCACAGACGTTAATCAGGGAAAACCCTGGTGAGAAAATCAAATTGCTGGGAACCCCTAAAGCTCATTCTACCAAGGATTTACAGTGATGTAAATCTGGCCAAGACACAACTTGGGTAGTGGTATTTGTCACAGGGACGTCTGCTAAGGCGGCCTTTGGTAACAATGAATGAGATGTAACAATGGGCAATCAGCAGCCAAGTTTCTTTAAAAGATTTAAATTCCTGTATACGAAAAGGGAAAATGGTATCCATTGGTGTATGTTGTGTATGCAAGGCAAGTTCAGCTGACTGTATTCAGTTGTATAAAAGGACAGTTTGCAGAGCGTGCTATTTAGGCAAATTGTCAGGACAACGAAAAAAGAATGTTCATTACAGGTTGAAAAAATCGTTGGCTGCCAAGATAAGACGATCAATTAGCACACAAACAAACACATTGGATTACATTGGATGTAACATTCATTATTTAAGGGAATATTTGCAGTTCAATTTTACAGCGGAAATGAATTGGGACAATTACGGTACGTTTTGGGACATTGGTCACGTTGTTTCGGAGTTTGATTTGGCCGTCGAATCTGAAAAGTATCGCTATTGGAATTGGTCTAATTTGTTTCCGGTTGTAAGAAATGAATCAGTTGATGCATCTATTGCCAAAAGGAATTTAAGTTGTTTTAAAGAAGAAGGTTCAACGACTAAATGGTTTTCGGGAGAATTTGTTCTAGATTCTTCATAAGATATAGTCTAATCCTTGTCGAAAGATAAGGTAGAGGAAAAGTACAGGTAATCCTCAAATTACTTTCTTCAAAGTTGTCTATCGTAGACACACCAACTTTTCTATCGAATCCATTGAACAAACCTTCAACGGAACGGTAGATTTCGGTAAACTTTAATGCCGTGAAAAGCAACCTGCATCAAACGATAAGGATAGTTTGATGGAAAACAGTTAGTATTCCTTAACCGATGTTCAGCACCACCCTTGTTTTATCCATCGGTTTATAATACAGTTGCTAGTGATTAAGAGTTGATTTAAAAGCATTGTTTTATGTGTGAGTAAATGAGTAAATGAGTAGAGAGTGCACAAAATACAAACAAACAAATGGCTTGGGTTTAATAAAAAGGTTCATCATACAACCCACGATGCAAGCAATGTAAGTATGAAGAAGCTAAGCTAAGCTAAGCAAGACATACGATGCTTGTAAACGACTTCTTAATTGCGACATCATCAAATTGCGGGGATCTCCTTAGAGTCTAAGCTACCATTCCTATTTGGAAACATTTAGGAAGACCACGGTTAATGGCCGTACGCGACTTTGGTTGCCGATTCACTTGCTCGTGAGAGTTGGGCTTCGCCAATGGTAAAAATGCTTAGAATTGGACAATCCGCAGCCAAGTTCCCTACCAACGTTTAATAGCGTTGCGGGAAAAGGTTCAACGACTAAACGGTGATGGGTGAAGAATGCGAAGTGTTCGCTTCTTTGCTTAAGATATAGTCTATTCCCTAAGTAAATACACCGAAAGGTGGGGTACGTTGACATAGTCAACCTGGGCAAACTTGCTCAGAAAGCGTAAAGTTTCATGCACGGTCTCCAGAAATGGTGACTTGATCCACAAGACCTATCTCCAGGTCAAACTCCCTGCTTTGGACAATGGCTCAAGCACTTGCGCTTGGGTCGAAAATGTGGGCCATATGTTGATTCAAGAAGTGTACATCGAAATCGGTGGTCAACAAATTGACAAACACTATGGTGATTGGCTTAAATGTGAGGCCTGAAAAGCAACCTGCATCAAACGATAAGGATAGTTTGATGGAAAACAGTTAGTATTCCTTAACCGATGCAACACCACCTTTGTTTTATCCATCGGTTGATAATACAGTTGCTAGTGAGTCACAGGTTGTGACTTGCGACACTTTCAAATTGCGGGAAACCCCTTAGAGCCCTATCTACCATTCTTATGTAGAAATATGTAAGAAGACCACGGTTAATAGCCGTACGCGACTTTTGTCGCCGATGCTCGACTCGGAGGAGTTGGGCTTCGCCAATGGTAAAAATGATAGGGATTGGGCAATCCGCAGCCAAGTTCCCTACCAATGGTAAAAAATGTGGCTTGTACCACTGCCATTGCGGGAAAAGGTTCAACGACTACATGGAAGTGGGTAAAGAATGCAAGTGTTTGCTTCTTTGCTTAAGATATAGTCTAGTCCCTTAAAATACTGAAATTGATTTAAAAACAGCAATTGGTCCTCACGAAAATAAGACAAAGTCTAATAAAATAATAGTAGACTATTATTCCGGTCACCGGTGAGGCCTCACTTCACCGGTTAAGCAAAGGAACATATAAGTTTGCAAAAGAAAATCAACTGGACCATATTGATGTATATGACTTTTACAAATCTAATAAACAGTATTTTAGATAAATACACCGAAAGGTGGGGTAGGTTGGCCTCTGCGCCAACTCTGTCTGCCTAAATGGCAAAATGACAGGAACGAAACATTTGGAACGAACTTACTCAAACAGCTGAAAAGCAGGATGGTTATAGCATTATGATTGGTAACACTGATGCTCTTACTGCCTATGACGCTTCTGCCAAACCTGAAACCACTTTGTACATTCCTCTTCAATTCTGGTTCTGCAGAAATCCTGGTCTTGCTCTTCCTCTTATTGCCCTGCAATATCACGAAGTCAAGTTCAACATTACTTTTGCTAGTTTTGATAGCTTGGTTGTTGGCACTGCTCCCTCCTCTGTTCCTAGCTTGGGTTATGCCAGCTTGTATGTTGATTACATCTACCTTGATACGGATGAGCGCAGACAATTCGCTCAGGTTCAACACGAATACCTTATTGAGCAACTTCAATACACTGGTGCTGAAAGCTTCACCAACCAATCTGTCAAGAGCAAGCTCGCCCTCAACCATCCTTGCAAGGAACTCATTTGGGTCGCTCAACCCAATGCCAACATTTCATCCAAGTATACCTCTGTGTATGGTGTGAACAGCGCTGGCAGCTACCCCAACTTGACTGTCACTCAGTCTGTTGTTGATGCCAAGCTCCAACTGAACGGTCACGATAGATTCAGCATCCGTGATGGTGACTACTTCAACTTGGTGCAACCCTACCAACACCACACCAGAATTCCCTCCACTGGTATCTATGTGTATTCCTTTGCACTGAACCCCGAACAGCATCAGCCTAGCGGCACGGTCAACATGTCCCGCATTGACAATGCCACTTTGCTGTTGACCTTGTGGTCTGGTGTCACTTCCTCTGGATGCCAATTGCGTGTTTATGCAGTCAACTACAACGTCCTCAGAGTGATGTCAGGCATGGGCGGACTTGCATACAGTAATTAGGATAGGTGGTCTAGCATACATTTTATATACGTTTTTTTATTTGTTACGATTACACAAGTAAAAAGACCATAAAAAGACCATAAAAAGACCATAAAATGACACGGAAAATGCAATTTTTTTATGCGATGAACCGTGTACACTGTCCCCGCGCTCCACCTGGTGCGAAGCGCAAACCTATTTGCACGTTGCATGCACATCAATATGTAATTGAAGATTTGCGATTTAATTTAAAAACAAGTGTACATATGATGATAAATGGACTTGGTTGAGCTAGTAAAGCGCAATCCACTGAAACATCTAAATGGACAGTCACAGAATCGTTTTGTACAAAGGGTACAACAATACTTTAAAGCTGACGAGCAACGGCTATTCGTTTCAAGTTTTTATTGCTATTTGAACTATGATCCGGAAAAAGACTTTGTGATTGATATGGATAACGTATGGGAATGGTTAGGGTTTAGTCAAAAAGGTCATTGTAAAAGGGCAATTATGAAACATTTTAAAAATGATGCAGATTATAAAGTCGCGCTTTCCACCCCGGCAAGGCGCAAAAATGAAGGCGGGTTTAACAAAGAAACAGTGTTGCTTACTGTTGATACGTTTAAAGAATTGTGTATGCTGTCAGGTACGGACAAAAGTAAGGAAATACGAAAGTACTTTTTACAGATGGAAAAGGTATTTTTTGAAACTTTAAAAGAAGAGTTAAGTGAGCAATGTATGCTATTGGAAGTTAAGGACCAGCAACTCGTTGTGAAGGACCAGCAACTTGCGGAAGTCATAGAAGAGAGTGCAAAGCACAAGCACAACCTCATTTTACAAGAATACAGCCACGATTGTAATATTGTGTACATTATTAAAGTGAAAACACTTGATGGTGCGTATATTATTAAAATTGGTGAGTCGAGACGAGGAATAGATGCAAGATACAATGAACATAAATCAAAGTACCCAGAATGTTTGATATTGGATTGCTTTCCAGTAAAACGATGCAAGGATTTTGAGACGTTTCTTCATTCAAGGTTAAGGGCGTTTAGGTACAAAGAATTGCAAGGTCACGAAAATGAGACAGAGTTGTTTTTAGTGGGAAAGGAATCGAGTTACTTGAGTATACTTGAATTGGTCGATAAGAACATTGCAGCTTACAATGATGATCAATTGGAATTGAACAAAGCTTACATGGAGATTGAACGACTAAGACTTCAGGTGAGGGCGCTTGAACTTGAAAAGGAAAAGGGGTATACAATTCAAACGAACTTGGATAATCGAAATACTTCTGCTCTGGTCAATGTTCTGAAAAACGAAATTGTCACGTGTTTTGCACAATTGAAAGACGAAATTGTGACGTGTATTACACAAGCTATGCAACCACCCAGGACAACAAATAATTTCGGAGAACCACTACAAACGATTGGTCCATATGTACAACAATTGAATCCAGAAACATTTGCTCTTGTACGTGTGTACGAGAATATAAGCGAGGTGTGCAAAACAACAAATGTACCACGTTCTAGTATTGCAAAAGCTATCAAAGAAAACACTATTTACAAGAACTTTAGATGGGTTTTTGTAGACAGAGACAATAATCCAAACGTTGTCGTAGATGTACATCCAACAAAACATCTCCAAAAAAAACAAAATGTGGGTTACATTGCAAAGCTAAACAATGAAAAAACAGAGATCCTAAACGTATACCTGGACAGAAAAACAGCAAGTATACAAAATAAATTTGGCAGCGTTGCTTATTTGGATTACTTTGTGAAGCAAAGAAAGGCTGTCAATCAAAATTACTACGTATTGTACGATACGATAAGTGAGGACTTGCAAAAAGCATTTTTAGCTAAACTTGGCAAAGAACGTATTGTATTGTACAAAAATGGAATTGGACAATTTGATCAATCTGGTGTGTTAATAAATGAGTTTAGATCTATACATGACTGTCAAACTACTCTTAATGTTGGAAATAAGTCTTTGTCTAAAGCATTGGCTACAGGCAAGGCATACAATGGATATACATACAAACATTTACAAGAAAAAGTTTGTTGCATTTGATCAGTTTTCTTATTTGTGTCTATAGAACAAATAATAAGACCAAGTTTGCTCTGTCAAAGTTGTCTGAACTTCTTTTCTGCAGATACATGTGCATTGTAATTTGTATACACACATTACACAGACAATGCCCTAAATTTAAATTGAATACTCACGAACCCTGTGTAATTTGGAGTTGTGTATTGTATTTGTCCAAGGTTGGTTATTGCAAAATCGATACCTAAATCATCTCCAACATACGTTGTTACTATTTCAAAAGAAGATGATTTGTTTACACCGCGAATGTGATAGTGGGCAGCAAGTGTACCTGTTGAGAGTACAAGTCTTGCAGAGAGCCATGTGTCAAAGCCCCATACATCCGTATTGAAAATAAGCCCATTCACATTTTGTAAAGTGGCGGCATTAGTTGCATTAAATTGCGTTGTCTTAAATATGTCTCCAGAGCTTGGTGTCATGGGTTTCCCGGAAACAACTAGATCCCCACCAATGTACATCCCTTTTGCAACAGACGC
>Ga0214923_10006903_pt1 | contig 12548 bp, 14 predicted proteins | sample LL1510_MetaG_FD_177993 | JGI IMG/M metagenome (GOLD analysis project Ga0214923, IMG submission 177993) | Freshwater microbial communities from Lake Lanier, Atlanta, Georgia, United States - LL-1510 | ecosystem: Environmental > Aquatic > Freshwater > Lake | place: USA: Georgia | collected...
TGGAGACCACATTGGAGGCAACATTGAAATCACATTGGAGACCACATTGGAGGCAATATTGGAGACCACATTGGAGGCAACATTGAAATCACATTGGAGACCACATTGGAGGCAATATTGGAGACCACATTGGAGGCAACATTGAAATCACATTGGAGACCACATTGGAGGCAATATTGGAGACCACATTGGAGGCAACATTGAAATCACATTGGAGGCAATATTGAAATCACATTGGAGGCAATATTGGAGACCACATTGGAGGCAACATTGAAATCACATTGGAGGCAATATTGAAATCACATTGGAGGCAACATTGAAATCACATTGGAGGCAACATTGAAAACACATTGGAGGCAATATTGAAATCACATTGGAGGCAACATTGAAATCACATTGGAGGCAACATTGAAATCACATTGGAGGCAACATTGGAGACCACATTGGAGGCAACATTGAAATCACATTGGAGACCACATGTTTTATGTTTTATGTTTTATGTTTTATGTTTTATGTTTTATGTTTTATGTTTTATGTTTTATGTTTTATGTTTTATGGATTGTAACTATCATTCATTCCATAAAAAAACCATCTTAACGACAAATAATTCGCATTCTTTTTATCTAAACCATTACTATCTATCATCTTTAAATTTGGACCTTTTGATACTATCTTTTCTATCTCACTTATACCTAAACCATAATCATAATATGTTAATAATGACATATAACCACCATAACCACCATTTACACATACATACACATCTCCACTATTTTGCTTTACTACTCCCTCTAATATCATCCTCTTTGTTATTGTTCCGTTTATATATACATCTAACTTATTATTTTCTACTCTTATTATTACATTTACCCATTTATTTAAAGGTATATTGGGAATTGACACTTTTTCATTTATTACATTAAAAGTATTCATTAATACTATTAAATCATTACTATTTGGTGCTATATATAATCCTGGAGCATTGTTTGGAAAATTTAATCCTGTATCTAAATTATTTCTATTGTTACTAAATTCATTTCCTTTATAAAAAATACATTTATATTTTCCTCTATTTACTTCCATATTTTCTATATAAATCCATACTGAATATGAAAATTCTATTCCTTCATTCGCATTTTCTGACCTATAAATTGTTTTTGAACCACTTATTGATGGATCTTGTGTTATTATTTTTGTTTGTGTTGCATCTATCATTCCATTTACTAATATTGTCTTACTATCTTTTAAAAATATATAACCTATTAATGTTAAACATATTTTTAATACTATTACAAATGCTAATAATACTAATAATAAAAATGCTATTTTTGCTACTAAACTATTTGACTCTAAAAAATCTTTTGTGCTACTTAAATATTTGTTAAAATTTAAATTTTGTTCTGACATATATAATATATAAATAAGAAAAAGGATATTATTTATTTTATATTTTTCTAATTTTTAATTTTATGTTTCTCTAATATTTTAATATTAAAAATACAAAAATATTAAATAATATATTTATTAAATTGTAATTGATTTTTGTTCTACATCTCCTTCCATAACTGAAATTTTAACTGTATATTTACCTAAAAATCCTAAAGTAGAACTTCCATAACCTTCTTTATAAATATTATATGCCTTTTGAGGTTCTGTTGCATTTGCCCAATATTGAAATTTTGAAGTCCAACCTGAAAATCCACCTTTTGGTGTTATATAAACTGGACTATTAGCATTTACTTTTGCAACACCTGGTAATAAACATGTTCTAACTAATTTTCCATCTAAATATACATCTAATGATCTACCATAAACACTTATTAAAAGATTAACCCATTTTTGTAGTGGTATATTTGCTATTCCACAATTATGAACTATATAACCATTACCATTTTTGGGCACTTCTTCTAAACCTGGATATACTGCTAATGAAATTGCTAAATTATTTTCAACTGCACCTAAAACTACTGAGGGACAAGGATCTAAACCTTGACCATCTTGAGATGGTGTCATTCTACCATAAAGAACTTTGGGTTCTCCATATCTATAATTCCAATCATCTATATAAAACCATATTGAATATGAATAATTTGAACTGCCTGTATCTGAACTATTCCCAGAACTTGTTAAAGATGTTGCTTCTATTTTTTTCATTGTTTTACCATCTACTAAACCAGTTAATTTTGTAACATCTTTTGTATAATAACTTATTACTAATATTAATAAAACTATAATTATTACTAATAATATTATTGTTCTAATATTCATTTATATATTATATATTAGAAATTTTTTAGTATTTAATTTATTTTTGGTGGATTTTTATTTTGTAAATTTACATAAATATTATTTATTTGTAAAATACTTATTGGTTCTTTATAATAAATTAAATTGCATATACTTCCTTGTATTCCATTTTCTTCACCACTTATTAAACTATCATAGTTTAAATATGGTGCAACTTTTATTGATGAACTTACTAATTCATTATTTAAAAATATATCTAAAATACCTCTATTATAATTAATTACTATATTATTCCATTTTTGTAATTTTAAATTTTCTTTTTTATAAATTACTATGTTATTATTTATTGTATTTTCGTGTGTTGTTTCATCTGTTGTTTCATCTGTTATTTCATCTGTTGTCTCATCTGTTGTCTCATCTGTTGTCTCATCTGTTGTCTTATTATTTTTCTTTTTATTTTTTATTAATTTTTGTTTATTTATTGTTATTAATAAAGTATTTGTTAAACCATTATATCTTATTGTTGGATTTCCTCCAAAATCTAATATATTTAATATTTTTGAATTTTGTTGGAATGAATTTATGTAAAACCAAAAACTTAAACCATAACTATAATCAGATTTCATATTATTATTTAAATTTTCATAACTTGCTATAACATTTTTATTATATAAATCTATCGGTTCATCTATATATTGCTTTCCATTTCTTATATAAAAATATTTTTTAAATAATGGAATTAATATTATATCAAATACAAAATATAATGTTATTAATATTATTGATAATAATAAAAAGAATATATCATTTTTTAAAGTTAAATTTTCTCCTTTTATTTTATCACTTTTTAAATTATTTTGAATACTATTTATTAAATTATTAAAATAACAAGGAATATATAATAATGTATCTATTATTAATCTAAATAAAGGATTTTTATTTAAATATCCACCAGCAAAAATTAATTTATATAATATTGTTAATATTCCTAATAATAATAAAGTGTTAAATAAATAATAACTAGCACTATGAGTTGTATTTTGATTAAATGCTCCAAAAATATAAAGTAAAAAATAAAATGATAAACCACTAATAAATAATGCTATTATTATGTATAAAAATTTAAATAAATTAAATATATTTGATATTTCTTTATTATTTGACATTTTAGTTGGATTATTAAAATTATAATTGTAAATTGTAATCATAGAAAAAAATATTAGTCCAATAAAAATTATTGAAAAAATTGTTATTCCACTATATTTTGTCATTATTCCATAAGGATTATAAATATATAAACCTATTATAAATAATATATATATAAAAAATAATATACTATATTTCATTCTTTCATTATTTAAAACTTTTAAATTATCTGATAATCTTTCTATATTTGAATTTTTATATTCTTTATAATTTTTTGTTAATATTACTAATAAAAATATTATAAATATTATATAATTTATTAATAAATTATAGTTAAATTTAGAATTTGTATTTTTACCATCAAATAAACCTAATGAATAAGTAAATAATAATATTAATCCTATTGATATTATTGAAGTTAATAATAAATAAATATTTTTATATTTTGAACCTTCATTTACTAAAATATTATAATATTTAAATAATCCAAAAATAATTATTAATATTGCTAAGGTTAAGAATATATATATTCCCAAATATTTATTAAAACCTTTAACATTAAATAAATATAAAAATAAAAACAATATTATTAAAAGAAAAAGAGATACTATTATTTTAGTGTAAAAACTATTAACTTTTTCTAAGTTTTGAGTAAAAATATTATTTAATTTTTTTTTATAATCATTATCCATTTATAATAATATTATATTAAAACATAATATTATTAATTATTATTAATTATAAAATTTATTTATTAACAAAAAGAATAATAAAAAGGATTTACATATTTTCAAATGCTGTTTTTCTTCCATGACATTCTCTACATAAAGCAACTAAATTAGAAACATCATTTCCACCACCATGTTCTAATCTTATTTTATGGTCTACTTCAAATGTATGATTTAATCTATTATTACATTTAGCACAATTCCAATCTTGTAAATAAGCTACATATTTTTTCTTTGTTTCACTTACACTTCTTTTTGTAGGTTTATTTTTTGTTTCATTTTGATTTAAATTTTGGTTTTGAAAATTATTTATATTTGATAAATTATTATTATTTGATAATAAATTTTTCATTTGAAAACTTATATTATTATTTGAATTTATATTATTATTGTTATTAGAAGAATAATTAAATAAAGGATTAAGAAAATTTGATGTATTTTTATCAATAGGCATATATTTTATTACATTATTTGCTGTTATTAACATATTTTTTGATTGTTTTGGATTTTTTTTTATCATTATATACAAAAATAAAGAACCAAAAATTATCAATACTATTTGATAATATTTTTTATATTTTAATAATAATTTTATATATTTATTTTCATGATAAATATTATAAACTATTAATCCAGTAATAATTATAAAAAATAATTCAATTTTCATATATTAAATATATAAATAATAATATATTTAAAAATATTTTATTAAATATTTAAAATTGTGAATTATTTGTATTTATTATGCCTTTAATTGAAATAAGTTCTGCTTTTATTAGTTCTTTAATGATAAGTCCATTTATGACAATTATTGATTTATCACTTCTCCATAGTCAATATTATAAAGAAAATTTATTAGTATCTTTTAATAAAACAATTAACAACTATTTTAATAAAAAAATAATTAAACCCTTATTTATAATGAATAATGTTTATTTTTCAACATATTTAGGTGCTAATTTAACTGAATATTATTGTAAAACTAATAATATTGATTATAAATTACCTACTTTATTTATTACATCATCTATTAATATTTTTGCTATTATTCTTAAAGATAAGAAATATAGTTTATATTTCAATAATAAAATAAAATTTGGTTTAAATTCGTTGTTATTATTTGCTTTAAGAGATAGTATTACTATTGGTTCATGTTTTATTATAAAAAAGGATGTTATAAATAAATTAGATAAATTTAATAATAATCATAATTTTAATGATTTCTTTGCTTCACTTTTTGTTCCAATAATAGCACAATTTATAAATAGTCCTATTCATATTTTAGGAATTGATTATGCACAAAGACCTAATAATATTCATTTTATTCAAAGAATAGAATTAATAAAACAATTATATAAAAATATATTATTAGGAAGAATAATTAGAATTTTACCTGCTTTTGGAATTGGTGGTTTTTTTAATGATATGATGCGTAGTTTTAGATATTATGAATAATAAATAATAAATAATGAATAATAAATAATAAATAATGAATAATAAATAATAAATAATGAATAATAAATAATAAATAATGAATAAACTAAAAAGAAAAAATAAATTATTATGTTATATTTTTATTATTATTTGATAATAAAAATCTAATATCTGATTTAAATGTTGGTCTTGGATAAACACTCATATTTCCTTTTATTTTTGTATATTTATTTTTTATTTGTTCTAATTCTTTTTGATATTCAAATATCCAAGAACAATTTTTAATAAATTCATTTCCATTTACACCTATTATACAAGGTTCTATTGATTTTTTTATTTTATATTTTTTTCCAGTAAATATAATAATATAATAAATATCTTTATTAGGACAAGTATCATTAAAATAAATATTAAAAGAATCTGTTTTTTTTATTTCTAAATTAAGTATTTCATTTTTCTCTGGTATATTTATTTTAAAATCATAAGGTTGTTGACTACTTGCTTCACTAAATTTATATCCCATATCAGTTATAATTTTACGAATAATATTTTGATAAGAACGCTCTATATTTTGAGTATTTCCTTTTATTGTTTTTATATTTTGAAATATTTCATGACTAAAATAATTTTTAATATTTTTATAAATATTATTGAATATTATTTGTTTCATTTGTTTTCTATTATTTTAGATTTAGGATTTTAATAATAATTAAATCAATTTTATTTATATATTTATGTTGTTCTTTTTTTGTTAGTTTTTGTTTTTATTTTTTTTTGTTTATATTTTCTTGATTTTCCACCAATTTTTACTAAATTACTTAAATAATCTAATTTGTTATTATTTTCTGTATTGTTTTCTTTTTCTTCTAAAGTCTCAAACAATTCATTTAATACTTTTAAATCATTTATTAATGTATTTATTTTTATTTCTCCTAATGGATTATTATATAAATAATTTATTAAAATTTCTTTTATTTTTTCAATAAATAAAATTTGTTTTTTATTTAATTTACCAAAATCATTATTAAAATATTCATAAAATATTAAATAACTACTTAAAAAACCCCAAATATCTAATATTTTTAAATATTTTTCATATAAATAATCTATAATATTTAGTTCATTTTGGATATAATAATGTTCTATTATTTTTGAAATATATTCAATAATATAATAATATGTTATTTCATATTCAATAAAATGATTTTTTATTTTTTCTTTTTTATTTAAAATATCGTTATAAGTTAAATATTTAAATATGTTATTTATTGTATTTAAATGACCTGAACCTCTCACATTATTCCAAATATAAATAAAATTTATTACAAATTCTCTAATTTGATAGTAATTTGGTTTTGGATATTTTTTTAAAAACTCATTTAAAGAATTAATAAATAATTTGTTAAAAATTATTGATGAAAAAGGAACATTAAATTGAAATGGACGATTTAACATATTATTTGGAATTTTTTGTATTATTTGTATTGAATTTGTTTCATTATTTTTATTGTTTTTAATTATTTTTTTATTTATTTCAAAACTTAAACCCCAGTCTATTAAACGAGTATATAAATTATTTTCTTCATCAATATCTACCAAAATATTCGCATCTTTTATATCACCATGATATATATTTAAACTATTCATTGAAATAATACCATTTTTTAATAAATCTATTAATGAATTATTTAATTTTATAAATAAACTATTTGTTAATTCATATTTATTTAATAAATCCCAAATATTTAATCCACCATAAATATTATTAAGAGTTAATAATTTATCTAAATTTTTATTAATATTTTTTGAATTTATATTTTTTTTTGTCAAAGCACTACATTTATCATTAAAATTCTTCAAATCTTTTTGTTTTAATTTATCTGGTTGACATAAATAATAATCATCCAATAAAAAATAATTATTATAACTATTTATTTTTATTAATTTTGTTTTGATATTATTTAATAAATTATATTCATCTATTGCATTTTTCTTTATCATTAATTTTGATAAATAATTATTATTTTTATATTTTTGATTTTTACATTTTAAAGATGGTTTAAAAACACATCCAAAACCTCCAGAACCTATTATTTCTCCTCCTTTCATTATATATTAAATAAATATTAATTTATATATTTCTGTTTTTCATCTTATTTGTCTTTTATTATAATTTTATATAAAGAAAAAATTAAAAAATATTATTTATAAGAAAATTATAGAAATAGAAATGGAAATAATTAAAGAACAAAAAGATTATAATTATTATGTTTCTTTATTTCAAAATAAAGATTATTTTAACATTATTTCTTCTATAAATGAACAATTAGGATTAAATAATAATAAACCAATTATATTTGTATATAGTCCCCCAAAAGTTGGTTCTACTTCATTAATTAGTAGTTTTAGAATATTTTTGATAAATTCTTATAATATTATTCATATTCATGATGAAGAAATGTTAAAAATATTAACAAATAATTTAAATAATAATATTACTATTAATGAATTAATTTATTTTAATAAATATTTGAATAAATCTATTTATGTATTTGATATTTATAGAAGTCCTATTGAAAGAAAAATATCAATGTTTTTTGAAAAAGTTGGAATTTATCATTTTAATATTAGTGATAATATTATTAATAATTATAATGTTAATAAAGTAATTAAAAGATTTAATGATATATTTTTACATATTGGAAATGATGATTATTTTTTTGAGAAATATAATATAAATATTCCTAATAAATTTGATTTTATAAATAATTATTTGTATATTGAAGAAAATGGAATAAAATATTTTAAATTAAGATTAAAAGATAGTTCTAATTGGTCATCTATATTATCTAAAATATTTAAAACAGAAATTATTATTATTTCTGATTATGAAACTTCCAAAAAAGTTATTAAAGAACTCTATAAAAATTTTAATAATAATTATAAAATACCAGAAAATTATCTTGAAATAATAAAAAATGATAAATATTTAAATTATTATTATAATGAAAATGAAATAATAGAATATATAAATAATTGGAACTTAAAGAAATGTTCTAATTATTTGGGTTTCAGTGAAGAAAATTATAAACTTTATGAAAATATCATAATTGAAAATACTAATATTGATATTATTCAACCATCTTTTATTCATTATTTAGATCAAGGTTGTATATGTAAAGGATGTAATATTAAAAGAATAGAAACAATTGATAAATTAAAAAAAGGATTAAATATTGATAAAATAATACATAGTGAAACTAAAGTTGAATATAAAAATAAAGTTGTTAATAATAATTTAAAAAAAATAATAGTTTCCTCTTTAGTAGTTAAAGAAAAAAGAAGTAAAAAAATAAAAAGTTCTAATAAAGGAATAATCCATAATAATATGACTAATGTTCTAATTAAATAAATTTTTTTTGTTAAAATTTTAAAATAAAAGTATTATAGTATATGGATAATAACATAAATACTAAAAATATATAAAAATTATAATATCTATAAATGTATTTGAAAAAATAGGATTTTTACTAAAACAATTACAAAATATTAATGAATTTGTAGAGGATGACTATATTATAATATTAAATTGTAATCATTATATGTATGAAGAATTAAATAAAATTAAATTTGAAGAAAATATAATAAATAAAGTTATAATTAATCCTATTATTTTAGAAAAAAAAGGATTTCATGGATCTTTATTACAAGGAATAATTCTTAATTTAGAATATGCAATTAAAAATTATTATTTTGAATATTTTATTATTTTATCATCTAGAAATGTATTTTATAATAAATTAAATAAAGAAAAAATAGATTTTGTTTTTGAAAATAATTTAATAACAGGTTATCATAAAAAAAATGTTAATTTAAATGAATGGCATTGGTGGTCATTTAAAAATACAAAAATATTTAATATTTTTAATAAAATATCTGATTCTACTCATGAAGGTTTATGTATAGATTTTGATGGTTCTAATTTATTATATTCTTTTTTACAGAATAATATAGAAATAAAAAATGAATTATATAATTATAATCATTGTGTTGAAGAATTTGCAATACAAACAATAATGAGTAATATTTATAAAGGATATGTATATTTAGGAAATGGTTGTGGTACTCAATATAATATTTCAGAATTATCTAATGACTTATTTTTATATAAAACAATTAGAGATGATAGAGAAGATATTACAAAACCTCCAATAGAAGTTCCAATAGAAAATAACAATAATAATTCAAAAATAAAAACAAAAAGTATTAAATATTCTTTATTATTAAATAAAATAAATCAATTAAATAAAATAAATCAATTAAATCAATTAAATAAAAGAATAATTAATAAAAATATGAATAATATTATAATAAAGAAATAAAAATTGAATTTATATTTTCTTTACTTTATTAATATAAAAGAAAAAGAGATAATAAAAAGAAGAAAACAAGAATAATATATAAAATGAATTCTTTAATTAACTCATTAATTAATGAATTAAATAATAAAATTAGTGAAAATTTAGTTTATTCAATTATATTATTTATTGGTCCAAATGAAGAAAATATTTTATTTCATAAAAAATTAATAAAATATTTATGGATTGCTTTAACTACTAAATTCTTTAATTATTATAAAAAGAATACAATTTATATAAAAAGGAATAATATTCATTATTTTTATAATAATTAAAATATGGAACAAAAAATTAAAGAAGAATTTAAAGAAGATGATAATATTATTTTAATTATTTCTTTAGGACGATGTGGTTCTACTACATTATTAAGAATTATAAATGAAATTATTCCTAATACAAATATTTGTGGTGAAAATAATTTTTTTATGTATAATTTAATTGATTTTTATATAAATTTAAAAAATACAACAATTAAAAGAAATATTGAATTTAAAGAATGTATTAGTGTTTCTAATTATAATGAAATTATTCAAAAAAATATTAAACCAGCATGGTATAATAGTTATGATGAAAATGAAATTATTAATAATCTTAAACTTATAATTACTAAAATATTCAAAAAAAATGAAAATGTTAAAATATGGGGATTTAAAGAAATAAGATATTTTAATAATTCACTTGAAAAATTAAAATATTTTAAAGAGTTATTTCCACAAACTAAATTTATAATATTATTAAGAGAAAATGTATTACAACATTCTATTAGTGGTTGGTATAAAAATAAAAAAAACGCATTTAATACTTTGATTGAAAATAATAAAAATTTAATTGATTTTTATAGAAAAAATAAAGATTGTAGTTATTTAATTAGTTTAGAAAAATTATTTGATGAAAAATATATGTATAATTTATTTAAATTTATTAATTGTGAAAAATATTATAATAAAGAAAAAATTAAATATTTATTAAAAATTACAAGAGAAAAATAGAAAAATAGAAAAATAGAAAAATCGAAAAATAGAAAAATCGAAAAATAGAAAAATAAAAAAATAGAAAAATAAAAAAAAGAATAATAAAAGAAAATAAAAAGAAAGAATATTTAATAATTATGGAAATGGAATTTGTAAATTTTATAAATATTGAAAATAAAAAATATAATTTTAATTATATTATTAAACTATTAGATAAAATAAAATCATTAGAAATAAAAATAAATAATTTACAAAATGAACTAAAAATAAAAGATAATATTATCAAAAATTTAGAAAAATATAAAGAAGAAGAAATAATGTTTCATAGAAATTATAAATAGAGGTGTTTAACTTTAATATTTAAGTATATAAAATATATTTCTATATTAGAGAATTTATATGGTCATAATAAGCAGCATCAATAAATATTGCTAATAACATTGGAAATTGCCAACTATTAAAAAATCCAGAATGCCCTTTTTCTTTAAATACTAATGTAACTACAAACACATAAAAAGAACCAATTGTAGCTATTAATAAAGATAATAAAATTATATGTTGAATCATTTTATCAAATTTTGATTTCATTATATATTTTTATTTAGAAAATTATAAAAATAATTGGATAATAAAATAAAAAAATAAATTTAATATCTATAATTTAATTTTAATAGTTTAAAAATTATAATTTAATAAATTTTTATAATAATAAAATATTATTATTATTATATAATATAAATATGGCATTTGTGTCTGATTATACATTTTATAAAAATGATAGGTTAGGTTCTGATCAATGTTTTATGGATCAAAATAATATTCAAAATGTTGAATCTTGTAATTATTTATTACAAAATTATTTTGTTAAAGATTGTTCTATGAGTGAAGCAAAAAGAATAGCTACTTCTCAAATTTGTATTAATTATAGTGGTGGCTTTGGTAGTGATCCTTGTGGTTCTAATATTGATGATAGTAGCAAACTTTTAATTGGAACTATTCAAACACATCCTAGATGTAGAATTGATTTATTTCATCGTCCTTTTGCTACTGTTCCATATTTAGGTCGTGGTTCTGTTTGTCCTATATTAGAAGCTCAAATTCAACAAGGAGAATATAATACTAATAAAAGAACAATAACTGGATTAACAGAAAAATCTTATGATGAATATAGTAATATTCCTTTATTACCTGAAATACAACAAACTATTCAAAATCCTAAAAATTTAATTGAAGGTATGGCTAATGAAGGTTGGATCCGTGGAGGTATTCCATCAAGAGATATTACACGAGATACAAATTTTTATAATAATAATTAAATAATATATAATAATTAAATAATATATAATAATCAAATATATATAATATAATCAAATATATATAATAATCAAAAAATTTATATTCTTAAATATTTAGATTATACATTAGATATTTAGAAAATAATATTATTTTCCTTTTTTCTTTGTATAAAAAGGATAGATGAAGGTTATTAATAATATTATTAATATAAATATATCAACATTTCTTATTATTTTTTTATATTTTAATGGTAATTCTTCATATTGTTTTTGGTATTCAGAAGGTTTAAATGGACCTGAAATCCAACC
>Ga0214923_10006904_pt1 | contig 12547 bp, 10 predicted proteins | sample LL1510_MetaG_FD_177993 | JGI IMG/M metagenome (GOLD analysis project Ga0214923, IMG submission 177993) | Freshwater microbial communities from Lake Lanier, Atlanta, Georgia, United States - LL-1510 | ecosystem: Environmental > Aquatic > Freshwater > Lake | place: USA: Georgia | collected...
AACAGGATCAGGTGTTTCTGGATCATATCAACAAGATAGAATCTATGGCGTCAACGGTCCATTTACTGCACCATTTGGACCATTAAACTATAATTCTTTAAACATGTGGTGCAGAAATTGGATTGCTCAAATGACCTTGGCATTATCAAACATCCAGCTTGGACGTATCCGTAGCAAGTTTAAAAGTTTTCCTATCCCCGGTGCTGACCTTCAACTAAATGGAGATGATTTAGTTAATCAAGGCAAAGAAGACAAAGAAAAGCTTATGACAAGCTTAAAGGAAACTTTAGACAATTTAACTTATGATAAAATTGCAGAACGGGAAGCTTCTAAAGCAGAAAACATGGTTAAGCAGTTAGCACTTATACCGATGCCACCAAAATATGCAATTGGTATCTTTTGATTTTATATTGAAGGATAATTCATATGTCAAGACTATTCATTGGACAACGTGAAATTCAATTTATCAACGATCTTACAAAAGAATTCATAAAAGACGTTGTTGGGCAAACAGTTCAATATTTTCCTGTTTCACCAATCAAAAGTAAATTAAACACATTATACAATGAGTCCATCGAAAAGATTTTTGAGAATCCAATAAGAATTCCAGCACTTGTTGGAATGCCAGAATATTCAAGTAAAACAACAGGTTTTGGATCAGATATTGAAGCCAAGATCGAAGTATTAATTCAATTCAAGGATATGCAAGACAAAGGTATTGTTCCATCTGAAGGTGATTTCTTTTCATATGATGATGTGTTGTATGAAATTTTAACTGTGGTAAATGCTGGTAAAAATATTTTTGGTCTTGCTGAATATAATACAGCTTGGAAATTAACGGCTAGAAATGCAAGAATTGGTAAATTGACCGTACCAAACCTACCAACCCCTCGTCTTGCACCAGAAGATGTTGAAAAAGTATTTGAACAACAACGTGGTCTTTCATTAACAAATGAAGGTGAAGCTACAGGTGATGTTCGTGAAATGCGTGAACGTTTGAATGAATATATGGCACCAATTGCTCTTGGAACAGGAGCCAAACGTGTGGAGCCAAATGTTGATGATAATGGAGACTTCATTGAAGGAGACAAAGCAAGTTCGTTTAACAACGATCCTTTACCTCCAAAAAAAGGAATTTATGACGAATAATGCTGGATACTTATAAAGTATGACAACACGATTAAACGTTCCTGTTATTGAAGGCAAAGAACAAATACCAACAGGGTATGATATTGCAAACAACGATCCATCAAAGTTTTATATACCTCCTTGTGGTATTGAAGATGTAGATGGTGCAGTTCACTCTTTATTTGATAAAGATATATCTTTTAGAACTTATCAAGGTGTTTCAAACTACGAAAAAGAAGTAAATGTTAAAAAACCATTTGTTATTTTAGCAACAGGTGAAAGGTTTGCTCTTGCCAAGCGGTTAAAACCTTTTAGAGACGTTAGAACAGGAGCATTATTGCTTCCAGCTATTTCTATCCGTAGAACTGGGATCGAGCAACAAAATGGCGATGTATTCCCCGGCGAACTTACAATAAAACGTAGACTTGATGAATCAGACAAAGATTATCAATCTTTGTTGAATAGATTGTTGCTACCGAATGTTCCCGTGCCACCAGACACTTTGCGTGAAAATAAAGGTGAAGATCAAAACTTACCTTCAATAAAAGAAGGAATGTTATTGGATGATAAACCTAAAGGTTTGCGTGCCGATCATGTCTATGAAATTATAACAATTCCTTTTCCACAGTTTTATACAGCAACATATGAAATAGCTTTGTGGTCAAACTATACACAACACATGAATTATATGCTGGAAACAATATTGGCAAGCCAAATTGCTCCCGGCAAAGGTTTTTATCTCAAGACAGAAAAAGGATATTGGTTTGCTGCAACAGTTGATAGCGGATTAAATGCTCAAGACAATTATGATGATATCACAGACGCTGAAAGATTAACTAAATACAGTTTTAAAATGACTGTAAAAGGTTATATTTTGGCACCATCTGGCCCCGGTCAACGTGTACCATTCAAACGTTATTTGTCAAATATAAACGTTTCATTTGAAACATACGTTGCAAAAGGTGAGGTTTTTAGTGAAATAAACACACAACAATATGAAGGTACAAAAGTTGACCCAACACTAACGAATCCTTTCGTGTTAACCGATATCGAAGAAAACCCACTAACAGCACAAAAGCCAACAGAACAAGAAAAAATATTGTTTCAAAAAACATACAAAGATCCAACAACCCAAACAACACAAACCAAGTATGTTAAACAAATGGCATACAATCAAAAGCAGGGTGAAACTGTCTATACAGCATCAGATCAACAAGCTTTATACGATTTTTTTGTTGATAACAAGGGTTAATTGGTAATACGGTTTTCTATCGCTATTTATTAAGCAAACACTTAACTAAATAAAGTGAGGAAAAACCATGCCAGAAACCGTTTTAAAAGCACCGAACTATTTTGATAGAGAGTTCGATTTAACTGAACGCACAATTCCTGTTGGTGGAACACCAGCTACAATTATTGGTCCTGCTGAAAAAGGACCAGCATTTGCACCAATTACTGTTGGGAGTTATCTTGATTTCAGCAATAAATTTGGTGATGTAAGCTCCAAATATGTTGGCACTTATGCTGTTCAAAAATTTTTTGAGGCTAAAGGTAGTGAAGTAGCTTCTTGTAATTTTATTCGAGTTCTTGGAGCAGGAGCTAACAGTAGCTCTGTTGATATATCACAAACAGAAATAAGTGGTACAGTTGTAAATGCTGGTATGCAAGTTGTTGGCAACGGAACTGTATTTGCATCTGGTGCATTACAAGGTCGTGTACAATTCTTGGTAGCCAAACATTTTGTACAAAACAATGAAGTGTTTGGCTATCCATTGTTTACAAACAATGATAGCTATAATGTAAATGGGTTTACATCAGACAATGATACAGTGAATCTTGTACGTGCTGTGTTGTTCACAACCCCAGATGCTCGTGTGCTTGTATTAAGTGGAGCAGTTGATAAAACATATGTGCCAACAGATTATCTTGCTGGCAATGGTATCGGAGAAGCAGCAGCAGTAGGTACGGCAGCCGCAGGAAACATGGCAGGGTTGTTTAAACTTGTCATTTCTTCTTCCGCTGGTAACTCATTTTCATCAGATGATGGATTTGCTGGTCTAAAGATTTTTTCTGCATCACTTGATCCAAGTTCAGAAAAATATGTTGGCAAAATGCTAAACACAAATCCAGAAAACTTTGCATCATTAAAACATTTACTATATCTAGATTTTCCAGTAGATGCAGAAGTTGCAACACTGTCAGCAAGTTTGGGTATTAATACTGTTGCTATACTTTCTGGTGCATCAAATACCAACTCTCTTGGAATTGATTTTGGTAAAGCTTTTGGTTATTTTAACACACGCTATACAACACCAAAAACTCCATTCTTTATTTCACAACCATTTGCTGGTATTGAATATGATTTGTTCCAAATAGAAAGCCGTGATGATGGTGCATATGGAAATGACAAGTACAAAATAAGCATTGCAAATTTGCAAGCATCCACAAATCCAACCACCAATTATGGAACATTTACATTGCAAGTAAGAGTTTGGAATGATGTGGATGCTGAACCACAAATTCTTGAAGTGTTTAACAATCTATCACTTGATCCAAACAGTGACAATTATATTGTTAAAGCAATTGGTGATAAACGCACAAGTTTCAATTTTGATGCTATCGAAGCTGATGATCGTAACATTGTGATTCAAGGAAAATATGGTAATAAGAGCCGTTATATTCGTGTTATCCCAAGTTCTCAACTAGATGCTGGAGAAGTTCCTCCCAAGGCTCTTCCATTTGGTTTCCGTGGTCATCAAATGTTGCTTACCAACGTTTCACTAACTGACCAAACTGGTTCTATTTCTCCAACACTTTCACGTATTACTGGTGTTAGTGCAAGCTATAATGGTGGTGGTGCATCACTATCTGGTTCAATTGTTCCACCAGTTCCATATCGCTTTACAATCACACGTAACCCATTAACTGCTTCTGGTACAATTTTTGGTGCTCCAAGTTCACAAACTGTACTTGATGGTAGACTTTACTGGGGTGTTAAATTTGAACGTAACAACAAAAACATTCTGAACGTTAACGTAAACACAGAAACAAATCGAATTGTTGAAAATTTTGCTAAGTTTTCTGGTATTGAAAAAATGGATGTTCTTACAACAGGTTCAGCAAATGATTTGTTGAATAACAACAAATTTTCACTTGCTAAAGTTGCTTTGAATGCAACATCAATTTCTACAGTAACCACAAATACACCAGCTTCGCTTATGCGTGAAGCTGCATATCTTGGAAATGCAACAATTGATCCAACAACTTATGTTGCAACAAACTTTAGCAATCGTATCACACTTGCAAGTTTGTTAAACAGCAGTTCTGCAACAACATTTAATAATTTCTCTCAATATGCGAAATTCACAACCTTTATGCAAGGTGGTTGGGATGGTGTGAATATTTTTGACAAGCAAGCATCTCGTTTTACTGATCAATCAACATCTACAGAAGTTGGTGCGGGTGGAGTATACGGTCTTGCAAACGCAAGCTATGTTTCCCCCGGTGCTCCAACAGCAACAAATTACACAGGCGTTGGTACTTCTAACCAAAACGTTATTGCATATCGTACAGCACTTGATATTGCAACCAACCCAAGTCTTGCAAATAATAATATTCTTACTGTTCCCGGTCAACGTGATCCACTCGTTACAAATTATGCACTAGAAAAAAATACAGCTTATGGTTTGAGTTTTTATCTTCTTGATATTCAACCATATGACAAAGATGATGTGCGTATTTTCGATGGTGAATCTGGAAGATATGTTTCCATCAACAAAACATCAAATGCATTCATTAATCGTGCATTGGATAACAATGGTGGTGCAGCATACTTCCCAAATATTATTATGGATGATACTGTTAACACCCGCAGAGTAACAGTTCCAGCAACTATCGCTGCTGTATCTGCATTGTCATATAATGACCGTGTTAGATTCCCTTGGTTTGCACCAGCAGGGTTTGATCGTGGTAGTTTAAACTTCGTTATCAATACTGCTATTAGACTTAATCAAACAGATCGGAACACAATGTATGATGCCAACATTAACCCAATTGTTAAGTTCCCCGGTGCCAACTATGTGTTCTTCTCACAAAACACACTACAACTAGCAGAAAACGCTTTGGAATCTATCAATGTTAAAAGAATGTTGTTAGAAATCAAGCGTCAGATTGTTGCAATCGGTAACCGTTTGTTGTTTGAGCAAAACACTCCAACCCTTCGCACACGATTTGTCACTGAAGCAAGTTTGGTTCTGGCAACAGTGCAATCCCAACAAGGTATTGAACGCTTCGCAGTTATCTGTGATGATCGTAACAATACTGCTGAAGACGTTAATAGCAATCGTATGAACGCACAAATCCGTGTACTACCAACAAGAGCAGTAGAATATGTTGTTATGGATTTCGTTATTCTACCAAGCGGAGTTACGATTTAATTCATAAATCGTCTTTTGTTTGGTTAATCTATAACCATTGAAAAGAAAAACTGCTGCTGGAAGGCGGCAGTTTTTTTTTATTATTCTATTTATCCGTAACATATAAATTTATGGAGAATAAAACATGGCACTATTGAGCCCCGGCGTACAAGCAAGAGAATTTAATATCAGCCAACCAGTTGTAAGAACTCCCACAGGAGTACCAGCTTGTGTAATTTCACCCACTGTTCAAGGACCAGCATTTGTTCCTACAATGGCAACAAGCTTGACACAATATATTTCTATATTTGGTGATGTTAACACAAATACCCCACTAGGTTATCTTTCTGCAAGACAATGGTTTGGTAATACTGGTGTACCACTCATGCAAGTAAGAGTTCTTGGTGCTGGTAGTGGCAGTGCAAGACAAGGGGATGGTATTGTTGCTGGTGCTGGTTATGTTGTTGGTTCTCAACAACCAAGTGGAAGTGGTGGTGCTCTCGGCAATAACATTTATGCAAATGCTGGTGGTGTAACTGGCTCTGTGTATATGCTTGGTTGCTTTATGAGTGAATCAGTAGGCTCATCTATATTCTCTGATGCTAGCTTGCAAACTTCAACAACATCAGTTCCAATTGTACGTGGTGTTTTGTTTGCTCCATCTGGGGTTGTTCTTCGTTTGTCATCAGCAGCACAAGCTTCTGATGCACCAGCTTCAAACTTTGTAGCCACTGAAACAGCATTCTCTGGTGGATTCACAGGTTCAGTTGATCTTTTAAATGGTCAACAAAACTTTGTTATGATCCTTAACGGCCACAAGGGAACAGATACACGTTATCCAAACGTAATCACTGCAAGTTTTGATCCACAAGCAGTTGATTATTTCAGAAACGTTTTTAATACAGATCCCCTTAAAACACAAGAAGCTGGGCACTTGTTGTATGCAGGTTATGATGTTTATTCTGCTCTTGCAGTACCAACTGGTTCGGGTATAATTGTTTCTAATTCGGGTTCTGCTTATGGTAACAAACAAAACATTGCATTCATTGTTCCAAGTTCTGGTTCAAATGCAACACATACTTCAAATATCGGAAGCAGCATCACACCAAACTTTGAAAACTTTCAAGATCGTTACGGTCATGCTTTCTCACCTTGGGTAATTTCACAAGGGTTTGGTGGGGTTCCAGTTAATCTTTTCCGTTTCCACCATCTATCTGATGGTGAAATAAGCAACACCCAAATCAGAGTTTCTATTATCAATATTCAACCCGGTACTGCAACGCAACCATATGGCACATTTGGTGTTGAAATTCGTAGACTTAATGGTTTGGATAACGAGGGAGCTTTGGAAACATATACAAACTGCTCACTTGATCCAACTTCACCAAATTATATCGCTCGTAAGATTGGAACCATACACACTTTCTTTAACTTTGATACAGACGTAGATTCCCAAAAAGTAACAACAGTTGGTGATTATACAGTTAACTCAAGATTTGTTCGTGTTGAAGTTGCTGATATTGTTGATTCTGGCGAACTTGATCCATCAGCAGTGCCTTTTGGTTTCCGTGGACCGCAGCACCTTGTAACACAAGGTTCAAGCTCTCTTTATAATATCAAACAAGGCGATCTTCTAAATCCATCATTCCCATACTTTTCTGCTCTTGCCGGTGGCGCAGGTGGAGGAGTACCACTTTATAATGCTTCACAACCACCTATTCCGATGCGCTTGAACCTTAAAAAAATTGCTGCTTCTTCTGGTGTTGACACAGGGTTGTATTGGGGTGTTCAATTCCAAAACATAACAAGTTTGTCCGATCCAAACGGTAGCTCTATCTTTAATCCAAGCATTTTTGGTTATAACTCATACTTCCCAAACCTTGAAGGTTCAACATATGTTCAACCAGCAGTGTTTGATAATAATGGTTCAGCAACCACAACAGCAAACGGCATTATTGATTCAGATTTGTTTAACAACAACCTTTTCTCTCTAGAAAAGATTAAGATTGTAACAGGTAGTGGAAACGTACCAGATACAAGCACAACAGCACTTTTAAGTTGGAGCTATGTGCGTACAGGAAATGTTGCTTCTGACAATGCAACAAAAACAAGGGCTCTTTCAGTTGATGATCTTGTTGAAAATGCATCAGTGCAAAAACTAGCTAAATTTAGCTTTTATCTTGAACGTGGGTTCGATGGCACTCGTATCTTTAATCCAGATACACGTTATCTTAAGAACGCAGCCGTTTCTCAAGAAATTACTCGCACAGATCGTGGTCTAACAAACGGTCCAACTGTACAAAGCTACTTGAAAGCAATCAATGTTATTTCTGATGTTAATGATGTAAGCATTCAACTTCTTACAATCCCCGGCATTCGTGTTCGTTACGTAACTGACACGGCAATCAACGCTGTAGAAAATGATCGTTTCGATTGCTTCTATATCATGGACCCAGAACAATATGATTCTAATGCAAACGATCTAACTGGTTCTTATACAACTGTAAACGTTTCACAAACAGCACAACAGTTTGTTAATCGTGGGGTAAACAGCAGCTTTGCTGCTGCTTATTTCCCAGACGTTAACATTCGTTTGGATAACGGCACTGTTTATGAAAAAATGCCACCATCTGTTGCTGTTCTTGGTGCATACGCTAAAAATGATACAGTTGGTCAACCATTTAATGCTCCCGCAGGCTTTACAAGAGGTACTCTTTCAAATGTAACAGATTTCGCTGTTGCACTAAATCAAGCCAACGCAGACACCCTTTATGTGGCGAGATTGAACCTCTTGCTTTCCAAACAAGGAGTTGGACCAGTTGTTTGGGGTCAAAAAACCTTGCTTAACAAAGACAGTTTGCTTAATCGTGTTAACGTTCGTAGATTGCTTATTGCAATTCGTCGTGAAGTACGTCAAGTTGGTACACGCTTCCTTTTTGAACCAGCAACATTCACAACCTTGAGTGCGTTTAATGCTGCTGTTCAACCAATACTTGCACGTTATCAATCTGCTGGTGGTGTGGAACAATACAGAGTCGCAATTGACACAACAACCACAACCCAAGCAGATCTAGATAACAAAACAATGCGTGGTAAGATTTTCCTAATCCCAACAACAAGCTTGGAATTCTTTACCATTGATTTTGTTGTTACCAACCGTGAAAACTTCGTTGGTGGCTGATAAATAAAACCAATAATAACAATATTTATAAAACAACGTATAGGAGAATTTTAAAATGGCTCAAACCTTATCAGTAACAGAAATGCTTCCAGCCAAATTTACACCAATGATGAAACGTTCCTTCGTGTTCGCAATCGAAGGTATCGACGCATTCTTGGTGAAAACAGCAGCCCGTCCAGAAATCACAACTGAAACAGTAACAATCAACTGGATTAACAGCACACGTTACGTTGCTGGTAAAACAACCTTTGGCGAAATCAGTTGCACACTTCACGATCCAATTGCTCCATCAGGCGCACAACAAGTTATGGAATGGGTTCGCCTTTGCTTTGAATCTGTATCAGGTCGTGCTGGATATCCTGACTTTTACAAGCGGGACATTCAACTTAAAATGCTTGATCCAGTTGGTACAGTAATCCAACTCTGGGATATCAAAGGTGCTTTTTGCACAAAAGCAGGTTTCGGTGATCTTTCATATGAAGAAGGAACTGGTATAGCCGAAGTATCTCTCAGTATTCGTTATGACAACTGCGTAATGCAATATTGATTAATATTCCTTTATAATTTATTTTTATTCGTGATATAATGGTGCTATGGAAACTCCTAGCACCGATTACGAACAAATTGTTCTACAAGATTATACTTGGAATAATTTTTCTTTTTTTGACAGCATCAAATATAAACTTCATTTGTTTTTTGTTTGGTTGTTTTGCACTTTATTCCAATCTCATGATTGGATTATCTTGATTAGTTCTTGGAATTTTTCTGACGTAACAACAGTGGAAGAGTTTAGGAAATATCAAGCTAAATTGTTAATGTGTTCTTGTTGTAAAAAAATCAAACACATTAATGAAGCAAATCTAAATGGAGCGGAAATGTTTGCGTACAAACATCGTACATACAAATATTTTAAATATAACAAATAAAAGAGAACAAAATTATATTTATAAACCGAGGTTTATAAATGAATAAACGTTATATTCGTAAAGTTCGCAAAGAAAAACTTCAAGAGCTAAAACATCTGCTTTTTGAAGTATCTAGTTTTTCTCTTCTTCAAGAAAACAAACATCTTCCATCCACAAAAAAGAAAGCAAGATATCTGATTAGCGAATATAATCGCTTGGTTGGAGCTTATAGCTCTCTTTTAATGTTGGAGTTTTATGAACATGGTACGTTAGAAACAATTGGAGTGTTGAAAAATCTAAAAACTAAGAATGCCCTTAATGAAATTGGTATCTTCTTAATGAATGTAGTTGATGAACTACATGACACAGTTGAGGCAATGGATAAGCTCACCTCAAAAGAATCCAGCTATAAAACATCTCAAAAGCCAATGAGTGTTGGTGGTGCATATAATAACCCTAGAGCTTCTATGCCTAAAGCTGGTTATTATTCTGGTTTTGAAGAAGAAATGAATGAAGGTTTATTTGACTTTCTTAAAAAGAATAAAACAGAGCCATATGTACCAAAACCAAGTTCCCTTATGGACCCCACATCAGGTAAAATTGTTGGTACTTTTGAACCATCAAAACGAACAGGGTTAGGGATTTCAGCAGATTATACAACAGAAAGAGAAGCTTTAATCGACAAGTACACTAAACAAATGGGAAAGATTATTCCTTTTATTACTGCTTATCTTGAAGTTTTTAGTGAAAAAAATCAAGAAAAACTAAAGTCAACAAAAAAAGGATTTTTCGGCTCAAGTCAAGCAGCTTCTTTGGTTAAAAGAGAATTTGGTAAAGTTCCGGGGTTTAATGTAGAACAGTTCATAAAACAAATTGAAAAAAACCCAAGCATTGTTGAAAAAAATATTCAATTTGTAGCTGATCCTAACAGGTTTGAAGCTTTAACATCTTTAGAAGATGTATTTCAAAACGTTCAATCAAAAATCAAAAAAGGTTTAGGAGCTACTATAGCTAGTTTTCTTGGTGGAGCACAGCATTATCAACCATCAAGAGGCTAAAAATTCAACAAATAAATTTGTTTTACTTTTTGTTATTCGTGTGATATCCTATAACAAAGAGGTAAAACAAATGAAGAAGCTCTCAGTATTTTATTCACCAAAGCAAAGTGTTAGTAACAACACTTCTTTTTCTCCTAGTGCCGGAAAGCCGGAAAAGGTTGTTGAGCTTTTCAACAAGTCTAACAGAATCAAGGTTTTCGGTAATTGGAATCCTGTTAGTCAGCATGAAATTGCTATTGCTCATGATCCTAAGTTTGTTTCTGATATCATGTCGCTAAGAAAGATTAATGGATTTGGTAATACACTGGAGGCTGTAGCTCTTAGTTTGCCTTATACTGTTGGAAGTTTTCTGCGTGCGTCTGAATATGCCCTAGAAAACAACACTGTAGCAATGAGTCCTACAAGCGGATTTCATCATAGCTGCTATAATAGCTGTGGTGGATTCTGTACCTTCAATGGATTGATGGTTGCAGCATTCCAGCTTTGGAAGCAAGGTGTTGGCCGAATCGGTATTATTGATTTTGATGCCCATTATGGTAACGGCACTCAAGACATTATTGATAAGTTTGATGGAGCTAACAAGCTTATTGAGCACTATACCTTTGGTGGATTTGCACACAACGATGATAACTTCGACGATTGGCTTCTAAGGCTTCCTGCGTACCTCAACACAAACTTTCGTGATTGTGATATTTTGCTTTACCAAGCTGGTGCTGATCCTCACATCAATGATCCTCTTGGTGGTTTTCTGACCACTGAGCAAATGAAGCTTCGTGATGATATTGTTTTTAACTTTGCTGCACGCCATCGCAAGCCAATTGTGTGGAACCTTGCAGGTGGTTATCAAGATCCAATTTCTAAGGTTCTTGTTTTGCATGAAAACACTCTACGTTCTTGCTTGGAGCATTATGTAGATGCAACGTAAGAAGCGCACAGGAGAAACTCTTAAAAAGGTTTCTTGCGAAGTATGTAATTACAATAATCCTTCCGCTTTACATATTCATCATATAATTCCAAGGGCAGATCCAAGATGTTCGAACAATCTGAACAATTTGGCTGTCCTTTGTGCTATTTGTCATAATCTTGTTCATGGGGGCGATATAACGATTATAGGGGTTTATAGCAGCACAGCAGGACGTAAGCTTATGTTTTTCCGTAAGGGAGAACAACCACCAATTGAGCGTCAGTTTTGGAAGATATTACCAGAAGATAATCCTTTGGTGTTAAGAAAACTGTAACTATTTATATTTCATGAAATTAAAAGATATCTTGTTTTTAGATGAAGTTACTTCAACAAAATCTAAAACAGAAAAATTCATTCGTAAAGTACGATCTGATCTTTATCCTATTTTGCTTAAACAAGCACAATTCATTATTTATTCAATGAATCAAAGGAAAAAACCAAGTGATCCTGATGTTTTGAATCAAATGAGCTATTACATGAACCATTTTGTTGATCAAAATCCACTTAATTCACTTGACACATATGGTGTTGGGATGGTACTTAACCATCTTATTAAAGATCCAAAACTATCAGGAAAAGCAAAAAGATACTACAAAGCTGCATTAGATGCTTGGTTGAAAAAGAAAGTTTGATTATACTTATCACAAAAGGGTTTAATATGAATTTAAAAACACGCAACCAAATCAAAGCTGCAATTAAAGAAGCTTTGGATGTAGATCAAATTCTTCTTTCTGGTGGAGATTCACCAGCAGAATTAAAAGAATACAACAAACAAGTTGAAAAGTTTTTAAATGAAACTTTTGATACAGCCGACAAGTTAGCGGAGCAAGGTGAAAAAATGTTGCGTGAAGATTATTTTCATAACACCGCAGCAAAAGAACGTCGTCGTATTGTTT